>MDTE01181054.1_pt1 | contig 10522 bp, 11 predicted proteins | sample 811231 | NCBI WGS metagenome assembly MDTE01 (sample SAMN05326651, study PRJNA326480) | marine metagenome | isolation source: seawater | place: Indian Ocean: Red Sea | collected 2010 | reverse complement strand
CTAACAGATATATATTTTATTCCAGAGGCACCGTCGCCCGCCCTACAACTGCATCTGTGCCGTTGGGCTTTTTGCACCCTATTTGGCAGGTTGCTATCAACCTACCACTTGAATTATCTATAGATATTATCTTTCCATATGTTTCTACGGTTTCTCCTGGGAATACAGGAGCTGTGAATCTCACCTTAATACTGCCCCCATCGTGCCAAGTATCAGGAAACTCGGTCATCAACATTTCAGAAACGAGAGCTAGGCTTAACATTCCGTGAGCGATTCTAGTTCCGAATGGAGTATCAGCAGCATAAGATTCGTTCAAATGAATAGGATTATAGTCTCCCGATGCATTTGCATAATCGTTGACACGTTTTTGATTCACAAGTCGTGTGAAGCCCTTAAGTGCATCACCAACCTGTCTCGAAGAAGCCATTATGAATCCTCTCCGGTTACGATAATTGTCGTTGATGAAACGCCGATCTCTTTATCACTTAAATCACTGTACGATACCTGTACGGTAGCGAAGTGATTGCCTCTTCGGACGGAATTTGCCGTAAGCTGTCCTAATGCATTGACTTTCTCTCCGACTTTTACTGGACGATTCCAACTTACTTCTTGCCCGGCATGAACGGTTTGCAAGCCATCCGAGAATAAACCTAATTCTTCGATTAGTTCCGTAAGGGCAGCTGCGATAATCATGATTGGCGGCAACGTGTCGCTATAGGCTGGTGATTCATTCCCTCCTATTGCTAGTGCATAAGCTTGTGCTCTTGCTTTGGGAATAGTCACGTCGTAGGGACCAAACTTGTGGCCTATTTGTGCGGTTGAGATTAATGGTGAAGGCAATAAATACTTCTTGCTGTCAAATCTGATTTGCTCAGCCGGATATGGTCGTAAATCCAAAATTGTAATTTTGCCCTGATCGCCGAGCAAAACTTAGTGAGAGGTATTCGGTTTTTAGGCATCGATGTTTGTAGTATTTTTCCGCTGCATCGAGATTGCTTCGTCGACGAGTTCTGCCGCAAGATCGAATGAAGCCGTATTTCTGAAATCTAACTGTGAAATTGCGAAGACTCGGTACAATAACCCTGTCGATACTAGGCCGCTGTTACTCTCTCCTAACGGGGGTAGTTTGATTCCCGTCGCTTCTGAAATAGCCACAGCCGCGTTCATTCCGCTTCGGTTTAGAAAAACTCTAGTTAGTACTCGTCCTTTGTGGGTGACGCTTACTCCACTTTTGTCTTGGTTAAGTTGAATGCGTAAGTGTGAACGGGGTGTTTCTACTAATTCATATCCGTAGATGAGAGCCTTTTTTCTTGAAACTGTCAAATTCTCAAGTCCATACATCAATTAGGTTATTAGCGAAAATCACATGGAACAGGGCAGTCCGTTATTAGGGCTCTAAGTATAGTCGAGTTCAATGCTCTAATTGTTCGAATACGTTGGTGGACTATTAGTCGTCAAATACTTAGTAGTTCAACAATTACCCCTATCACCGAGCATTGCCTATTCCAAGAGCTGCATCGGTCATGTCAGTCAGGATGTCATCAAGCGTCTTGCTAGTATTTGGTCCGATTATTTTTCTTACGATCTGACCTTCTGGTGTGACGAAGAATTTTTCTGGGATTCCGCTAACGCCGAAGTCGACGAAAATGCGACCATCGGGATCGATACCGTTGACGTAGTTGATTTTATTAAGCTCTATGAACTCTTCTACAGGCTCTTTACTGTCCCATATAGCTATTCCAATGAACTCTACGCCCCTATTTTTCCACTTGTCGTAAGTTTTGGCTAACACCGGACCTTCCGCTTTGCATGGAGCGCACCAAGACGACCAGAAGTCTACGACCACAATACTGCCGCGGAAATCTTTAATTGAGATTGTTTCTCCATCTAGAGAAACTAGTTCGAAATCTGCGTTAGCGTCTACCGAAAGACTTACTTCACCGAATCGGTTATTCACACCTGTTTGACCAGCTCTGCCATCGTTTTGTATTACTCCCCAAGTCATTAAAGAGATTACGAGTAGAACAGGCACGCCTACACCAATGAGCACTGATCGTCTTTGGTTCAACTTTGTTCGTCCGAGTTTTTCGGCAAATTTGTTTTGGGATCTATTGATTGATCTGAGTAACTGTTGTCCGATAAATCAGAGGAAGCTTCGCCAATGTGATCAGGCGTTGAGTCAGGTGCATTTCTGGTTACTTTTACCGATTTATCTAATCGTATTATTAATTTTTTGAGAGATTCACTGCGCTCCGTGAATTCTTGTTTAGTTATCTGATCCGATTCGAACAGATCGTAGATATCAGTGATCTTGGCGAGTAATAGCTCTCTATCTTGAGTTATTGGTTTTTCTCGATAATCGTTATTGTTTCGGCGTGAGTACATTGTCCAACTCAGTATTGAGAGAAGTACAGTCCCGACTAGTCCAATAAGCATTATCAAATAAGTTCGACCCTGCGTGAAATTAGATAATGTTTGAAGAAGGGTAGGCTGAGGTAAATTGAAATACGTTATCGACAATTCTTCTCCTTTGGCGTAGTTTTCACCTTCGATTTGGTTGAAAAGTTTGTCGGCTACGAATACTGACTCGGTTGCTCCAACTTTTTCGGCTCTAATCTGTCCAGCGTCATCGGGTAGCAATATTCTTACGAGATCTGCACCGTATGGCAGTTTAAGGTTGAAATTGAAACTGTCACCTTCATAAGGGACAATGTAGCTGATTAGGATTGCAGCTTCACCCGGAGGCACAGGGTTTGTTAAAGCAAAACCGCTATCGATCTCCAAGACGTTTCCGTTCGGTAATTCGGACTCTATTGCAAGATCCTTAAACCCTAGCGGTAGATTGAAACGAAGCAGGTCGAGTCCTGTTAAATTAGGGTTCGATAGGTCTGGTATCCAAACTTTATCTCCTCGATTATCGACATTAATTACGGTGAGTACACCTGCTTGACGGTTGCGAGCATCTAGTGTCGGGATCATCATCACGTATGAATTGATTGTGATGTTCTCAAGGGATGGTGTATCTTCATAGATACTAATTTGGACGTCTTGCCAGTTTTCGACGGTTGCCATGTCGACATAAGGTGTATAAGAGCCAGCGTTTACAACCAAGCGGTATGCAGACTCGTTGCCTGACGTCAGATTGGTGAATACAAAATTTCCTTCAAGATCAACATCTGTGGTTTCCTGCTCGATTATTCGATTGTTAGCAATATCTATAGACATTAGCATCACCTCGATATTGGTGGGTAGAATTCCACCGGCGGTGCCATTTATTACTTTGCCTCTTATGGATTCTGTTTGGTCCTGTGCATTAGCTGTTTGTAAATTATTCAGAAAAAGAGCGATTGTCAGCGCAAATATGATGGAAAATGTCAATCCATTTTTGATCGTTAAATTTGATGCAAATCGTGAAATGAAAGTGCCTTTATTGTAAAAAAAAAGGCATTTCATTAGGATAAATCTCCACCCTCGGGTGGCTGTTTAGTGCGCTGGCGCAACAATGAAATTTCTTTTTCGAGTGCGTTTTCTATTTGTGAATCTGTCAATACAAAAGATGTTTCTTGCTCGAGGATTTGTGCGGCTGCTATTCTCAATTGATTTTGTTGTGCGAAGTAGTCTTTTTCAGTTAGCTCACCCGAGACAAAATCAGATCTAGCATCGTTAATTTTTCGATATATTCGGAGTCTTTCAGCTCGAAGTTTTTCCTGTCTTATAAACGAGTCCGAAACCAGTTGATATCGTTTTTTGCCGAAAAACGGATATCCAATGACGGTAATTGTCACTATAACTAAAGCCATTCCCAGGGCAATGGTCATCGAAATTTCCTTTGTGATTCTGCCAGTGATTGTTTTGAATTTTTTTTAGCTGGCCTTATTTCGACAGCGGGTTGCGGCCATAAAGCAATCATCGTGCCAATAATGAATAAAGGACCTGAAGCCCATAGCCACCAAGCCAGAGGGTTAATGCTTACTGCTAGCGAGACACGCCCATCAGTTAGAAAGTCACGAGGTATTACATAAAGGTCTTCGATGAATGTTGATCTAATCCCAGATCTAACGGACGCCATGTTGAAGTCTAGATAGAAGCCATGCCAGGGTTTTATTTTGTCGATGAGTTTGTCGTTTTTTCGCGGGGTGCTGTCTTCTAGTGTGAATCCGTTGGAACCCTGTGAACTTGCTAAATCGATCTCATATGCGTAGTCGGCTGGTTCAATTTTATAGATATATATCTCTGCCCATTGAGCGACCCTGTCGGGTCGGCTATCATCTCCGCGATCAATGTATTGAATACGGTAGTCGTCTATGACTAAGCTTTCGCCTATTCCGATTGCTCCATCGGTGCGCTGCTGGTAAAAATTTGTCCCTATGACCCCAAGTCCGATCATCAATATAGAAATGTGAACGATGTATCCACCATGTCTTGGTCGGTTTCCGTTGACAAGTCGCCACCAAGCTAAAGCCCAATTATCCCCATTACGATGTCGAGCATATGATCCTCGCCACCACTCCTCTAGAATTGAAGCGGCTACAAAGCCAACTACTCCGAAAGCGAAAATGGCAACAGGTCTTTGAACTCCAGCGATAATTAAAAAGGCAATTATTAAGAATAGCGCCGCTGTGGGCCATATAAACCATTGCTTCAGAGATCTGGCTGATGTTTTACGCCATGGTAGTAGTGGACCAACTCCCATCATCATGACTATGCCAAGTAATACAGGGCCATTGGCACGATCAAAATACGGTGCCGAAACCGTCACAGATACGTCTCTCGCGAAGTCTGAGAAAAGTGGGAAAAGCACACCCCATAAAGTGATTGCCATTACTGATAGGAACAGAAAATTGTTTACAAGAAAAGAAGCCTCTCGCGACATGAAGGACTCCATGTTTCGATCAGATTTCAGGGCAGGCATTCTCCACAAGAACAGGGCGAATGCAAATACAAGACTGGCAAGCATGAAAGAAAGAAAAATCATTCCAAGCGTTGATGCTGCGAAAGAGTGAACACTTACAACTGGACCACCACGGTTTATGAACATTCCAAGTTGAGCCAATACAAAGGCAATGTTTAATAAGGCCACGTTCCACATTCTGAACATGCCTCGTCGTTTTTGAACCATGATTGAGTGGATAAATGCCGTCATAACTAGCCAGGGCATTAGTGCCACGTTTTCGATCGGGTCCCAGGCCCAGTAACCACCCCAGCCTAGGATAGTGTACGCCCACCATGCCCCTAGCAGCATTCCAGTGCCTAAAACTCCCCACGCTATGATGGCCGAGACTCGTGCGACGTCGACCCAATCGTCGCCGAAATTACCAGCGATTAATGCTCCTGATACGAAGGCAAAAGGTACGGTTATGGCTATTAATCCACCCATCAGCAACGGCGGGTGGCTAAACATACCAGGGTGAGTGAGCAGAGGGTTAATTCCTCTACCATCCTCAGGTACTGTGCTCATAAGTTCGAATGGGCTGGCTGAGAAAGCTAAAACCGCGAAGTAAAACAATTGAATCACTGCAAGAATCGCAATTGTCCACGGCATACTTCGCTCCAACCGTTTGGGTGCAACCCATATCGATATCGATGAAATCACCGTTAGTATCAGGAGAATGTAAAGCAGTGATCCCTCGTTACCTGCGTAAAAGGCGACCCAGACGAAAGCTCTATCCATGAGCGTGTTTGAGTGATTAGCTACATACTCAATAGAAAAATCGTTTTCTGCGAAAGCGAAAATTAGTGTCCCGGAAGCTACGGCAGCGCAAAGAGTAGCCATGTAAATCGAGCGTCTAGCGCTTACAATCAGTTCAGCTATTCGCATTTTCTCACCAAGCAAAGATGCGGCTGCAGCATAGCAGCTGATAACAAGTCCTAGTAGCAGGGCCATTGCTCCGAGATCTGCCACTAAGTTTTCTCCTCATCTTTTTGTTCTTGTTTCGCTTGAATACTTGGATTTTTTTTGATGCCTAGATCCTGATCTACCCGATCTAGGTATTCGCTCAAGTCCGTGTGTTTTATAGAGATATTTTCCGTAGAACTAGACTTAGGCTCATTATTTAATGACGAACGTTTCATATTCTTTATTGTGTACAGTGCTATTCCAATTGCAGCTGTAACAATTAAAGCAGGGAAGATCCATGCCAACATGTTCAAACCGGTGCCGGTTGGTGCAGCCAAGATTTCCTCCCCATATCTGTCAGAGAAATAGTCTAGGATTTCGGCGTTGGTATTACCTTCTTCCAGTAAATATTTAACTTTAAGACGCATGTCTACAGCAATTTGTGCGTTGGAACCGTCGATTGTCTGACCATCACACACTGGGCACATTAATTCACCCGACAGTTGGTGCGCTCTCTGTTCGAGGGTTATGTCTTCTTCGCGTACGCACGCTTCGGTAACGATAGCGAACAGAACTGTGAATAGAACTAGCACAGTAACGCTCGCTTGGTATTGTAGCTTGCGTTTTACGATCATCGTGAGAAGAAACCGGGATGACATATACATACTTTATCCGTGCAAAAGTCCTCGATATCGCACGCGTATAACAGATTGATCAGACTTTGGATCGCTCGAAAATTCACTGGTACTTGTTGTGTTTCGAGCGCTGGTTCTATTTACTAAGACCAGCGTTATCGTCGAAGATGTATTTCACAATGTCTCTAATGTCTTCTTCAGCTAGAAGGCTTCCAAATTGAGGCATTACTGGTCCGTTCCAACCTGATACAAATGCGAACATTACGTCTGGGTCATTCAACCGGTTTGCTGCCGAGTCAACTAAATTGGGCGGAGACTTATAAGGCTCACCGCTGGTAGTTGCATAAAAACTGCGTTCGGACGTGATGTGCCTTACCGCTTTACCATCTCCATGTCCGGATTCTCCGTGGCAAACAGCACAATTTACTTGGTAGAGGTGCCCTGCGACAACTGGGTCATATGTACGTTCCTGCTTGTCCGGGACCCTTAGAACTTCATCGGTACTTAAATCACTCTTATAAGCCACAGAATCTTCGGGTGGAGCGAGTCGTGGCGGTTCCTGAGCCTTATAAGCCTGTGAATAGTGCATTTCAGAGAAGGTTTCCACCGGATATGTGTTTGATTCCTGAACTGCACAAGCAGCCGTAGCCCAGCTAATGATCGAGATGAACCCAATCATTAGCACTAAGCGACCTATTAGCATTGATTTTATATTCGCTGCGAACATATTCATTACGCGTGCTTGATCTCCAGGGCTCCTGCCTTATTTAGCACGTTTTCTGCCTCGGCAACTTTTGACTCGTCGTCAAATGTGATAACCACTCCGATCCAACCTTCAGTTATTCGAGTGTCGTAAACTCCAGGCTTTAGATTTGGTAGTCGAGACTCGAAAATAATTCCTATCACAGTTGCGATCACACCGGCGAGCATAGTCATTTCGTACATGATGATTAGCATAGCGAAGATGGATAGGATGGGTTTACCTCCGGTGACCATCGGGTACGCTAGCTGCGTCGCTGCCGTGAGGAAAATTGACAACGTAAAACCAATGATTGCCCCAAAAGCGGGAAAACGGAACAGTCTATGCTGCGGTACGTGTTCACCAAAGGCACCTTCAGGGTAAGGAGTGCCAGTCAGCACATCAAATGTGCCCAGTTCGAATCCAGCCTCTTTCAGTCCGTCCATCGCATCTGCGGCGGGTTCGGGCTGCTGAAACAGGCCAAGAATACTTGTAGTCATCAGAAGATCCTTTATTCAGCTTCCCTAACGATCGCCGGAACCTTTGCCCGGCCAATCATTACATCATCAGTAAATACTTGGCTCTCTTTTTGCTCGAATAGTGGTACGAGTGGGAAGAACCTAGAAAACAACAACATAAGGAACGTAACCCATGCGAAAGACCATATAAGTATGGTCCACTCTACTGCACTTGGGCGATACGCCTCCCACGTGTATACGAATGGCGTCCTACGTGCCAGACCGGGCACGATAATGAGGAATCGTTCGAGCCACATGCCTATGTTGACAAGAATTGAAGTCCAGAACATTAAGGCGATGTTCGTCCTAACTCTTTTGAACAACCACATAGGAACTGGGATTAGATATCCAGTCAACAGAAATATTATGAACAATAGATTCCATGGCCAAGTCAAAATTTGCATTTCACGCAAAGCGATTTCAGGGGCGTCTTGCCCATAAAGAGCAAAGATAAGTTCGAGAAAAGTAAAGCCTAGCCAACCTGTCGCAACAACGATGAGCAATCTGGCCAACGCATCAAAATGCTCGGGTCTAATGAAGTCATCCCAACCCCATAGCCAACGCATAAGAGCCATCATTGTCACTACGGCCGATACACCGGAGTGTACTGCACCAATAACAAAGTAAGGTGCAAATATGGTTGAGTGCCAGCCTTCGACTGCTGAAGCTACAGCAAAGTCCCATGACACTATTGAGTGAACCGACACGAAAATAGGCAGCATGAGCGCCGACAACAGAATTCCACCAACGGTTTGCATCTTCCATTGCCGAGGGTTTCCCCTCCAGCCAAGAGCCAGCACCGTGTACATTGCATTCTTCCAGCCAGTCGTTCTGTCTCGGAGGTTGCCAAGATCAGGCAAAAGAGCAACGTATAGGAACAATGTTGACCCGGTTAGGTATGTGCTAATCGCAACTGGATCCATGATTAGTGGCGATCGGATGTTTGGATAAATTCCGCGAGCAACATCATATGGAAGAATCCAGTAAGCGATTCGCCAAGGTCGCCCAGCGTGAATCAAGGGGAATACTAGTGCCGTTAAAAGTGAAAATACCGTTAGTAGTTCGGCAGCTCGTGTTACTGGCCTACGCCATTCAGCTTGGGTGAGGCGGAGAATGGCTGAAATCATGATTCCGGCGTGAGATATACCAACCCAGAAAACGAAGGTTGTGATGAATAATCCCCAGTAAACTGGCCGTGCTAATCCGGTAACTCCAAGACCTCTGTTGATCATTGTCGCTATTACGAATAAACCAAGAATTACAGCGATGCCCAAAACAGTCACTGTTGGGGCCCACCACTTGGGCGTGTCGAGTTGACCGTTCAATAGTTTACGGTTGGTATATACCTGATCTAGTTCTCGTCGCTGTTGCATCTCTTAGTCAGTTACCTATATACGTCAGTTTAGGTTAGATTCCTATTTGTTTAATCCGGTTTTGCTACAAGCGTAGCGTGACCTCGAACATACCTTATTGGTTTCGCTAGTAGGTTGAATTCTTGTACCTGCCAAACAGACAGTACTGGTATAACACGGGTCATTAGCATAATTAACATTGCAGCTAATGAAATGCCACCAATAATAATTAGAATGTCGTATACATTAGGAAAATAAGTCTCAGGTATGATTTTCAGCCATTTTTGATGAATTTGATCTTGCGGAACTGACCATGCTGAAACGAAAAATCTTATTCGGTCAAGCATCAGCCCGATCAGTATGATGAAAGCTCCGACAACCATTGCCGTGGTACCGCGTCTTACTCGGTTCCAAATCAGAATCCACCATGGTATGAACCATATAAGTATTGCACCGGCGATGAAGGCGTATACCATCGGACCGCGGATCAAAAGATCTAATGTCGCTATGTCGTTAGCCGACCGTCCATACCAGAACACGATAAACGAGGAGTAGAAAAAGTATACCCACAATAGAGTTAGAGCAAATAATAACCGGCTCAATGACCAGAAAGCGTCTAGGTGTACAAATTTCTCGAGATTCATCCACTTTCTTGAGAAATACAAAGCTATCACTATAGCCGCTACACCTCCTTGGAAAGAAGATATAGTCAACGACATTGGGTAGATTGCATCTCTTGATCCTGGGATTACGCTCTGGCCATAGTCCGTCGAAATGAGGAATGTAACAAAGACCAATATGAGGAAATAGAATGTACCAAACATGCCAATCCTCATTCGTAACGTTCTCCACTGAATGTCAGTACCTACCCACCCTCGGGCGAGGCGTTTACCCCATCGCTGTCTCCAACCGGTCGAATGGTCACGCATCGCAGCGAAATCAGGTATTGCTGCTGAATAGAACAGCATTAGACCGGTCACGAAAAGTAGCAATATACCGATTACAGACCATATGTGAGGAGCGTAATCTGGTGCTTCGAACCAGATAGACCGTCGGCGCGTCCCTTCATATACAAGTGGTGGTAGAAGCGCGACAAGTGGTATCAACATGATGATAGTTACAAGGCTGCCAAAAGAGAACATAGCAGCCAGTCTGGTAATTGGTCTAACCCAGTTGGCCTTGGCCATTACAGGTGCCATAGCTACCATCGGGGCTCCACCGCAGACTGCAAGAAGAAATGAAACTAAAGAAGCCACGTAACCCCATTTGGTACTGTCGTCACCTTGGTCAATCCACTTTAGGATCAAGGACACGATTCCTATAACACCAAGTACGCCAAGAATCCACACGATAGCTTTGAACCTAGTACTTGCATTGGTGGTGGTTGCTATCAGTTCTTTCGCCACAACGTCCGCATCCACGTTAGGTGGCGGTGCGTGGTG
>MDTE01067912.1_pt1 | contig 10523 bp, 15 predicted proteins | sample 811231 | NCBI WGS metagenome assembly MDTE01 (sample SAMN05326651, study PRJNA326480) | marine metagenome | isolation source: seawater | place: Indian Ocean: Red Sea | collected 2010 | reverse complement strand
TAAAATATTCTTCACTAGGATATATTATACGTAACTTTCTTGGAGTACAAAATGATACCTATATCAGACATCAACCCTGCTAAAAATACTCCTTTTATATCAAGAATATTTATACTTTTTTCAGGATTAATTTTTCTATTTATTCAGCCAAAAAATAGCAATGAACTAATTAACTTTTTTTATAAATTTTCAGCAATTCCTTGCGAATTATTCAATAGGTACCCTTTAGCAGCAAATCAATTTATTAACAATAACTGCAATTTAAATCCTGATTATTTAATTTTTCCAACAAAAAATATTATTTTAAGTATTATCATCTCTTTATTTTTACATGCCAATTTTCTACACATTATTGGAAACTTGTGGAGTTTTTGGATTTTTGGAAATAATGTTGAAGATAAACTTGGAAAAATTATTTATGTTTTATTTTTATTTACATCAGGATTCTTAAGTGTTACTGGACATGCATTTATAAATCAGTATGATTTAAATCCTATTGTTGGTGCCTCGGGGATAGTATCTGCTTTAATGGGTGCTTATCTCTATTTATTTCCAAATGCTAAATTATTAGTGTTAGTACCATTTGGAATATTATTCCCAACAACTATAAAAGCTAAATACTTTATGTTATTTTGGCTTTTATCTCAATTATTTATAGCATTACAGACAAATAATATTTCATGGGAAGCACATATCTCTGGTTTCTTATTTGGTTATTTTATATTAAAAATTTTTAAGTATAAAAGATACACTTTCTGAAAAAGAGTTAAATTTAAAATCAGCAATACTATCTTTCATAAAATTTTCTATTGAAGATTTAACTAGAAAAGTTTTTGCTCCTATGTTTTTTCCTAATATGATATCAGTATCAATACGATCACCTATCATATAAGAGATATTGCTTTCAGAATTATTTAAATATTCTGTATAAAGTAAATCTGGCTTTCCAAATGAATCTATATTTTTTTTAGTTTGTTTTTCAATTATTTTAACTACTGCACCATTACCTGGAACGTATTTACCATCTGAAGCTGGATAAGTTAAATCTTTGTTTAGAGCCATAACATTACTACCTAAACTAAATTGTTTAATTATATTGTTAATTTCAGATTGACTAGATTGTTCTTTTCTTCCAACTAAAATCAAGTTTGCATTTACTATATTTTCTGTAACGTTACTTATTGACATGACATAATTTATTAATTCTTTATTTCCATGTACATAAATATCAAATTCTTTATCTGATAAATAGTTATTTAATACTACTAAAGGTGTAACAACAGAACTTACATCAATCTCGGACGACAATAATTTTGATATATTTTGACATATTGTATTTGGTGTTTTTGAACTATTGTTTGTTGTAAAAATAATTTTATAATTATTTTTAATTAATTGTTCATACGATGCTTTGACACCACGTATTAATTCATTTTCAAGATAAAAAGTACCATCAAGGTCTGTAGCGAGAATTTTCACGCTTTTCCTCCATAATTAATACTCTTGCTGTTATCCTATTGCTCTCATAAAAGTTTTTTGCTGTTCTGTCACTTGGTAATGTGTAAGTCCTTACTTTTTTGTTCTTTTCTTTAATTTCATTATTAATATAATTAAATAATTTTGTGCCTAAACCAAGCTCTCTAAATTCCTTTTTTATATATATTTCATACAAATTAAAATATTCATCATCTTCAACTAATAAACCGTAACCAATTTCCCATTCATCAAGTTTGATAATGTAACTCTTTGAAATATTGTGATTTAAATTAAAATAATAATCTATTAGTTTTTTATCAATTAAAGAAAGTGCTTCTTTAAATTCCTTTCTTAATTCATCTGGTATTTTATCAACAGAATCAATAGTAAAAGCATAATTTAATTCATTAAATTTTGATTCAGGCACAATCTACACAAACTTTTGCTCTTGGCTTTTCTAATTGAGTATTTTTTAATACCAAAAAACATACACTACAGGTAAATTCATCTTCTTGTATTTCTTCTACAACCTCATCTAATTTTAAATCTGATTTCTTAACATTTCTTTTTTCAGCTGCGTCAACAGATATAAATGAACCTTCAGTTTCATCTGTTTCTTCTACACTCTTCTTTTCTTTTTCGACACGTGCTTCTAAAGATTCAGTCTCTATTTCTTCTTTTTCTTCTTCAGTATCAGTTGGAGCTTCAACTTCATCTTCTTCTTCTAGATCTTCTAAAGTTGGCTCTTCAATTACTTCTTCATCCTCTTTTTTTGCCATAAATCCCTTTAGATTGTTGTAAAAATAATACTAAATTTTTAATTGTATGGAGTGCTTTTTAACAGAAATCTCTGCTGGACCAAAATCAAAGAAATCACCATCGATTTCTATAGCTTGTTTAGATTTTAATATAATTTTATCGGATTTCTTAAGTATTACGTCTGGATCAGTTAAATGTAAACCTTTTTTTGCCAAAAAAAACAATTTCATAGCTTTGATTTTTGTAACCTTAAATATTTGAATATTTAACAAGCCATCCTGAAGGCTTGATTTTGGAGAAATGTTCCAACCACCGCCAAAGAATTGACCATTGCATATTGATACATTAAAAGCATCGGAAGAAAATCTGTAGTTACTAATTTTTAAATCAAATGGTGAAGCTTTAGCTCTTAAAAGTTTTATCCAAAAGCTTATAGGGTATCGAAATCGTTTTACAAAATTTGGTAATTTTTCACTTAAATTAACTGTCTCTGCTAAAAAACCATAATTTAATACATTAATAAAATACTTTTGATTTGATTCCGACTTAATTAATGCAGTGTCAACAAAATAGTTATTATTTTTTTTAATTCTTAAAATGGCATCATCAATATTCTTTGGCATAGCAAAAGTTCTCAAAAAATCAGAACCACTTCCAGATGATATGCAAGCTACTTCAGGTTGGTAAATTTTATTTAATAATAAAGCATTTATTAGAGAATTTAGAGTACCATCACCTCCAATTCCACAATATATATAATCATCTGGATTGTTGTATTCCTTAACAATTTCATTTACTTCACTTAAGGTTTTAGTAATAAATATTTTTGCATTTAAATGGTATGAATGAAACTTAGTTTCTAATTCCTTTTTTTTATACGTCTTACCTCTTGAATTTCGATTATAAATTACTATATAGCTTTTCATAACATTGTCTTTTGGATTAATTTATTATTAAACAATTTATTTATTTCGTAAAATTCTTTGATATTAAATATATTATACAATTTTAATGATAATTCTGATGCCTCTTTTGCAGTCCTAATAAAATCACCTAAATTTAAGTTAAACTTTTGTAAAACATACTCTAAATTATTGGATATCAAATATTCATTGAAAACACTAAACCAGGATACATCAATGATAGTTTTTGAAGATAAGCCATTCGATGATTCTAATTTATTTAATTGTTCTTGAGCAATCATAAACCTTGCATGTAAAGATTTATATTTATCATGAATTGAAAATTCAAATTTTGATTTAGATACTCCTGAACATAAAAACATTAGATAAAATTCAATGTCATAATTAGTATCAAATATTTCAATTCCTGGAATAAAAGAATCCCTATAAGTTTCAGTTAATATCTTTTTTTTATTTTCTGTTTCAAAATATTTAAGATCTTTCAAAATTGATAGCTTTGATTTAAAGATATTAATTAATTCATCCGTTACGTATTTATTCTGATAAGAATAAAAACTTTTATCGATTAGTTCAATTGCTTCATTAATTTCATATTTATTTGTTAAATTTAGAATTGAAGAATATGAAATAGAAAAAGCGGAATTCAAAACACTTGGTTTTAAAGTGAAAAGTTGGTCGTACCAGTGTTTATCAAGATTTTTATCATAATTAATAAAAGCATAGCCATTTTTATCAATCCCCCTTCGTCCAGCTCTTCCGGTTAATTGCAAGAATTCAGACTGGGTAATTAATCTTGTTTTGATGCCGTCATATTTATATGGAGAATCAATTACAATCGATCTTGCAGGTAAATTTAATCCCAATGCTAATGTTTCTGTAGCAAAAAGTATATCTATATGTCTATTTAAAAATAAATATTCAATGAACTCTTTTACTATTGGGGCTAAACCAGCATGATGAAAAGCTACCCTCCTTGTCCACATCCAATAAAGTTCATCTAAGTTAAGTAGATTGTATTCATCATTATCTAATTCACTAAAGATCTTGCCGAATAAACTTTTTAAATCATTGATATTATTTTGTTTATTTCTTGATAATGTTGCCTGCCTAGCTTTTGCTTCAACCTTATCTCTTGAAAAATAAAAGAATATTGTGGGTGTTAATTTATTGTTATCAAGATAATTAATTTGATTAGCCATTAGAGGTTTTTTTAAATTTAAATATTTTTTATCAAGTTTAAATATCTTTTTATTTTTCTTATTCTTTGTAGATTTTATAGAATATAATTTATCATCATTTCTTTTTGCAGCTACTAATTCAACATCTAATGGAACTGGTCTAACATTAGACTCTACAAGATGTGTAGGCCCTCTCAGAGAAACTAGCCACTCCAAAAATTGATTTTTATTTTCTATTGTTGCTGAAAGTGATAACAATTTTATATTAAATGGTAAATGTATGATTATTTCTTCCCATGTTGTACCTCTTTCTGTATCACCTAAGTAATGAACTTCATCCAGTATGACCATACCTATATTGTTTAGTCTTTCATCATTAGAAAAGATCATATTTCTAAGTATTTCTGTTGTACCGATTATTAAAGAAGAATCTGGATTGATAGTTCTATCCCCTGTTAATAGTCCTGGATTATATCCAAGTTTCTTGAAATCATTATATTTCTGATTAGATAGTGCTTTAATAGGGGTTGTATAAATTATATTCGATCCTGATGATGTATATTTTTCTACTGCTTTTTCAGCTATTAAAGTTTTTCCTGACCCAGTAGGGGCTACTACTAATACATTTAAATTTTGATATATGGATTTAATTGCATCTTTTTGAAATTTATCTAATTCAAATTTCACTATATTGTTTTTTTATGTAAATAAATCATTAATTCAATTAAAAGGTACATCGGAATGGCAAAAAGAAATAAAGTTACGGGATCACCAGTTGGCGTTATTACTGCAGACATAATCAATATAAATATAAATAATTCTGGTCTGTTATTAATAAAAAATTTAACATCGATAATTTTTTTATTTAATAAAAAAAGAATAAGCAACGGGAATTGGAATGAGATACCAAATAATAAAGCGATTCTTATTATGAATTGAAAATAGTTTTGAGATCTAAGTAATATTTCATTTTCATTAAAGGACAATAGAAATTCAATACCTACATGGCTAATTGTTAAAGCGGAATAAATTCCAAAGTAATATAGAAAGATAAAAAATATAAAGTATAGAAAAAAAGATAAGGAACTAATTTCTAAAGCAGGTTTTATAAATAAACCTATATTTACAACAATCAAGGGAAATAAAATAGATAAAGCTATTAAAAGGACATTTGTAATTTTTACTTGAAAGCCTTCATATATTGTTATTGCAAATATATTATCTACACTATATCCAGCATCAACTAGTGGTTTTACTAAGTAATCTAAAAAAAATGAGTAATTTAAATAAACAATTACAGAAAATGAGATAAGTAATAGAACTGAAAATAATACTCTTCTGTTTAATTCTTTTAAGTGTTCAAAAAAAGGTTTCTTCATTCTTCCTCAGTGTCGGCTCTGTCTATCCAAATCCAATTTTCTTCTAAACTTTCATCACCAACAATTTTTCTACTAGGTCCATTTTGAATTTTTTTTAAGGTTTTATATATACTTTGTATTTTATTTTTATCTAGAATTCCAATAGCAATAAATAAAATGATTAATAACTCTATGAAGCTCATTTAGCTATCAACTTCTTTATTGATTTAATTCTCTTCATAACATCAACTTTAACTTCATCTGGAGAAATAACTCTTGCCGCATTAAAGTTTTCAAGAAAAAATTCTACAGCTATATTTTTATTTCTAAAATTAGAAGAATATTCATTTTTATTGTTTTTATTTTTATAATTATTTATATTTTGTAATAAATTCTTATCAATTATTTGAAATATTACTTCAATTTCTTTATTTTCTTTTTTTAATATTCTAGTTTTATTTAAATTATCATTCACAGATACGATTCTATTTATTAAAAATGTCTTTAATTTATTATCTTCAACATCTAAAGCCTCTAATATTGAGCCATCATTATTAGATTTGATAATCAATGGTTCAATCTCATATGTTTTTGTTTCAGAATCACCTAATTTAATATATTCAATAAATGTTTTATTATTTAATTTGATTTTTTTAGTATTTTCTTCAGATTCTTCATCAAAATTGAATAAATTAAATGAATTTTTTAAAATATTCTTAAATTTTTTTAAATCTATTTTTGATATATTTTCAAATGATAAATCAATATCGATATTATTTAAAAGTGTATATATTTTAAATAGTTCTAGATCTGTAATAGTTTCTATATTTAAAAAATCTGATGAATTGTTAAATGCAAGTTTATTATTAATAGTATCTAATTCAAAATCAAAATAATATTCTCCATTTTTTGAATATATTTCAGAAAGTATATTTAGAAAATAAATAAGATCATCGTAATTGATATTTGCTTTATCAAGAAGATCATTAATTTTCCATTCATTTTTAAGTCTTATTACAGAAATTAAATTTGCTAATGTATTTAAATTTATTACTTTATTCATTTAATACCTCAAGTAATAATTCTTTATTTTTTTTATTCAATTTAATTTTTTTTGGATTAGATAATAATAAGAATTTTGAAAGGCCGAATATATCATGAGTCTTAATATCTAATGATATTAATTCATTATCATATTCTTTTTTAGATATTGTATGATTAAAAACATATTTATAAATTGTATAAATATCTTTTTCAATTAATACATTGATATCAATTAAATGATCTTTAACTTCCCATGAAAATTGAATTTTATTATATTTTTTTTCATGTAATTCTGATTTATTTCCAATTTTTAAATTTTCTAGATTTGATAATTTAAAGGTTTTTAAAATTTTATTATCTTCCGCTCCAAGATACCAATTTTGATTATGAAATCTTATGCCCATTGGATATACTTTTCTTAACTTATTGTTATATTCAAATGAAACTCTGTTTCTTTTATTTATAGCTTCCTTTAATTTAGATATATATATTAAGTTTTCTGAGTTTTCATAGTTTGAATCTATTTTATTTTTTATTAGATGATATGTATTTATAAAGTTATTGAGATTAATTTTAGGATTTTTTTTTATTTCGTTAATGATTGTCGTACCCGAAATATTATAACCTTCATCTATAGACCACTTATCATTTTTATAATCTAGGTTGTACCCCATATCACGTAATAAAACTTTATCTCTTTCAAAAGATCTTTTAAAAGCTGAATCAGATAAGTACCTGTATTCCTCTAAATTATCTTTTATATAATCAGTGGTTAAATGAGAGGAGTGAGAATTAAATAATGTAATTAATGATATGCATCTTTTTAGAACATTTTTCATAATTTTTCGCTCCTAATTTATTTATTTATATATATTCTACAAATTAATTAATTTTTTTTTTAATTCATACATTTGCGTATATTTTATTTACAGTAAAATATTAATTATGAAAGTTTGGATAGATCAAGATCTCTGTACTGGAGATGGACTGTGCGAAGAAATAGCACCAGATGTTTTTGTTGGTTTAGATGATGGCCTTTTTTATGTAAAAGAAGGTGATAAAGTATATTCTGAAGAAAACGGCAATGTAGGAGGTGCAGAAGGTGTTGCTGCAGTTCCTAAAGGACAAGAAGATGCTGTAATTGAGTCAGCAGAAGAATGCCCTGGTGAATGCATTATGATCGAACCTGACTGATTTTTATAGAATAAATCTACTTGAAACAATAAACCCTGTATGACCAACCATTTCATTCTTTGGTCTTAAAATATTTTTATTAATAATCCACTGTCTCTCTAAGTTCTCTTTAATTTCTATATTTTTAAAATTACTCTCTTTTAATATATTTACTAATTTTTCTACTTGTGATATTGAAGGAAGGTAAGAAACCCAATAAAGATTAGTTGTAATTTTATTTTTATAAAAAAATTGCCAAGGTTCAGGCACATCAGTTACAATCGTATCAATTTTTTCAGATAAGCTGTTAAAACTAAAGCTAATTAAATCGTTTTCTATAAACTCAATGTTGTAGTCAAATTCTTTGTTAAAAGTAGAAAGATAGCGATTAATCGTTTTTTTGGCTCGATATTGATTTTTTTTATCTGAATCAAGAGAATATAAATAACCTTCTTTTCCTAAAAGTAAAATAAGAAATAAAGTTAAAGCACCAGAACCTGTTCCTATCTCTAAAATTCTAGAATTGTTTTTTATATTTCCTTCTACAATTATACTTCCAATATCTTTAGGATATATTATTTGAGGTCCCCTTCTCATAAGTAATACAAATTCTTTATAGGAAGGAGAATAAATATTAAATTCTTCTCCTGTTGAAGTTTCAATTGTTGTGGGAATTGAATTTATCTCATTGTATGAAATTTTTCCTTCATTTGTAATAAAATACTCACCCGGTTTAATTACTGTTAAGTACTTATTATTTTTAGACTCAATAACTATTAAAGAATTATCAAAATTCACTAGAAATTATAAAAGAAGTAAGAAATAGGAAATTGTAGAAAGCAATACTCCAGCAGTAATTGCTATTGCTACATATTTTTGCAGAGATTTATTCATGATTTTCTCTTAATTCTTTTTTTAATATTATTAAACTTTTCAATTAACCTTCCTAATAAAATTCCCATAATCAAGAAAGATACTAATTTTGAGTTATCTGAGTTAATTGATTTTTTTAAATTTTGATATTCAGTTTTAAATTCATTCATTTTAAAATTCTCCAAATTATTGTAGCAAATGCAAATATGCATACAAAAGCCATGGCAAAATAGCTCATAGCTTGAAGAAAATAATTACCAATAAAGTATTGTGATAACATTGAAGAAATACCAATAATAATAAAAAACATTGCAATAGCTAAATAGTTTCCAGATTTAAAATTTTTCTTTAGACTTTTAAATGACTCTTCAACCTCATCTATAGTTTCCTCTTTGAAATTTTGCAATAACTTATCTACTGTCTTTATTGCATTTGTTGGTATATTAAATAAATTATCCATTATCTCTATTTCCTATTATCGTTCCAATTACACCTTGTATAGTTGCAGCTACTGGTAAAGCTAATATCGCCCCTACTGCCCCTATTGTATATGCACCAAATAAAGTTGAAAAAACTGCAACTGCTGGATGAATTTCCATTGTTGATCTTGTTACCCTTGGGCTAATTAAATAATTTTCAATAAATTGATAAAAAACTAAAACTATCAATGTATAGAGTATGTAGGATGTACCTAAAGATATAGAAGCTAATACAGGTACAATCCCTCCTAAAAATGTGCCAACAACAGGTATTACTTGTGACAAAATACCGGCTGATATTCCTAATGCTACTGAAGAAGGTAAACCTATAATGGCAAATGAAATAGAGAATACAATACTTGCCACTACAGCTAATATTACTCTAGCGACTATGAAGCCACCAGCTTTGGAAACGCCTATAGTCCAGACTTGATCAATTGCATTTGCATATTTCTTATCAAGAGATTTTTTTAATTTAAGTCTCCATTCCTCTCCTTCAGAGATTAAATAATATGCAAAAAAGAAAATTATAAAAAAGTGTGCTAATGCGTTTAGAAATCCTTGTCCGGCAAATACTACAGTATTCCCAACTGCCCCACCATAATTTTTTATAAATGAATTAAATTCACTTTCCAAATCTAATGACTGATTAGATATTGTGAATCCCTCACTGTTAAAATATTCTAAGATATTGTCTAGATACGTTGGTAGTTGAGTTGATAAATAATATAACTCTTCAACCATCACAGGAATTATTGACAATAAAGTACCTGCAATTACTAATAAAATAGTAACTACAGTTATAAATGCTGAAAGTTTTCTTCCAAATTTTTTTGAGAGTCTATAAACAATCGGTTCTGCTAATGCAGCTAAAACAATAGCAACAAAAAGATCAAATAATAGTGACCTTACTTGCAAAAATATAATTACAGCAAAACTTATAATTATTACATAGGCAAATGCTCTATTTAATAACTCTTGTCTTGTATCCCCTTTAGGTATATTCATACTTATTTGACTACATCCTTACTCTTAGCGTTACGATTTTGTAGAGCAAGAATAAGGAATATCATTGTTATGCCTATTGAAAAATATAGTTCAAATGTCGAAATAACAGAATATTGGTAATTCCTTAATGCAAGAGAGGCTATTTGCGCAAGAGATGCTAATAAAAGCATTTTATTTTTTAAATCTCCTCTTCTGATAGTTGTATTCAACAAAATAATACCTGTAATTAATTTTAGGAAAGCTTCAAAAGTG
>MDTE01167790.1_pt1 | contig 10524 bp, 11 predicted proteins | sample 811231 | NCBI WGS metagenome assembly MDTE01 (sample SAMN05326651, study PRJNA326480) | marine metagenome | isolation source: seawater | place: Indian Ocean: Red Sea | collected 2010 | reverse complement strand
TAATCGGTCAACATGGATCATCTCATTCCTCTTTTTTATATAGGTGTATATACATTTACGGATAAAGTTTTGTTAATCCCTACCTATAAATCCCTTTTTATCGATACACCGCAGACTAAGACACACCTTCCAACTACCTTTTTTTAATAGTTTATTACTAGCTGTTGTTGTATATACATTTACCCACTACCCCTATCAACATTAGGATTCTACACTTGATTGACCCTTGATTGATGGTTGTCTGGTAGTTGATTGATGGTTTATTGATTACCTGTCGGGTACCGTTTTCCGTCTCCTTTCCTCCTTTGTTTTTACTTGTGTGAAAGAGTGATAGTCAAATCACCAAATCACCTTCCTTATCTAAAACTTATGCTGCTATTTCTTCCTTACAAACCTTTTGAACTGCGGATAATGAAACTCCTGTAAGAGTAACTATCTTCCGTAAACTATGACCTTCATCTCTCAACCTCCTTATATTCTCCTTCTTGACCTTCTCCAGTGTTGGTCTTCCACCAAGATTTCCATTGGTTCGTCTTCTGTATTCGACACTCTCACGACTTCGTTCCAGTATCAGATTCCGTTCTACTTCCGCCAACCCAGTTAGTAATCCAACTACTAATGGTGCCATCTTTCCTAGAGATTTCGTATCTATCAGCCCATCTAGTGTTTTGACGAATATTCCTTTGGTCTGCAGGTCATGGAGTATGTTCACCACTTCATTTTGGGTTCTTCCACAACGATCCAATCTGGTTAGAACTAGGGTGTCTGACTCCTCAAGTACCGTTAGAACTGCCTGGAGTTGTGGTCTTTGTTCTGCAGGGGTTCTACTACTGACTTTTTCAGAGAATACCTTTGTGCATCCAGCATCCTTTAATTGTTGGATCTGACTATCGACCTGTTGATGATTCGTAGAACACCTTGCATAGCCGTATATTCGGTTCATGATGTGTTGTTTTCTATACCCTAAAAGAACTATAACAGAAACACCCTTTATGAACACCCCTTTGTCGATGTTTAGTAGCTGTTTTTTTTGTATTTCCTACCCCTGAGTAAAAAACACACCGAATTGGTTGTTGATTGATGGTTGATTGATGGTTTATAGACCTTTTGGGGTGATTTAGTGATTTTTTCTTCATTTCTAATCGATCACTAGGTGTTTGCATCCTCCAACCCATACCTCACTCACTGGTCTTCCTTGATCATCAAATCCTACTGGTATTGGTTTAGAAGGTAGTGGTAGTGGTCGTAGTGGTTTGTTTTCTGCACCAAATCCATTCGGTTTAGGTCTAGGTTTTATCCCTTTGGAGTTGCATTTTTTGACTGCATCGGTGTAACTCATTGGGATTTCGCCAAGAGAATTAGTTTTATTCCGTTTTTGGTTTTTGGTTTTGGTCTTTTCTTCAAGAGAGAATTGATTTTTATTGATATTTGGAGTCTTGAGAACATGAACTGACCCAGCTGTCGATTCGTGGTGTTCTATTTGATCCTTTTGTTGTGACCTGAACTTTTGATGTACCGTTTTCGGTGAATACTGTAAAAGTTCCTCTTCGTGTTCAGGGATTGCATACCAGTAGTCTCTTCTATACCTCTGTTTCCATCGTTGTTCCCTCCTCAGGAGGTTTGCATCGGTTAGTTCCTTTAATGCACGATGAATACTTCGGGTGGAGACCTCGACCATGAACTCTCGTTCTAGCTGGTCTCTTAATTGATCTGCAGGGAGTCTTGACCATGCGGTTCCTTCAGGGTCTATTTGACCACCTTTCCCCTTCATCGCCACACGGATCCATCCTCTGACGACTCCTAGACATAAGGATGCTAGGGGTGTGATTTGTTTTCCCATAAAGGGTGTGTCACCTCATTTGAAGTGTTTTGGGGGTTGATCTACCGCCAGAATTCCCTAGAATGGATTAGCAAATGGTCTCCAATCTTGGGGATTCATGGAACCCTTGAGGATTCGTCTCCTCAGGGGTTTCGTCATAAGAAGGGTCTTATGTCGATTAAGTAGTTGTAGTATTTGTATCGCATTTCTAAAAAATATCAATAGGTTCATCGGTCAAGTGTGTTCAGGTTCTAGTCGTTTTTTTATTCCTACTAATTCCATCGAGTCAATCGTCAATCACCTGTAAGTCAAGTCTCTTCTGGTGTAGTACCGTTTTTCTTGTCACCATCTGCAGTTTTAATCAATCAAGTTTCGTTAGTCAGGTGTGATTTAGTGATTTTAGTATGATGGTTTATTCGTCATATCCCTTCCAACAACTAGTTTTATTAGAAAATCACACTATCACTCTTCACTTGACTCTTGATTGTTGGTTGACCCTTGACTGATGGTTGACTGGTGGTAAGACAGGTTTATAGATTAATTTTTTCAGAGTGCCATTACCTCCATATGAACCCGATGGGTCTTTACCTCCTATTCCCGTTGAGGAGGTCACAGCCAAGATTCTTGTAGATCGTTATGGGGTTAGTAAACAAACTCTCTACACCCGTTTATCTGCCATTGGTGTAACGGGAACTAAAAGGGGTAAACAGGTCTTCTTCGATCAAACTGAGGTCTATCAACTAGATGCAGCCCACTACTTCCTTTCTAAGGGGTATGGTCTCAAAGATCTAAAGGATGCTCGTTTAGATGTTGATGTAGAAAATCTGGATCAGGATAAAACGATTCCTTCTACTCCTAAACCAGATCCTTCTGTCACGGAATTGGTTATTGCACCTCAACAAGAACGGGTTGTAATGGCTCTAACCGCTTCTATACGGGAAGCATTGAAGACTACTCATCCTCCTACTCCTAAGGATCCTCTTCTTGCATATCGCCAGTTGCAGGAAGCTAGTGAGCAGAAATATCAACTCACCAGTCAATCTCTACGGGAAATTGTTGGGGTTGCACAGAGCACCGTTAATTCATGGTCAGGTACCGTTTCCCGTAATGGATTCACTCTTAAGAGGGTTGGTGCAGGTAAGTGGAGAGTATTCAGGGAGGAAGACCAGATGGATCAAGCTGCTTGATGATTGATTGATTATTGATTGATCCTTCACTACTATTGGAAACACTAGGTTGATGAGGACTCTCACCTTCGTTTTTGGGAGATTCCAACCACCAACCAAAGGTCATAATCGTCTCCTTCTAGCTGCTAGGGAGTTTTCTGGTGGTGGAGAATTCAGGGTTTATCCATCAAGGACTCATGACCACAAGAAAAATCCCTTAACCCCTAAACAGAAGCATCATTTCCTTCGACTTGCATTTCCTTCCTTTGCATCGTGTTTTATAGATGATGATCGGGTTAGGACTGCTCTGGATGTTTTGACTCTTGCCAGTGAGGAGGGATTCAGGAAGGTGGTGATGGTAGTTGGTGGGGATAGGTTAAAGACCTTTGATGATCTCACCCACAAATACAACGGGGATCTCTATGACCTTGAGGAGATACAGGTTGTCTCTGGTGGTGATAGAGATCCAGAGTCTGATGGTGTTGATGGAGTATCTGCATCTCAACTGAGGAAGGCTGCTGTAGATGGTGATCTGATGTCGTTCCGTCTTGGATTACCTGATGCACTTTCCCATGAGGATTCCAACGATCTGTTCCATGCATTAGTCGATCAAATCCAATAGGTTCATCATTCTGTTGATCCATTGTCTAAAGGTCATCTTGTCTTTGTTCTGGATCTGGTCTCTTAATTTCTGGATAAAGCAGTCAAGATTCTCTTCTGTGGTCTCTTGACTCCCACCATAATATTTGTTCTTATATTCTTCTGGTGTAGTAACCATCTGGGTTTTTATAGGGTTCCTCTTCGTATATATCGGTTGACGACTGGTGGTTGATTGATGGTTTATTTACTAATCACAGGTTCACCATGTGTCGTGATGATCCATAAAAGTAAGTTCATCAATATCGACCTCACTACTCCCGTCTAACCATTCTGAGAATTCTGACTTAAGTGCCTTCACAGCCAGCATTCTGTTTTTACCTCTCAATTCCCGTAGTCTTTGGTTTGCATCTTTACTGGTCATTTCTACAACCATTTCTAGTCGGTGGTGTTCGATCCATTGCATGATTCGTCTTCGGGTACTGTTGGGTTGATTGATGATTGATTGATTCTTGACTCCCATTCCAAATAGGAGGATGAGCAGTCTGGAGGTGGAGGATCCTTTATTCCTTTGATCTTCTTCCACTTCTGATATAACGCACCCATCACCCATGATTGGGAAAGACTCTTGGGACCATTCTCAAGTAGATCCAACTCATACTTGCTGTTGGTATATGCCTTAAGTTCTTCTCTCCAATTAGCATCTGGTGTTTCTGGTTTATCCATGTGATTAAGTGATTTAGGGGTCGTAGGGGATTAGATCCAGCAGTTGTTTGTTGTCATCGACTAGTCGGAGTCTCTTCTTCATCAACTTCGATCTTTGAACTGCACTCCTATATGCATTCGGGTAATGGTGCATCATGGTTAGGTGATGCCATCTACCGAATTGGTCTTGCCACTCGATGTTCACTCGTTCCATTCGTTATTTGGTGACTTGGCTGGCTGTTATAGGGCTGTTCAGGGGTTTTCACAAGTAGGAAACCCATAAGTATTACTAATGTTTTGGGGGTGTTGGATTAGTTGTGTGAAAGAGTGATCTGGTAAAAATCACCAAATCACCCTTGTTCTATGAAATTCTTTTGGTGGTTGGTCTTATGCCTGTGATAGTACCAATTCCACTAATTCCTTCTTTCTCATATTGTTGATCCGTTTGATTCCAACCAACATCGATCTCAACTCCTTGTTGGTCTTCTGGAGTAGTAGTTGTCGTTGGTCGATGAAAATTCCTTTTGTTCTGATGGTGAGGATGGTCTTTACTGCATCCACGACAAATAAAACTGCGAGGATGAGTAAGTAAACCACCTGATCGGTAGTTCGTGTCATGGGTCAAGCTGTTAGAAAATTCTTTATTGGTCAGGAGGAGTCTTCTGGTCTCAACCCCTTACCAACACTCATATTTTACACTTGATTGATGGTTGATTGATGATTGATCACTTATTCACTTACCTAATGAAACCTTTACTGTTTTATCCAAACCAGTGTCGTCTCCCAATTCTTTTGGGTGTAGTGGAAGTCGTAGTTCCTAAGGGTTGATACTGCGACTGCGGATGGTGCCAGCATGTTGAATGTTCGATCCCATAAGGTAAATCCTTCTTCTTCAGCAATCTTCGACAAAATAAAATCCATACTCACCATTCCTTTCTCAGCCCTTCTGGATGCATTCATTTTCATGATGACAGGATGAAAAGTTCCATCTTCTATTGGGTTGGATTTTGGGTCGTACCGTTTCATTGCATCTCCCATAGCCGCTTCCCATGATTCTTCTGTTGGGTCGTTCTTCATTTTCATCATCAAGGGGTAGAACACCTTGTCTGTAACTGAGGATTTCTTAATCAGTCGATTGTAGTTTTTGAATGCATCTCTCATCATGTCTTCCCATACATCCTGATCCATGTTCGATAGGTCTTCTGGTTCGTCGGTGTATAGGTCAGGACAATTCAGATAGGGAGGATCGGTAATAATTGCATCAAAGGTCTCCTTCTCCTTCTTCAGGGGTTTCATAGCTATTCCATCCTCGTTGTAGAGGTTGTGTCTTCCTTCTGGGAAGTGTTCATCTGCCACCTCCCATATACGATCTACATTTCTTGGATTCAGGTCAAAACCAACTACTTCCATATCCTTCCAGAGTGCAGCCATTACATTCGTTCCCTTCCCCATAAAGTTGTCTAACACCCTTGAGTTTGGGGTTCTGACGAAATACTCCAACAGGAATAGGGAATGATCTACAAATCCCGTGTAGTTGGGTATGTCTCTTCCTACGACATTTCCCTTCAGCACTCTGCACTCTGTGTGTTTAGAGACTTGTCTGCATATTCGTGATAGGTCATGGTCTTCTCTATCAAATCTCATCACAGACATGGGTACCCCCCACTTCTCTTTTAATTCATGCACTAGCTGTGACTTGTCTCTATCTGTATGGATCTCTATCTTCGCTGTGTCGATATGAAACCTAAGGGATTGGTTTGGATCCTTCTCTGATAGTTGACCTACCTTCAATTGCACCTCAGGGTCTTGTCTAGTGAGGTGTATGAGGTCGTTTAGTGACTTCCGTGCATATTCGGTTCCTCGTAGTGCATTTCTCACCTGAGGGGTCAATTCTGCCACTTGTCGTTTGAGACGATACATCTTGTTTGAGGTACCAATCCGTTTAGCTAGATCTTCAGTCGTTTCAGTAGATTCATCTTCTGTATAACGATTAGATCCTCTTTGTCTTCTTTTACCTAACGATTCCAATATTCTTTCTCTTTCTAAAATATGTTCTGCAGTTCCTATGTAACACAATTCATTTCTAATTAAGTTTTCATCAATCTCAATTAATTCCCTCTGTAAATCTTCATCGGTGAAGACCTTTGATTCTATGGTTTTCCAACCCAGTCTTTTCGCTGCCTCTAATCGATGAGCACCTGCTATTAGGGTAAATTCCCTGTCGACAGATATGGGATTGATGACACCACAAGTTTCGTATGAGTTCATTAGTTCTACTACCTTCCCGTCATCCAACCTTCTCAGTCGTTCTCCGACTCTTACTTTCACCACTGGAATTTGTTGCAGCATTCTACTAGTCAAGCTGGTCTATTATGACTGGTAATTTTGGTGCGGTCTAGTTCTTAATACAAATAGTTTGTAATTTCTTGGGATTTAGTTTAACAATAGTTCTGTGAATAAGTGATAATCACACAATCACATTAATATTATAAAATCAACTTTTTTTCCTATCTAATGATGTATCAAAATGTAAATAACAACGACCATTATTGGTCTTCTCATGTTATAATGTATATCTACAATTGAATACTCCTTACAGGGTTCTCCCTGTTTCTATCTTCGATCAGACATTCCCACCCTGATCTGTCTAATCAACGCTGACTAAATCAAGTTGATTCTTCCTAAATTGTTCCCAGTTGTTGGGGTGAAGTAGGAAGTTAATAATCATTTTGAACCTCGACAACTGAATATTTCAGGAGATTATTCTCATGTCTAAAAGACATCATGAGAAGATGAGTAAGGTTGGGAAATGGTTTTATGATTCCGATCACCTTGCAGAAGTAACCTCCGAGATTGCATCCAATCCTTTTTGGGTGGAAGAGAATGGTTGTGTTCAGCCCTTCCCTTCCGACAATTCGGGTGGACTTCCTCAGTGTGTTGCCATCTATTTTCAACATGCATTACCTGCATTGGGGTTCTATAACCTCATTCTTGGTGATAATGCAGAGTTCGTTCCCGTTCAGATAAAAGGGAATATCGCAAGAGAGGTAGATCACAGATACATCTGTAACTACATCAAGTATGCGTTTTCCTACCTTCCAAATGGGAATGAAATTATAGATGCCATGACCCAGAAATCCGATAGGTTTTTTGGTAAGCGGATCTTAACTTCATTACGACCACAACTCGATCTCACACCTCTCAAGGATAGTAGAGGTACCGCCTATCGTTTCTACAATAACGGGGTAGTGAAGATCAAATCAGATTCTTTTGAAGTGATTGAATATCCCGATTTACCTGAGGGTAAGTTCGTTTGGGGTAATCAAATCATCAATAGAGACTTCGACCTTTCATTAGTTGAGAACTACGATGAAACCTTGTTTTTATCGGATCTAACTAATGGTTCTGGTAATGAATTCCATAAATGGTGCCAGAATTTGTGTAAGACACAAGAGGGTTCTACTTGGGTTTATAAACCAAATAAGTTTAAGACCCTAGCTAGTGGTTTTGGTTATTTACTCCATCAGTTCTGGAGTGACTACAAGTGTGTGATCCTCGTTGATGAGGATCTAGAGGTAGGTAAAGCCAATGGGAGAACAGGTAAATCTGTTGTTCTGATGGATGCACTATCAAATGCACTTGAGACCGTTGTAGTTGATGCTGGTGCGATTAGAAAAGGTGCAGACAATAAGTTCCTTTTCAACTTCGTATCACCTTCGACTCAATACATCGCCCTAGATGATTCCCGTGAAGACTTTGATTTCAATACCTTGTTCTCAAAGATCACTGGACCGTTGACTTGTGAAAGAAAATACGGGGGTATGTACCAGTTCAGTAAAAACAATAAGCCGAAGTTGAGTTTATCTAGTAACCATCCGATTATTGGTGATGGTTCTTCCTATGTTGATCGTCAACATCTCTGTGAGGTTGGTGGATTCTATCGGTTCCATAAAATGGAATTGAATAAATCACCCGACAAGTTTCATGGAGGTTATTTGTTCGATGAGGAATGGAGTGAAACTAACTGGAAAGAGTTTGATGCATTCTGTGTAAAGACTCTTCGCTATTACCTAGAAAGATCTTTGGTTGGAGGATCTGCATCAGATACTTATCAACTAAAGAAACTCATAGGTTCAGTTGGTTCTTGTGAACTTGTTAATACCTTGCATCGGTTCCTTGTAACTAATGCAGGTAAGGAGGTTTATTCCAAACAAGTTCCGTATATGACTAGTGATGAGGAGGGTAGATGTTTGTTGGAGTATGTTCAGGATCAGATTCCTGAGGATTCTTTCACCCTCAAACAATTGACCACCTCGTTCCATATAGTTGCATCTCACTTCGGGTACCATATTAATCGTGGTAGATCTAGACCTCAAAAGAGGTTTGGACCAACTGGTTCTTCTAAGGCTGTTAATTCCTACTTTATTGGTGAACCAAACGACCCTTTCGGTAGATCGACTTCTGATGTAGACGATTCGGTAGATAATGACCCTATCAATCGTATAGAAAAGAAGATCGTTAAGAGTGAAGGTGATAGTTCCACAAAAAAGGAACTAAAAACCCCTCCTAAGAGACCTACTAAAAAGGTGAGTAAGGAAACTGCTGTTCTTGCATAGGTGTAACCAATTAGGTGGGTAGGGGTGCATATCCCTTAACCCACCTGATTTCTTTATCAAATGTGATTGTGTGATTTTTATTAGATCACTCAATCACATTACTTTTGTAAACCTATTTTTTTATGATTCTATGCCCGTCTTACTAGCTGAAAAAACCAAACAAATTGAGAGAACTTACCATGAAGATATTGATCTAGTTATAGAAACACCTTCTGGGTTTGAGTTCAGACCCACTAAGACCGATGATTATTCAGGTTTTATCGTTATGGTAAAAACTTTGAAGTATGGTCGTAACCAAAAAGGTGAAGTCGATTCTTCATTGGAAGATAGAGTCTATGACTTCGTAAGGGATCAAGACTCCGTTCTATACCTAGACAATACTGGTGATCTTGCCATCTCAAGATCCGTTAGATTCCAATTCGATAATTTCTCTGAGGGGTCTGATTCATTCTGGATCGGGGTACCGTTCCCAGAAGGTAAGACCCGTAATAAAGACCTTTGGGATCAAATACAAGCCAAGGGTTCACCACTAGGTTATAGAAAATCAAAGTGGTGTGTCTAAACTCTTCTGTCACAATAGGGGTTTTGGTCTTCCATGACCCCTTTTTTTATATCGACCCTATGGGGGTTTTTTTATAATCGATTTTTTTTTATATACAGGTCTCGGATGAACCCACTTTTGTAGACTATGGGATCCATTCGTTTTATATCTGCCCTTTCACTAACGGATCTGTGCATACAAATGACTGATGGATACATTCCCTAGCTGTTGGATCAGGTGTATAGGAGTATCTGCATCCATATCCCGTATTTGACCTGCAGGATTCACTATGACCTCATGCAGTGTGTTTCCTCTACCAAATACAAGTCTTCTACAAATGACCTTCTCTTCGTATAGGTCTTCCCATTCGTCTAGAGCATAGTTGCATATATCCTTCTCTATCTGGTTCTGCAGTAGATCCAGCTGTTCTATCTGTTCAGGTCTTGTCATATCAGTCTCTCCTTCTTCATTTGTTCATGCAGGGTCTCTACAGCAAGATCTATTACCTCATCATCCTTTGTGAATTCTGATTGTCTGGTAAGTCGGTTCTTGTATTTGGACTTGATCTCTTGGATCTTCTGTCGGGTCTTGTGATTCATGGTGTTCCCAGTTGTTTAATAATTTCCCATTTACTACTCATGATCCTTTTCATAAGGGTGTCGTAGTTCCTAATGATGGTGTGTACCGTTGGAGAAAATCCTTGATCCCCCCATTGCATGTTGTAGTCATCAACTATGTCTATGGTCTCTTCATTCATCTTCGACACCGACAGCATCTTCATTCTTGGGATAGTTCTAGTAACGGGTGGTCTCATCTCTCTTTGGTCTCTTCAGCAGTTGTCGATCCTTCTTGTTAGGTGAAGGAGATGATCGTTCATAGCCACTAAGAAATCCATTTATTCCTTCCACAAATAATTCCAATTCGTCATCGTTGAATTTACCGATGACTTTTCTCACCTCATTCCTCACTATTTTCATTCTGTAATCGGTCAACATGGATCATCTCATTCCTCTTTTTTATATAGGTGTATATACATTTACGGATAAAGTTTTGTTAATCCCTACCTATAAATCCCTTTTT
>MDTE01136782.1_pt1 | contig 10524 bp, 11 predicted proteins | sample 811231 | NCBI WGS metagenome assembly MDTE01 (sample SAMN05326651, study PRJNA326480) | marine metagenome | isolation source: seawater | place: Indian Ocean: Red Sea | collected 2010 | reverse complement strand
TCTTATATGGGAACCATCCACATCAGCATCAGTCATGATGATTATTTTATGATACCTCAAATCCTCTAATTTAAAATCATTAGAATAGCCTGCCCCAATTGCCTGAATTAAAGTGGCAATCTCAGCTGAGCCAACTACCTTATCGCCACGTGCTTTTTCAGTGTTTAAAATTTTTCCCTTTAAAGGTAGTACAGCTTGATTCTTTCTATCTCGTGCTTGTTTAGCAGATCCACCAGCTGAATCTCCTTCCACAATGAATAATTCACAGTTTTCGGGAGACTTATCTTGACAATCTGCAAGTTTTCCTGGAAGGGAACTAATTTCAAATGCTGAATTTTTTCTTGAAACCTCTCTTGCCTTTCTTGCAGCTTCGCGTGCGGCAGCTGCTTCAAAAATTTTTGTTATTACAATCTTTGATTCTTTCGGATTTTCTTCAAACCAATTCGTAAGATTTTCAGCTACTATTGATTCAACTACTGGTCTAACTTCAGATGAAACCAGTTTATCTTTAGTTTGAGAAGAAAACTTTGGATCGGGTACTTTTACGGAAAGAACACATGTTAAACCCTCCCTTGCATCATCGCCTGTTAAAGAAACTTTTTCTTTTTTTTGTAAACCTAGATTGTTCACTGCCGTATTTACTGTTCTTGTTAAAGCGGACCTAAATCCTGCCAGGTGAGTTCCTCCATCTCTTTGTGGGATGTTATTAGTAAAAACTAAGCAATGTTCGTAGTATGATTTATTCCATTGAAGAGCTAATTCAACGTTTATGTTATCACTTGATCCTTTGAAAAAAATAGCATCCTTTATTACTGATTCTCTGGACTTATCTAAAAAAGAAATATAGGCTTTTAACCCACCTCTAGAGGATAACTCTGAAATTTTTGCTTCTTCCATTCGTTCGTCAACTAATTTTATATTCACTCCTGAATTCAAATAAGCTAACTCACGTAACCGGGACTCTAGTTTGTTAAAGTCAAATTTTGTTTGGCTAAATGTTTTTTTTGAAGGCAAAAAAGTTATTTCAGTCCCACTTTCATGAGTATTACCAACTTCTTTTAAAGGTGATTCTGAATTACCATTATTAAATTCAATAAAATATTTTTTACCCTCTCTAGATATTGTTAAATTAAGTTTCTCAGATAATGCGTTAACTACAGAAACACCCACTCCATGGAGCCCCCCAGAAACTTTGTAAGAATTCTGATCAAACTTCCCTCCAGCATGTAATTGGGTCATTATTACTTCAGCTGCTGAAATACCTTCCTCTTTGTGAATATTAGTAGGAATTCCTCTTCCGTTATCAATTACAGTTACAGAATCATCTCTGTTAAGTTTAACAACAATTGAATTACAATGACCGGCTAATGCTTCGTCAATAGAGTTATCAACAACTTCGTATACCATATGATGGAGTCCTGAGCCATCATCGGTATCCCCAATATACATTCCAGGTCTTTTTCTTACAGCATCAAGACCTTTGAGAACTTTTATCGATTCCGCATCGTATTCAGTGTTTTTTCCTGTTATATTTTTTGCTTCCAAATTTTTTCCTTAAATGAACTAACTCATTATATCCAAAAATTATTAACTTTAAACCTTTAATCATCAATATTTATCTTCTGTACAATTGATTTAAAACTATTTAATTTCATTATCCATTCTCCTCTTATATCTGTGAGTAAAGTTTGAACATTTAAATTGTTTAACTTTCTCAAGACAGCTAAAATATAATTTTGGTCTAAAAAAGAAAATACGTCGTCTAGTAAAAAAATAATCTTTGAATCTGGACTTTTTTCTAAGAATTCAATAAATGAAAAAATAATTGAGAAAATAATTACTTTTTGCTCCCCAGTTGAGTGATTTTTTGCATCAAGGTTTGATTCTTTATTCTTAATAACAAAATCTGTTCTATTTGCACTAAAATTAGTTCTTCCAGTTAGAAGATCTTTTTTCCTGTTATGTTTAAGATTTCTCTGAAATATCTCCTCAACACTAATTGCAGGGTTATCAGTTAAAAGTTTGTCTAATTGTCCATCAAGAGATGCAAATAAAGATGGAAAAATTGAATTTTTATCTTTAAGAAAATTGTTGAGATTTTTAATAAAATTCCTTCTTTCATCACATATTATTACTCCAGTTAAAGCTATTTTTTTTTCAATTATATCTAACCATTCAGATGTTTCTTCACTCAAATTTTTTAGCAATCTGATTCTTTCTTTTTTATATTTTTGATAAATTTGTAAGTTATTTTTATAAAGGTTATTAATGGAACATATCATTTGATCTAAAAAGCCTCTTCTTGATTCAGGACTATCCTGAAAAAGAAATGTTGTCTTTGGTACAATCCAAAAAACCTTAAAAGTTTCTGAAACCCTCTCATTATATTTTTTATTATTTATTTTTATTATTTTCTGCATTGAAGAATTACTTTTTTTTATACCCAACCCAATAGTGGCTAATTTGTTGTTTAAAAGTAACTGCATATTTACCCCAAATAATTCTAAAGGACCAAAAAGATCTTTGTTTATTAATTCTTTTAAACTAGAACTTTTTAGTCCGGCAGAAGAACTTATTAGGGATATCGATTCCAAAATATTTGTTTTACCTGAACCATTTTTTCCACAAATGAGAATTATGTTTTTTTTAAAATATAATTCAAGAAACTTATGATTTCTGTAGTTACTTAATATTAGCTTTTCAATTCTAATATTTTGTTTCATCAAATTTTTAGGCTCTCATCTGCATAATTAAAAAAATATTGTTTTTTATTGTTTCGCTTTCAATAATAGTAGGGGCAGTTTTTTCTGAAAAATGAAATTTTACTTTGCCGTTTTTTACAATGCTAAGCACATCTAGAATATATTTAGCATTAAAATTAATTGATATTTGAGGTCCACTATATTCTACTTTGACACTCTCAGTGCCTATTGACTTATCGTTTCCAAATGAACTAACAGTGCAGTTATTGCTAGAAATCTCAAATTTCACCGTTCTTAATTTTTCATCAGAAATTGTAGAGACCCTATCTATAGTTTCACTAAAACTTTTACAATCAACTATCATCATTTGATTGTTATCTGTAGGTATTACACTTTCATAATCTGGAAATGAGGCATTAATTAACTTTGAAACTATAACAACACTTCCAAAAGTAAGCTTGATTCTTGTTTTAGAAAAGCTAATGCTGACATTTCCATCATAGTCATCTAATATTTTCGAAATTTCTACAACTGATTTTTTAGGAATAATTATACCCTCTAAGTTATTACTTTCCTTAATGGACGCAGAACATTTTGATAGTCTGTGTCCATCTGTTGCTACAGCTAAGACTTTATCTTCATTTCCATGAAAATAAATTCCATTCAGATATTGTCTAGATTCATCTAAGCCCATGCAAAATTTTGTATTGTCAATTAAAATTTTTAGATCATTTGAATTAATTGAAATTTCACGAGCTAAGTTTTCAGAGTCCATTACCGGAAAATCCTCCGTAGGCAGGGTCGGTAAAGAAAATTTAGAATCCCCAAATAATAGAAAAACCGTACTAGTCTTTTCATCTTTCTTTAAAGTAATATTGGAAGAATCTGGTGCTTTTCTCACGATATCAAAAAAAAGCTGAGAAGGTATCGTTACGCCTCCGGTAAAGTTAACACTAGCTGCCAAGCTTTCTGATAATTCAATTGCCAAGTCAGTCGCTGTCAGATTTAGACCTCCTTCAATAGCATTTATTTTTATATTCGAAAGAATGGGGATCGTATTTCTTTTTTCAACAACACTTTGAAAATGGCTTAAACAGTCAAGAAGTAATGTTCTAGAAATTGTAAATTCCATCTATGATTCCAACATTCTTATCAAAAGTTGAACATCTTCGTCAAAACTTGCGTCTTTATTTCTTAACTCTTCAACTTTTCTGACTGCATGAATGACAGTCGTATGATCTCTATTTCCAAATCTCCTTCCAATTTCTGGCAAGGATCTAGAGGTTAAGTTTTTAGATAAGTACATAGCAACTTGTCTTGGTCTCGCAACAGTCCTGGATCTTCTGGCTGAACTCATGTCTGACATCTTAATATTAAAATGTTGAGAAACTTTTTTTTGAATTTCTTCAATATTTACCTTCCTCTGGGAGGATTTTAAAAGATCTTTTAAGAGATCTTGAACCATGTCAATATTTATCTCCCTTCCAATTAAGGATGAAAATGCTGATAGTCTATTTAGTGCACCCTCCAACTCTCTTACATTAGTAGAAATCTTGTGTGCTAAAAATTCTAGAATATTTTCTGGAATTTTAGTGTTCAATTTTTCTGATTTTGCCTGAAGAATTCCTAAACGCAATTCGTAAGTTAAAGGATGTATATCTGCTACTAGACCCCAACCAAGTCTTGATCTCATCCTTTCCTCAATGCCCTCTAGATCTTGCGGTGACTTATCTGCTGAAATTATAAGTTGTTTATTTTGATCAATTAGTGCATTAAAAGTATGGAAAAACTCCTCTTGTGTAGAATCTTTTCCTGAAATAAACTGGACATCATCTATCATTAATACATCAACATTTCTAAATTGTTCTTTAAATGCAACCGTATTTTTGAATCTTAATGCCTTAATGAAATGATACATAAATTTTTCAGCTGACATGTATATAACTCTTCTCAGAGGGTTTCGCTTTTTTATTTCATGCGCAATAGCATGCATTAAATGCGTTTTGCCAAGTCCAACACCACCATACAAAAATAAGGGGTTAAAAGGTACATCCTTAGATTCAGATACCCTTCTAGCCGCGGCAAAAGCCAGTTCGTTTGGTTTTCCAACAATAAAATTTGAAAATGTAAATCTATTATCCAGATCTGAACTGATTGATTTAAAAATATCTTTATCTGTTTTAGTTGAATCAACGTTTTTGGATTCTAATTTGGTACTAGTATTTTTGGTATTTTCTTTTTTAATGACGGTAATTTGGATGTCATTTATCTTTAAATTTTGTATAAGCCAATAGCTTTTTATGATATCAAGATATTGTTCAATTATTCTTGTTCGGACAAAGTTACTGGGAGCACTTAAAATTACTTTATGGTCATCGTAGTCCTCAAGAACAAGAACCTTTATCCAGCTTTTAAATTGAGCATCCCCAATTTTTTGTCTAATTCTCCCTCTTACAGTAACCCATTGAGCTTGTATTTCAGCTAAATTTTTATTTTCGTTATCCTGTTCCATGTATTATCCCTGTTTCCATGGAAGATCAGCGAATTTCCAGCCATTTACTTTGCCTCTTTGACCAAAATCATTGTGAGTGCCTTCAAAACCTTCAGAACAATTGAAACACTTTTTGTACCCTTGAGAAGTTAGAAATTCTGCAGCAGATCTCGACCTAGCCCCAGATCTACACAACAAAATTACTTGAGAGTTTTTTGTGATATCAGTATCTGCAATATGCTGAAGAAATCTTGAGTTTTTATCCATATTTGGAAAGGTTTGCCATTCAACAAAAATGACTTTTTTTCCCAAAGAATCTAAGTCTGGAACCCCTATTAAAGACCATTCTGCGCTGGTTCTGCAGTCTACAAGAAAACAATCAGAGTTTTCCTTTAAATCCTTCCAAGCCTCGCTAGGAAGCAAGTCCCCAGCGTAATCAATATCCATTTTTATTTCCTAATATAAAAGCATAAGATTAGCTAATATAAAAAAGCGAATCAATACAAACAAAAAAAAATTTGATTACGAATTTTCTTTTAATTTCCTAGAAAGCTTTGAAATAACCCTTGAAGCTGTATTTTTCTTCATAAAACCCTTTGCTGCCGCTTTAGATAGCTCTGACTCAAGTTCTAAAAATTTCTTCTTTGAATTGTCAGTTTTGTTCACAAGCGATAGTTTAAAACTCTTAATACTAGTTTTAATTCTTGAAAGCTTAAGTTTATTAATTTCAGATCTTCTTTGATTTTGTAAGACTCTTTTTTTTGCAGATTTTATATTTGCCATCGTCAGGATTTATACTTATGAAATTTTACTCGGTCAAGTAAATTTTGATTATTTTTTGGGAAAAATACTAAAGATTACCTTAGTAATATTTTTTTCGGTCTCAAATTTTATCTCTAAGGTTTCTTGACCTCTTTGATAAAAATTTTTTTTAGCTACGCTCCAACCTAGGTTAGGCAGAATTATCTCATAAAAGTTTTTAACTTTTTTTAGAGTTGCCTGACCTTCTATCTCGGAGTAGACATACCTTCCATCAACTTTATCAAATATGACAAATGTGTCATCAACACCACTCATCCCGCTGTACAATGGTATATCATCTAAACCATTCACAAAGTCCTGTGAAAAAGTTCTTGTTGAAACTAAAAAAACTAGAAATATGTAAAAAAATAATTTTTTCATAATTATACCTGACAGTTATTACATAAAAACGTCGATCTCCCCTTTTGTTTTATTTTGATTACAAAGTTTTGATTTTTACATCTGGGGCACAAAAGACCGTTTCTAGAGTATACTTTTAATTCATTTTTAAAGTAACCAATTTTTTCATCTGAAACAATGAAGTTCTTTATTTTGGTGCCGCCAAAGTTAATAGCTTTAGCTAAAATTTTAATAGTGGAACTAATAATTTTTTTTACTTCAGCACTTGTTAAAGTTTCAGATTTTCTCAAAGGATTAACCTTTGCATCAAAAAGAATTTCAGAACAATAAATATTTCCCAAACCCGCAATAAAAGATTGGTTCATTAATAGTGTTTTGATATCTAGCGATTTTCTTAAATTATTTTTAAAAAATTTATAATTAAACTTTTTAGAAAATGGGTCCATACCAATCTTTTGAAGATGAGATGAGTTAAATATGTCATCTAAATTAAATAATTTTATAAATCCAAATTTTCTTATGTCATTGAAAATTAACTTCTTTTCTTTGAAATCAAATATTAAATGATCATGCTTTATGGTTTTATCCGTATGAGAAATCCTAAAGTAACCTGTCATACCCAAATGAATAAGGAGCGAATAATTGTAGTTAAATAAAAGTATTAAATATTTACCCCTTCGTAAAATTTTTGTTATTATTAAGCCTGATAATTTTTTGTTGAGTAAAGTGGGAATGTTATACCGTAATTTTTTGTTGATTACTAAAATTTTGTAGATCTTTTTTTCAACAATTTGAGCATTTAGAAATTTTCTTACGACCTCAACCTCTGGTAATTCTGGCATGACTAATAAATATTTTAAAAAAGTTAAAGAAGACAAATTAAATTATAAAAATACTGTAGTAAATCAAATTTTTTCAAGTGTTTCAAAAAAATATGATTTAATGAATGATTTAATGAGCTTTGGTTTTCACACATCATGGAAAAATAAAGTTGCTGAAATTTTAGATGTAGATAAAAAAAAAAAAATCTTAGATTTGGCATCCGGGTCTGGAGATATAACTTATATTTTAAAAGAAAATTACAATTGTAAATGTATCTCCTACGATTCAAACCTGGATATGTTAAAAATAGCAAAAAAAAAACTAAAATCATTTAAGCCGATTTTAATAAATGGACAGGCAGAAAGTCTCCCATTTAAAAATCAATTTTTTGACGGAGTAGTTGTAAGTTTTGGTTTAAGAAATTTTGACAACATAAATGCTGCACTAAAAGAATGTAAGAGAGTTTTAAAAAAAAATGGTAAATTTATATGTTTAGAATTTAGTGAAGTCAATAATCCAACTCTCAGAAAATTTATAAATATTTATTACAAAATAATTCCCAAATATGGCTCAATTATTACAAAAAATAAATTAGCTTATACATATTTAATTGAAAGTATCAAAAGGTTTCCAAACCAAATAGAGTTAACTAAAAAAATTGAGAAAGTTGGATTAAAAAATGTTAAAGTAATTGATATTTTGGGTGGTGTAGCAGCAATTCACATATGTGAAAAGTCATGAATCTTTTGAAAAAAAAAAAAATATTACTCATTGTTACTGGGGGTATCGCCTGTTACAAAGCCCTGGATTTAATTAGAAGACTTCAAGAGGCAAAAGTAGAAGTAGATTGTATTCTTACGCAAAATGCAAAAGAATTCGTTAACATCATTACGTTTGAGAGTTTATTGGGAAAACAAATTTGTTCAAATATTTTTGACCTTGATCAAGAAAAAAATATGAATCATATCAAATTAGCTAAGGAATGTGATGCTATAATTGTTGTTCCTTGCACTGCTAATTTCGTTTCTAAAATATCGACTGGTACAGCCGACGATCTAGCCACAAATGTTTTATTAGCATCAACAAAATTAAAGATAATTGCTCCAGCAATGAATACAAATATGTGGAATAACCCAGCAGTAAAAAATAATTTAAAAATTTTAAAAAAAATGGGAATTATAATTTTTAATCCCCAATTTGGAAAATTAGCTTGTAACTCAAAGGGCTCTGGAAAACTAATGGATATAGACTTAATAGTTAAAAAATTAAATCTAATTTTCTCTGAAAAAACACTTTCGGGAATTAAAGCAATTGTTACAGCTGGTCCCTCAATTGAAAAGATTGATCCTGTAAGATTTCTAAGTAATTTTTCAAGTGGCAAACAAGGATACGAAATTGCCGAAAAACTCTCACTTTTTGGTGCAACCACAACCTTAATAAGTGGACCTACGACTTTAAGCCCTCCTCAAAATGTAAAATTCATACAAGCTAAATCAGGAAAGGATTTTTTAGACATGTCTCTAAAAAACCTACCATGTGATATATTTATTTCTGTTGCAGCAATCTCTGATTGGAAAGTAAATCATATAAGCAAAAATAAAATTAAGAAGAATAAAAGTGAACTTAATATCAAATTTTCACATAATGTAGATATTTTAAAAACAATTAGCACACACAAAAAAAGGCCTAAACTCGTTGTCGGTTTTTCTGCTGAAACAACTAACCTAATTCAAAATTCAAAACAAAAAATTGAAGCAAAGAAATGTGACTGGATGCTAGCAAATAAAGTTAATGATAAAGTAGGCTTTAATTCAGAAAATAATAAAATTTTTTTTATTAATAATGAAAATATTAAAGAATGGCCATTAATGAAAAAAAGTCATGTTTCTTTGAAACTTACAAAAGAAATTGTTTCTTTTTTTAAAAATAATAAATTAATAAAATGAGTAATAAAATTTTTTTTAAATCATTAAAAAATGGGTTAGGTTTATATAATTTCAAAAAGGCTACTAGTGGGAGCGCTGGTTTTGATTTAGTGGCTGCCATATCAAATAACATAAACCTTCAACCTAAAATGTCCGCTCTAGTCCCTTGTGGCTTTTCAGTTGAACTTCCTAAAAATTTTGAGGCACAGGTAAGGCCTCGCTCTGGTTTAGCTTTAAAAAACTCAATAACTGTTTTAAATAGTCCAGGTACAATTGATTCTGATTATAGGGGGGAAATTGGGGTTATTTTAATTAATCATGGGATAAAAGAATTTTTAATAGAGCGGGGAATGAGAATAGCCCAAATAGTTTTTTTATCATTACCCTCCATTCAAATAGTTGAAACTAAATCACTCACTAAAACTCAGAGAGATAAGGGTGGCTTTGGTTCTACTGGTCTAAAAAGTTAAGGAGAATTATTTGTTCAAAATTCAAAAACGAATTGTTTACGCTATTGAAGCTGTGGTAGATATTTCACTCAATTCTGGCTCCACGCCAGTTCAAAATATTTCAATTGCTAAACGACAAGGGATTCCAAAAAGGTATTTAGAACAAACCCTCCAAGAACTAGTTAAAAATAAAATACTTATTGCTTCAAGAGGCCCGAGAGGTGGTTACCGGTTAGCCAAAGAAAGAAGGAAAATAAAAATTTCAGACATAATCAAATCAGTTTCACAAAAAAATGATAACAATGATCTTTATAAATCAAATCTTTCAAAATCAGTTGTACAGCCAATGATAAAAAATTTCCAAGACAAATGCTTGATTTTTTTGGAACAAGTATCTATCGAAGACATTTATAATGATGTTAAAAAAAAAGAAAAAAATAAAGTTGAAAAAAAGAAAGTAGATTTTGTCATTTAAAGATAAAAAGATTTTTGACTCCATCGAACAAACCATCGGAAATACTCCTTTAGTAAAATTAAAAAATATAAAAAGTAAACTTGGTTTTTACGGTGAAATTATTGCAAAACTAGAGTTTTTTAATCCCTTAGGCTCAGTAAAAGATAGGATCGGGCTAGCTATGATTAATGAAGCTGAAAAATCAAAAAAAATAAATTCTAATACAACAATAATTGAACCTACATCAGGAAACACTGGTATAGCCTTAGCATTTGTTTGCGCTGCAAGAAATTATAAATTAACTCTAACAATGCCGAATAGTATGTCTTTGGAAAGAAGAAAAATGTTAGCGTTCCTTGGGGCAAATATCGTTTTAACTCCAAAAGAACTTGGTATGAGTGGTGCTATCCAAAAAGCAAAAGAAATACATAAAAAAACAAATAATAGTGTGATCCTTGATCAATTTTCAAACAAAGCTAACCCAGATATTCACTATAAAACTACAGCTGCGGAGATATGG
>MDTE01114345.1_pt1 | contig 10524 bp, 9 predicted proteins | sample 811231 | NCBI WGS metagenome assembly MDTE01 (sample SAMN05326651, study PRJNA326480) | marine metagenome | isolation source: seawater | place: Indian Ocean: Red Sea | collected 2010 | reverse complement strand
TTATGCTTTCTGACGCTGTGAATCAAGGTACAGGAAGAAATGCTTTAGTAAAGAATACTAGAATTATCGGTAAAACTGGAACCACAAAAAGGTTAACTAACGAGGGATATAATGAAAAATCTTTTAACGCAAGTTTTATTGGAATGGCCGAGTTAGATGATCAAGATTATGTTTTGGGTATTTTAGTTAGAGACGCAAAAGAAAATGGGGAAGGCGGAGGCCAAGTTGCAGCGCCTGTATTTTCAAAAATAATAAAAAGCATACAAAATACTCTCTAATGAAATTAAAAGAATTATTGCCTGATTATTTAGGAAAAGTTTCTGATGATAAGTTAAACTCAGTATCTTTAAACTCTCAAGAGATATCTAAGGGGGACTTATATATTTCTATAGCAAAAGACGTTTCCCTTCAAAAAAAATATTGTCAGGAAGCTCTAAAAAATGGAGCTAGTTTTGTGTTGACTAATAACCTTTCGATTGAAAATTTACCTAAAAAGATTATTTTTGTTAAAAACTTAGAAAAAAAGCTTGGACTATTAAGTAACAAAATTTATCAAAACCCTTCAAAAAAAATTACAGTTTTTGGAATAACTGGAACTAATGGGAAATCATCTGTTTCTTATTATTTATTTCAATTATTTAATCAAATCAAAATGAGTAGTGGGTTAATTTCTAATGTTAATTTAAAAAATCCTGGAATTTGCATTTCAAAATTAACTACCCCAGATATTTTTAGCTTAAATAAAATTCTAAATAACTTTTTGCTGAATAAAAAAGAGGCTGCCATATTTGAAGTTTCTTCTCATGGAATAAAACAAAAAAGAGTAGAAGGAATAAGTTTTGATTATGGATGCTTAACAAGTTTTTCAAGAGATCATCTCGATTATCATTCATCGATGAAAGAATATGAAAAAGTAAAAGAATCTTTTTTTGCAGATAATAAATTTAAAGGGGGGGTTATAAACGCAGATTCAAAAGTTGGTAAAAGAATACTTCTAAAAAACAAAGAATTCTTATCAATATCGATGGAAGATAATAAATCAGATATTTTTATAGATAAGAATAAAGGTAAAAAAGTCATTAATTCACCGTGGGGAAATTTAGAAATCCCAAATCAAATTTTTGCAGACCATAAAATGTTAAATATTGCCTCTGCTTTAGGACTTTTCTGCCTTTCTTCAAATAAAATTAATTTAAGCAAACTAAATTTAGAGAAGATTAAAGATTTACCAGGTAGACTGGAAAAAATTAATGTTGCTTTAAATAAAGATTGCTATATTGACTACGCACATACTCCTGATGCACTGGAAAAAGTTCTTCAATCCTTAAAAAATAAATATCAAGGAAACTTAATATGTTTATTCGGTTGCGGAGGAGATCGAGATCAGGGCAAAAGAGTTTTGATGGGATCGGTTGCCGATTCATTGGCAGATAAAATTATTTTAACAAATGATAATCCAAGGTTTGAAAATCCAAATCAGATTGTTATGCATATATCTGAGGGAATAAAAAATATTAAAAAAGTAAAAATAATTACTGATCGAACAAAAGCCATTAAATATGGTCTAAAACTTCTAAAGGAAGAAAAGGAAGAATCAGTATTGTTGCTTGCAGGAAAGGGACATGAGTCTAATCAAGAAATCAAAAGAAAAACTATTTATAGTAACGACTATGAAATAGTTAGGAGCTTTATTTAATTGTTAATAGAACATAAATTAAGCAATGTCTCAAAAATTGGTGAATCTAACTTAATTGGAAACGATACTTTTTTTAAAAATATTTCAACCGATACCAGAGCCATATCAAAAGGGGATATTTTTTTAGCATTAGGCGGGTTAAATTACGATGGACATGATTTTATCAATGAAGCTTTTGATAAGGGGGCTAGTTGTGTAATTTCTGAAAAAGACTTAACTGGAAAAACATACATCAAAACTGAAAATAGTTTTTTATTTCTGGAGAAATTAGCTAATTTTCAAAGGTCAAAATTTAAGAAACATATTATTGCCATCACAGGAAGCAATGGTAAGACTTCGACTAAGGAAATTCTTTTTCAAATAATTCATGGATTATATGAAAAGAAAGATTGTGTATTTAAATCTCCAGGAAACTGGAACAATAAATTAGGTTTATATTTATCTTTGCTCGGTCTAAAAAATAATCACGAATTAGCTATTTTTGAGATTGGCACCAATGCCGTAGGAGAGATAAAAGAATTGGCATCTTTTTTAAAACCCAATATAGGAGTTATTACAAATATTGGCATTTCTCATTTAGAAGGATTGAAAAGTATAGATGGTGTTTTCGAAGAAAAAACAGACCTTTTTAGTTTTGTTTCATCAAACGGAACGTGCCTGATAAGGGCTAAAGATGAATATTTAGAAAAAGCAAAAGAAAAAGCAAAAAAAAGAAAAAAAATATTTTTAGGAATTAAAGAAACCCAAAGTTTCGATCAAAACTTTGAGATGGCTGAGGCTGTAATTTCTTGTCTGCCAGATAAAATTAAAAAAAAATATCATTCTTCAAAACAAAACATTGAAGATCTTGAAAAAAAATCAACCGTCCCTGGTAGACAAAAATTACTGATTGGAAAAAATAAAGTTAATTTGATAGATGATACTTATAATGCAAATCCCGATTCTTTTCGCGCTGCTTTCCAAAAAATAAGAACAATGTCTTATAAAAATAAAATCTGCGTAATGGGAAAAATGAATGAACTTGGAGACCAATCTCAATATTTTGAAGATCAAGTTATAAAAGATGCTTTAAAAACATTTGATCAAGTTATAGCTCTCAATTTAGATTCAAATATTAAGGCTAAAAATTTTAAAATTGTAAATTCAAAATCAATTTTTAAAAATCTAGAAATGTTTATTAATAAAGATTCGGTAATTCTCTTTAAGGCGTCTAGATCAGTTAAAATGGAGGAGATAGTTAAACTATTTTTATAAGATGTTTTTACCATTATTAGATTATCTTGCAGAAAGTTATGGTCCATTTAGAGTTTTTAACTATTTAACTTTTAGAGCGATACTTTCAACCTTAACTGCTTTGGTCTTCTGTCTTTTTTTTGGTAATCCAATAATAAAATTTTTAAAAAGTAAAAATTATGGTCAGGTAATAAGATCAATAGGACCAGAATCACATTTAGAAAAAGGAGGAACTCCTACTATGGGAGGCATCTTAATATTAGCGGCTATCACTTTTTCTTGCCTATGTTGGGGAGATTTAGAAAGTAAATTTTTATGGATTTTATTATTCATAATTTCATCGTTCGGAATTATTGGATTTTTGGACGATTATTTAAAATTAAAAAATCAAAGCAGTGATGGGTTATCAAGCAAAAGTAAGCTTTTTTGGCAATTCTCTTTTGCCACAATTGCAGTTTTAATTTTATATTTTTCCGCTGAAACTACACAAGAAACAAGCTTGATACTTCCTTTTTTTAAAGAATTCTCTCTAGAATTAGGAATTTGGTTTATCTTTCTATCTTTGTTTGTAATTGTCGGAACAAGCAATGCTGTTAACCTTACTGATGGATTAGATGGTTTGGCGATAATGCCTTCAGTTATGGTAGCTGGAGGATTAGGAGTTGTCGCTTATATGTCAGGAAATATAATTCTTTCTGATTATTTAAACATTCCATATTTACCAAACTCAGGTGAAATTTTAATCGTATGTGGAGCGCTCATAGGTGCTGGAATTGGATTTTTATGGTTCAACACCTATCCTGCACAAATATTCATGGGAGATGTAGGATCGCTTTCTTTGGGAGCAGCAATAGGGACAATTGCTGTAATGGTAAGACAAGAAGTAATTTTAGCTATTATGGGAGGAGTATTTGTTATGGAAACTTTTTCTGTAATTATTCAAGTTATTTCATTTAAATTGAGAGGTAAAAGAGTATTTAAAATGTCTCCTATTCATCATCATTTTGAATTATCTGGATGGGCGGAACCCAAAATTATAGTTAGATTTTGGATTATTACCTTGATATTAGTTTTGTTTGCTCTTGCAACTTTTAGGCTGAGATAGATTTTGTGGTGTTTTAGATGGAATCTGTCTTAATTCTTGGAACAGGTTTGACAGGACGATCAGTCGCAAGATACCTAAAAGATAAATTTCTTTTTAATTTTTTTGATACTAGACCTAAAGAAGAACTCTCCCAGGTTTTTATTGATAATCGAGAGTTTTTAGAGAACTTGAAACCTTATGATCAAATTGACTTAAATAATTATTCGCGGGTTATTTGCTCTCCAGGATTTGATATAAAACATAAGATTTATCAAAATATTATTAGAAAAAAAATTCCGATAGAAACAGATATTGAAATTTTTACTAATAGACATGATTCCAAAAAAATATTGATCACCGGAACTAATGGAAAGTCATCTGTCTGTTCGATGTTAGAAACAATTTTAACTAATAAAGGTTTTAAAGCCAAAGCAATGGGTAATATTGGGTTACCTGTTTTGGACTGCATTGAAGAAAGTTTAGATTATTCTCTCATAGAGGTTTCAAGCTTCCATTTAAAAATAAGTAATAATTTATATTGCGACGTCGCAATAATCTTAAACATCACTGAAGATCATTTGGATTACCATGAAACATTTGAGGACTATTTAATAACAAAGAATTCTATCTTTAAAAAAGCAAAAGTTAGAATTGGAAATGAAGCTAATAAACGTGATATTTCTGAAGTAGATATTCTTTTTAATACTAATAATTTAGAAATTGAAGAACAAAATTTAAATGCGATCAAAGCTATTTTAAAATCTTTAAATCTGGAAATTGATTTGACGAATTCTCTAGAAAATTACTCAAAACTACAACACAGATTCGAAATTTTTCATAAAGACAAAAAAAGAAGGATTTTCATAAATGATTCTAAAGCAACAAATATTGGCGCTGCAAAAGAAGCAATTAAGAGTGCAAAAAAATTAGGAGAGGTTAGTGTTTTATGTGGCGGCAGAGGTAAGGGAGTTGATTTTAATGAATTTTCAAACTTTTTATCAAAAAATTGCAAAAATATTATTTTATTTGGTGAGGACAAGGATCAAATTAAAGGAAACATTTCAAAAGAAAAATTATTTGAAGCTAAAGATCTAAAAGAAGCTACTGAAATTGCAAAAAAAATAACTCTTTCAGATGAAGTAATCCTTTTGTCACCAGCTTGTTCAAGTTTTGATGCTTTTTCAAGTTATGAAGAAAGGGGACATGTTTTTAAAGAAATGGTCTTAAATGAATAAAATTCATAAACAATCTCTTTTGCAAAGAATACTTCTTGGAGAGCTTTATAGAAACTATGAATTAAAAGATTTTGATTGGGGCATTATCTTCTCAGTATTTTTTCTTACTTTATTTGGCATAATTATGGTCTCTTCCGTTTCTCTTCCATTAACCGAAGGAAGTTTTTCTTTGATTATTTCTCACATAAGCAAAGTAATAATTTCTTTGATTATTTTTTTACTTATATTTAGGTTTCCAACAAATTTTTGGTCGAAAGTAGATATTCAAATTTTATTAATTGCTTTCTTTTTACTTTTTTTAGTCTTTGCACCGATTATCGGACAAGAGGTAAATGGTGCAAATCGATGGATAAGGGTTTTTGGGTTCTCTATACAACCCTCAGAATTAATGAAATTTGCTTTGATAATTTATATTTCTTCCTATTGCTCAAGGAGATTAGATGAGTTTAAAGAAAAATGGTTAGGTTTTTGGAAACCAATTCTGGTAGTTGTTATGGCAATATCTCTTGTTCTATTTGAACCTGATCTCGGTTCATCAGCAGTTATCTTTGTAGTTGCTTTAAGTATCATGTTTATCGCAGGAGCACCTCTAAGACACCTTTTCGTAATTTTTTCTTTAGGAATGTCAGTTTTTATATTAATGATATTAACTGTCCCATGGAGGATGAAAAGAATTTTAAGTTTTATGAATCCTTGGGATACTTATCAAAATGAAGGTTGGCAACTCTCCCATTCTTTGATTGCCTTTGGGAGAGGAGATTGGTTTGGTGTTGGTTTAGGAGAAAGCCTTCAAAAATTACATTATCTCCCCGATGCTCAAACCGATTTTATTTTTGCGATCATAGCCGAAGAAATGGGACTACTTTTTTGTATCTTTTTAGTAGCACTTTTTTCTTTTCTAATTTTTAAATGTTTTTACATAGGCAGGTTAGCAAGACATGCTAATTATTATCTTGGTTCCTACATTGCCTATGGCGCTGGCATCTGTATTGCCCTTCACGTATTCATAAATATTGGAGTTTCTAGCGGCATGCTACCCACCAAAGGGATTACTCTTCCTTTTATAAGTTTTGGCGGAAGCAACCTTTTACTTATGTTTGCATTAATTGCATTAGTGCTAAGGATTAATTTTGAGATTTCAGAATCTTTTACTAACAAAAATAAAATTTTAAATGTCTAAGTTAGAAAAAATTTATATTCTTTCGGGAGGTACCGGGGGACATGTATATCCAGCAAAAGTGGTAGCTGAAAAATTTCTATCTGAAGAAACCGAAGTGATATGGATCGGTACCTCAAGGGGACCAGAAAAAAAAATTGCTGAAAATTTAAATATTAAATTTATAAAAATCCCATTATCAGGATTTAGAGGAAAATCGTCGGTTTCAAAAATTAAAGCGCTTTTTGCTTTCATACTGACTGGAATTTACCTGTTTATAAAAATTAGGCCATTAAAATTTTTTTCTAAAAACGAAATTCCTTTATTAGCTTTTGGTGGTTATGTTTCTTTAGCAGCTTTTTTTTATTTTAAAGGCCCTGTTTACCTTCAAGAACAAAATACCATTCCAGGTTCGGTATCAAGGCTTTTAGTTAGCACAAAAAAAGTAAAAAAAGTTTTTTGCGGCTTCAAGCAGGCCCAAATTTATTTTGAAAAAATATCCAATCAGAAAGAAATTCAAATTATCCTCTCAGGTAATCCAATAAATCCAAAAATTTACAATTTGTATCATGAAAAAAAAATAAATTTTCCAAAAGATCATGTTTTAAGGATTTTAATTTTAGGAGGCAGTCAGGGTTCTAAAAATCTTAACCGTTTATTACCAAAAGCCTTATCTCAAGTTGAAAATTTATCTATTAAACATCAATGTGGGAAAAATAACTTTAAAGATACCGAGAATTTCTATAAAGAAAATAAAATTCATGAAACAGAATTTGAAATAATCGAGTACATAGAAAATATTCACCATTTCTACGAATGGGCAGATATTATAATTTGTCGCGCTGGAGCGCTTACAGTTTCAGAGATTTCAGCATCAGGTTCTTTGGGAATTTTTATTCCTTTGCCATGGGCAATAGATAATCATCAGTTTTTTAATGCTAAACACTTAAGTGATCTAAATGCTGGATTTCTAATAGAAGAAGATGAAAATATGGAAAAGAGTGTTGTAAAAGTTCTAAATGATATTAAAGCTGAAAACAAAGAAAAATTAGCAATGATGAGAGAAAACTCATTTAGAGCAGCAATAAAGCATCCGGAAGAAATTATTCATGAAGAAATAATGAGACCTTAATGAAAAAAATAAAAAATATTTACTTAATTGGAATTGGTGGAGCTGGCATGAGTGGAATAGCAGAAATTCTATTAAATTCTGGTTATAAAGTTTCAGGGTCTGATAATGCCTCATCATTGATAACTTCAAGATTACAAAATCTAGGGATCAATGTTTATGACAAGCATGATTCTGAAAATTTAAAAAATATTGATCTCATAGTTTATTCATCAGCAATTTCTGAAGACAATCCAGAAATGATCCATGGTAAAAAAATGGGAATTCCGATAATTAGAAGAGCTGAAATGTTAGCTAATTTAATGAATTTAAAGAAGAGTATAGCCATTGCAGGCAGTCATGGAAAAACCACAACTACATGTATTCTTGCTCATATATTTACTAAATGTAACCTTGATCCAACATATATTATCGGTGGAAAAATAAAATCCTTTGAGTCCAATGCTGCGCTTGGTAAAGGACCTCACATTTTAGCTGAAGCTGACGAAAGTGACGGTTCCTTTTTATCATTAAGACCAAACAATTTAATTATTACGAGTATTGATAATGATCATTTAGAAACTTACGATGGAGACTTCAAAAAGTTAAAAGAAGCATTTAAAGAATTTGCTATGAATGTTCCATTCCAAGGAAAAATTGTTTTTTATGGAGACAGCAAAGAATTAGTAAAGTTAATTAAAAAAGTTCCAAGGAATTTTATAAGTTACGGTTTTAAAAAGACGAACGATTTTCAAATCACAGATCTCACGCAATCTATTGAAGGATGTAAATTTAGCTTAAAAAATAATTTGGATAATTCTAATTTTAAATTTTCTGTCCCCTTACATGGGGAGCACAATGTGCTGAATGTTGTAGCCTCCATTATTATGAGTATTGAAGAGGGAATAAAAATTAAAGACATTTCAGAAGCTTTATTGTCTTGCAAGACAGTCGAGAGGCGTTTTGAGGTAATTTCAAATAATATTTTTAATAAGGGAATAACTCTTATTGATGACTATGGACATCATCCTAAAGAAATAAGTGTAACTTTAGAGACGGTAGATAAAATTTGGAAAAATAATAAAAAAATAGTTATTTTCCAACCCCATAGATATTCAAGGACTAAAGCTTTATTTGAAGAATTCGTGGAAATTCTATCGAAAATCGATGATTTGATTTTATTGGATGTTTATCCAGCAAGCGAAAAGATTTTAAAAGGTTACGAAAGTATCGATTTATATAAAGCAGCAAATAAGAGAAATAATATTATCAAAGCTGAAGGAGTAGAGGATGCTTTAAAGAAACTTAAAGAGCTTGTAAGCGATCATTCATTAATCCTTACACAAGGAGCAGGAAATACATCTACTCTGGCAAAACTAATATCGGAATATCAATGAAAGATCTTAAATCATTAAAAATAGGAATTTTGTATGGAGGTTGGTCTGCTGAAAGAGAAATTTCTATTAACAGTGGAAAAACAGTACTCAATTGCTTATTAGAAAATGGCTATAAAGCTGAACTTATTGATTTGGTTTCTAAAGAAATTGCAACCAAAGAAAAAACATACGAAGGTGTTGATTTGGCCTTTATTTTAGTTCACGGAAGAGGAGGAGAAGATGGGTTTCTACAAACCTTTCTAGATAAAATTAATATAACTTATACAGGCAGTAACGCGCTTTCCTCAAAATTAGGAATGAATAAAATTTCAACGAAGAGAATATGGCAGAGATCAAATATTTGCTCTCCAAATTTTGTCGAATTTAATAATAACTTCGAAGAAATTCTAAACCTATCAAAAAAAGTGGTAGTCAAGCCTGCTAGTGAGGGCTCTAGTTATGGAATCTCAATAATTGAAAATAAACTAGCAAGTTTAATTAATGCAATAGAAGAAGCAAAAAAATTTGATGAAGATATATTAATCGAAGAATATGTTGAAGGAAATGAGTTAACGGTTTCAATTATAGATAATCATGCATACAGTCCTTTAGAAATAATTCCCAATTCTGATTATTATGATTTCGATGCAAAATATAATCAAAAAGATACAATTTATAAAAAAGCTGTCTTAGAAAAAAAGAGAGAGATTTTTTTAAAAAAAGAAGCGATTAAATGTTTTGAAACTATTGGTTGTTCAGGTTGGGGAAGAATTGATTTAATAGACGATGGTAAAGATTTTTATTTCTTAGAAGTAAACACTGTTCCTGGTATGACTGAAAAGAGTTTAGTTCCTAAATCAGCAAATTTTGATAATGAGTCTTTTATTTCTATTTTGGAAAAAATCATAAAAAAAGCTATTGCTTAACTAGTTATTATAAAATACACTTCGCGAACTTTCCTTGCTTCTACTGCATTTAGCATAGAGGCACTAACCAAAAGGACTGAACATGAACCATTACGAATTAATATTTATTGTAAATCCTCAATTATCGAAAGATTCTAAACTTTTTGATAAATGTAAAGAACAAATATCTTCTAATAACGGAATATTGCATAGAGCCGAAGATATTGGATTAAGGGATTTAGCTTATCAAATAGACGATTGTTCAAAAGGGCATTATTTTTTATTAAATTTTGAATGTTTACCTAATGATTTACAAGAAATTGAATCATTATTTAAATTTGATGAAACTATCCTGAGATCATCCATAGTTAAAAAGAGAAAGGCCGAAACAGAAACTTCAGCACTAATGTCTCAAACAAAAAATAGTCAAGTTAATGTTGAGAAAACTTTAAATGAGAATGCTAAAACGGATGGAAAAGCTGAAATTAATTCAGAAGAAATAATTGAAAATACAGAACTTTCTGATGAACAGGAGGATAAATAAATGAAAAGGAAATTTGATAAGAAAAAGTCTAGAAATCAAAATTCTGATAATCTATTGAATAAGAAAAGAGTTTGCCAATTTTCTGCAGCAAATGTTGAAGAAATTGATTACAAAGATGTTGATCTACTCTCTAAGTTTATTAACGAGTCAGGAAAAATCTCTCCTGCAAGGATGACAGGAACAAGCG
>MDTE01058995.1_pt1 | contig 10524 bp, 9 predicted proteins | sample 811231 | NCBI WGS metagenome assembly MDTE01 (sample SAMN05326651, study PRJNA326480) | marine metagenome | isolation source: seawater | place: Indian Ocean: Red Sea | collected 2010 | reverse complement strand
TTAATTTCTTCATCATCAGATCCATAAAGAATTATATCTTTTATTTTCTTAGGTAATTTGGTCCATTTCTCTTCAAGAGAAAAATTATAATGTTTTGCAAGTGAAGCCAAAGTTTGAGCATAGTATAAAGTTGTTGTTTTGGCCCAAGGTTCAATTGCACCATCGGTAATACTTTTTTTTTCATTTGGAATTACTAAATTAGGATCAACATTTAGTTTTATACCTATGCCTTCGCATTCTTCGCAAGCTCCAAAGGGACTATTAAATGAAAATAATCTTGGTTCAATTTCCTCGATAGTAAATCCACTATCTGGACAAGCAAATTTAGTAGAAAAAATTAATTTTTCAATTTTTCTAAATTTTTTTGGTAATGTTTCATCTTCATATTCAATAAAAATAAGTCCGTTTGCTAAATTAATTGCTGTTTCAATACCTTCTGCCAATCTATTTCCAAGTGAAGAATTTAAAATAATTCTATCAATTAAAATTGAAATATCATGCTTGATCTTTTTGTTAAGTTCTGGAACACTATCGATATCATATAGAGTTTCATCAATTTTTATTTTTCTAAAACCCCTTTTTTTAAAATTTATAATTTCTTTTTTGTATTCTCCTTTTCTTCCTCTAACAACGGGAGCATATAAGTAAATAGTTGATTTTTTTGGTAGTTCTTTAATCTTGTCAACAATTTGACTAACAGTCTGTGATGTAATTGGTTTTCCAGTAAACGGAGAATAGGGTATACCAGCTCTCGCATATAGTACTCTCATATAATCATAAATTTCTGTTACAGTAGCAACAGTTGATCTAGGGTTCTTTGAAGTATTTTTTTGCTCTATAGATATCGCTGGACTAAGTCCCTCTATTAGATCAACATTAGGTTTTTTCATTTTGTCTAAAAATTGTCTCGCATACGCTGATAAACTTTCAACATATCTTCTTTGCCCCTCCGCATAGACTGTATCGAATGCTAATGAAGATTTTCCTGACCCAGATAATCCAGTAATGACCACAAATTTATCTTTTGGTATTTCAAGAGAAATATTTTTTAAATTGTGCTCTTTAGCGCCCTTAATAACTATCTTTTTGATCATAAATTTTCTTGCTATAGATTAATATAATTAATATTCAGAGCATTATGTGATATAAATATAAATTAATTAATATTCAATTTTTAAAATATTATGGCTGGAAGTTTAAATAAAGTTCTTTTAATTGGTCGATTAGGCGCAGACCCTGAAATTAAACAAATGGTTAATGGCAAAAGTGTTGCAAGATTAAGCCTTGCTACTAGTCAATCTTGGAAAGACAAAAATAGTGGAGAAAAAAAGGAAAAAACTGAATGGCACCGTATAGTTGTATTTAATGAGGGACTTGTAAATGTTGTTCAACAATATTTAAAAAAAGGTGCTCAAATTTATGTAGAGGGGCAGCTTACAACAAGAAAATGGAAAGATGAGCAATCTGGTCAAGACAAATATTCAACTGAAATAGTTATCCAAGGTTATAATTCATCTCTTACGATGCTAGGTGGTGGAAATTCTGGAGGTGGTATTCAGTCTGATAATAATCAATCATCTAGTATCTCTGAAGATACATCTCAAGTATCTCATGATATGGATGATGAAATTCCATTTTAATTTTCATGGAAAAAACTGAAATCTTAAAAAATAAGAATATAAAACTTATATCAATGCATGATGAGATGAGCTCATCATATCTATCTTATGCTATGAGTGTAATAGTAAGTAGGGCTCTTCCTGATATAAGAGATGGTCTCAAACCTGTTCACCGAAGGATACTTTATGCAATGTATAAAGGTGGTTATGATTGGTCTAAGCAATTTAGAAAATCAGCAAGAATAGTTGGAGATGTTATTGGTAAATATCACCCACATGGTGATCAATCAGTTTATGATGCATTAGTGAGGATGGTTCAGGATTTTTCAATGAGTTTACCACTTGTTGATGGACAGGGTAATTTTGGTTCTATAGATGGAGATCCTGCTGCAGCAATGAGATATACAGAAACAAGACTCTCAAAAGTTTCTCAATATTTGATTGATGATATAGAAAAAAATACCATTGATTTTAAAAGTAATTATGATGAAACGGAAAAAGAACCAACTGTTTTACCAGCACAATACCCAAACTTACTTGTAAATGGTGCTGGAGGTATAGCTGTTGGTATGGCAACAAGTATACCTCCACATAATTTAGGTGAAATAATTGATGGAACCTTAGCTCTTATTGAAAATAAAGATATCAAAATAAAAGAATTGATGAAACATATACCTGGTCCAGATTTTCCAACAGGTGGTGTTATAATTGGAAAGGATATTATAAAACAGGGTTATAATAAAGGAAGAGGCTCATTTAAAATAAGAGGAGAAATTTCTATTGAACAAATTAAAAATGGAAGAGAAAGACTTGTTATAAATTCAATTCCGTATCAAGTTAATAAATCAGTTTTAAATGAGAGAATTGCACAATTAGTTAGAGAAAAAAAAATAGAGGGTATAAAAGATATACGTGACGAGTCTAATAGAGAGGGTATTAGAGTATCTATTGATTTAAGAAATGGCATTGAACCTGAAACTGTAAAAAGACAGCTTTATAAAAATACTCAAATTGAAAGTTCCTTTGGTTTTAATACCTTAGCAATTGTTTCAGGAAAACCAAAGACATGTAATTTAAAAGAATTTTTAGAAAATTTTTTATACTTTAGAGAAGATGTAGTAATTAAAAAAACTAAATTTGATTTGAAAAAAGCTGAAGAAAGGGCACACATTTTGATAGGTTTATCAGTCTCAGTTGAAAATCTAGATAGAGTAATAAAAATTATTAGAAATTCAAAAACTCCTGATGATGCTAAAAAATCAATACTTAAAACCAAATGGAAAATAAATAAATCTCAGAAAATGATTTCTATAGTTGAGGCAAAAAGATCTAAAAATGTCTATACACTTTCTGAACCTCAAGTCATAGCAATATTGGATTTAAGATTGCAGAAATTAACAGCTTTAGGGATAAATGAAATAGAACTAGAAATAAAAAAATTATCCGAATTAATATCTAAATATAAGAAAATTATTTCGTCAAAAAAAGAATTATTAAAAGTTATAAGCAGCGAATTAAAGAATATTAAAGAAAAATATGCTATTCCTAGAAGAACCAAAATTATAGATGCAGTATTAAATTATGATATAGAGGAGACTATACAGAAACAATTTGTTCTGATTACAGTAACACTTCAAGGTTATATAAAGCGTGGCTCTTTAAATAGTGTAAAAACTCAAAAAAGAGGGGGCAAAGGTAAAACAGGTATTACAACAAGAAATGAAGATTCAGTTGTTCAAACGTTATCTGTTGATACCCATACATCTGTTTTGTTTTTTTCTACAGAAGGTCTTGTTTATAGAATTAAAGCTTGGAAAATTCCCGAAGGTTCATCGTCATCTAAAGGAAAGTCATTATTTAATATTTTACCATTAAAGAGTCATCAGTCGATAAGTTCAATTATGCCATTTCCTGAAAGTGATGAAAATTTAGATAATTATCAAATCATATTTGCTACAGCAAAAGGTAAAGTGCGAAAAAATAGTTTAGAAGATTTTTCTTCAATAAACGCATCAGGAAAAATAGCTATGAAACTTGATAACAATGATAAGATTGTTGGGGTTAAAATTTGTAAAGAAAATCAGGATGTAATTCTAAGTACGAAATATGGTAAATGTATTAGATTTGAGTCAAAAAAATTAAGAATTTTTAAGGGCAGATCCTCCAAAGGTATCAAAGGTATTGAGCTTGGTTCAGATGATGAAATTGTCTCATTATCAATAATTGACAATGATAAACTTAATAAAAATGGAAAAAAGAATAAAGATGAAAAATCAGAATTGAAAGCGAGTGAAAAATTTATTCTTTCAATTACTGAAAATGGATATGGTAAAAAAACTTCTCATTATGATTACCGTGTTACAAACAGAGGAGGAAAGGGAATAATTGGAATAGTTAATTCACCGAGAAATGGAAATATATCATCATCATTTCCAGTTTTTGAAGGAGATGAAATAATGATATCAACTAATAAAGGAAGAGTAATTAGAGTAGCTGTGAAAGAAATTAGAACAGCTGGAAGAAACACTCAGGGTGTCAGAGTTATTAAATTATCTGGTGATGAAAAAGTTGTTTCTGCTATAAAGATTGAAGATAATTTAATTTAATGACCAAAACAGCTATATATCCAGGAACATTTGACCCAATTACTTTTGGACATATTGATGTAATAAAAAAATCTTTGAAACTTTTTTCTAAAATAATAGTTGCCATATCTGATGTTGAAAATAAAGAATACTTATTTAGTATTAATGAAAGAATTGAAATTATCAAAAAAGCACTTTTTTCAGATTTAAAATTAGATAAAAAGAAGATTAAAGTTATTTCTTTTTCATCTTTAACAACAGATCTATGTAAAAAATATAAGTCAAATATTATATTGAGAGGTTTAAGAGCAGTATCAGATTTTGAATATGAATTTCAATTAGCAGGAATGAATAGAAAACTTAATAATAATATTGAAACACTTTTTTTAATGTCTGATCTTGAAAATCAAATTATATCCTCAAGATTTGTCAAAGAAATAGTTAAACTAGGTGGAGATATAAATAAATTTACTACAAAAAGTACAATTAAATCTTTAAAACAAAAATATGAATAAATATTTTATAAAAATTTTAATATTTTTTTTAATTATAACTAATCAATCAATATCGGAGGATAATCTAATGATTTTAAAACTAAAAGATGGAGATGTAAAAATTGAACTATTTTCAGATGTGGCACCAAATCATGTTAAAAGAATTAAAGAATTAGCTGATAATGGTAAATACGATAATGTTGTATTCCATAGAGTCATAGATGGTTTTATGGCTCAAACCGGCGATGTAAAGTTTGGAAATTCTAGCACAAAGGATTTTGATTTAAGAAGAGCAGGCATGGGTGGATCTGATTTACCAGATTTAAAACAAGAATTTAATAGTTTACCGCATGATAGAGGAACTTTGTCTATGGCTAGATCCTCAGATCCAAACAGTGCTAATAGTCAATTTTTTATATGTTTTAAGCCTGCACCTTTTTTAGACAGACAATATACTGTATTTGGTAAAGTAATTGAGGGTATGGAATATGTTGATAAAATTAAAAGAGGTGATGAAAATAATAATGGTTCAGTTTCAGACCCTGATAAGATTATAAGTTTTAAATCCCTATAATCTTTAAATGGCATTAAAAAATTTTGCCTTTAGGATTTTAAAAAAAGATAAATTCGCAAGATCTGGTATAATTCAAACTCATAGAGGAAATATTCATACTCCTGCTTTTATGCCAGTCGGTACTCAAGCAACTGTTAAAGCTTGTAGAATAGAAGATATAAAAAAGACAGGTTCGGAAATAATTCTCTCTAATACATATCATTTAATGATTAGACCTGGAGTGGATCGTATTCAAAATTCAGGTGGTTTACATAAATTTATGAATTGTGATTTACCAATTTTAACAGACTCTGGAGGTTTTCAGGTTATGTCACTTTCTAAATTGAATAAAGTTGATAGAGAAAAAGGAGCTATATTTAATTCTCATGTAGATGGTAAAAAATATTATCTTAGTCCAGAGGAAAGTATAAGAGTACAACTAGGACTTAATTCAGATATTTTAATGATTATGGATGAATGTCCTAAAAATACCTCAAATTATAATCAGATAAGAAAATCTATGGAATTATCATTATATTGGGCAGAAAGATCAAAAAAGGCATTTGGAATAAAACCTCATAAAGGTTTATTTGGAATTGTTCAGGGAGGTTTGTTTAAAGATTTAAGATTAAAATCATTAAACGAATTGATGAAAATTGATTTTGATGGTTATGCTTTAGGTGGTTTGGCTGTAGGAGAAAGTCAAAATGAAATGTTTCAAGTATTAGATGATATTAAATCAAATCTGCCAACAGAAAAACCGCATTATTTAATGGGTGTAGGAACACCTTCAGATATTTTAGGGGCTGTAAAAAGAGGTATTGATATGTTTGATTGTGTTTTACCTACAAGATCTGGCAGAACTGGCTTAGCCTTCACCTGGAACGGAAGATTAAATATTAAAAATAATAAGTATAAGACTGATAATTCTCCAATTGATCCTGAATGTGACAATTTTAACTTAAATAAATATTCTAAAAATTATTTAAATCATTTGTTTAATACAAATGAAATTTTAGCTTCCATGTTGCTCACACTCCATAATATCAATTTTTATCAAGAATTAATGAGAGCAATTCGTGAAAATATTAACAATGGTTCTTTTGATGAATTTTATGACAAATATGTTGATAAGTTGTAAATTTGTCATAATCTAAAATTTCTAGTTTGAATTATCAAAATAAATCTATATATACAATTTTCTATTGATAATTAATGTGGGCCGTTAGCTCAGTTGGTAGAGCAATTCCCTTTTAAGGAATGGGTCGATGGTTCGAGTCCATCACGGCTCACCACTTAAAGTTTAAGTGGAGGATAATTAATTATTATTTCATTTGTCCATTCTGAAATTTTTCTAATCCTATTTTCGGCAGAAGGGTGTGTACTCATAAATTCTGGTGGTGTTTTTCCTTTATTAAATTCTTTCATTCTTTCCCAAATTTTAACTGTTTCTCTAATATTATATCCAGATAGTGATGAAAAAATCATTCCCAGATAGTCAGCTTCACTTTCTTGTTTTCTATTAAATGGATTCATTATACCTAATTGAGATAATAAACCAATTGTATCCATGCCTGTAGCTCTATTTACTTGAGATAATTTTCCTCCACTAAAAATATCAATTAGTTGAGTACTTGTATTTATCAACATTCCTCTGCTTGCTCTCTCAACAGAATGTTTAGCAACTGCATGAGCAATTTCATGACCCATAACAGCTGCGAGACCATTAGTATTCTTAGTCACATCAAGGATACCTGTGTAAACAGCAATTTTTCCACCTGGCATACACCAGGCATTTCTAACTTTCTTGTTTTCAATTAGAATATACTCCCAATCAAAATTAACAGTTGGGTCATTCATTTTTTCTTTATAAAAATATTCCCCAATAGCAACTTCCATTTTTTTTCCTATTTCTTTAATTTCTTCTAATTTTTTTGTATCTTTACTTAAATTCTCTTTTTCTTTAATTTTTTCATATATTTGAGCAGCTTGAGCATTTAATTTAGCCTCTGGTATAATTTTTAATTGTCTTCTCTCTGTTATGGGTGCTGTTGTACAAGAATTTAAAAAAAAGCCACTACAGCTGCAACCTAAATAAGTTAAGAATTTTCTTCTATCCATTTTTGATAACCTTGATAATATACATAATAATCATGAATCTTAATAATAAAATTTTAATTGTGCTATTTATTATAGCTATAATATTTGTAATATATTCAAGTTTTAATTAAATGGCAAAAATTCGTAAAAAAAAATCGTTAACATTAATCCTTAGAAATTACTTCATCACAGGTGTTGTTGTGTTAATCCCTATTGGATTTACTCTTTATCTAAGTAAAATTTTAATAGGTATTTCTTCCAAGATATTACCTGAAAATATAAATCCAAATAGTTATCTACCTTTTGCTATACCCGGGATTGAAATTATTATTTCAATTATTTTTATAACAATTGTCGGTGGTTTATCATTATCATTTTTAGGTAAAAAAATACTTAAGTTGATTGATGATTTATTCAAAAGGATTCCTTTTTTAAGAACTGTTTATTCTGCAATTTTACAAATGACAGAAACATTTTCAAAAAAAGATGATAAGAAAAAAAGTGTTGTTCTTATTGAATATCCAAGAAAAGGTGTTTGGGCAGTAGGTTTTGCAACTAGAGAAAATACAACGGAAATGGCTTCTAAGACTAAACAAAAATTAATTAATGTATTTGTTCCAACAACTCCGAACCCTACAAGCGGTTTTTTATTAATGTTTCCAGCTGAAGACGTAATATATCTTAATATGACTTTTGAAGAGGCCTCTAAATTTATTGTTTCTGCTGGGACTTCATCTGATAATTAGACAATATCATTAATAACATCTGCTTGATCGTAAAGTTTCATTAAAGTTTTATATTTATTAAGCTTAATATTATTCTTTTCCATAAATTCAATTTCTTTATTTGCAAGTCTAAATAATTCTTCATTATGGACAGGATCTGCAAGCTTAAACATTTTAATACCACTCTGTTTAAAACCCAGAATATCTCCATAACCTCTTAATTTCATATCTTCTTCAGAAATAACAAATCCATCAGTTGAAGATTTTAATATATTTAATCTTTTTTTTGCATTTTCGGTTAATGAGGATTTGAATAATAAAATACAAGTAGATTGTTTGCTGCCTCTACCAATTCTTCCTCTAAGTTGATGAAGTTGTGATAATCCGAATTTATTAGCATTTTCTATTATAATCACATTTGCATTTGGAAAATCAATACCAACTTCTATTATGGTTGTTGAGACTAATATTTTAGTCTTTTGACACAAAAAATCTTTTAATATTCTATTCTTTTCTTCAGTATCAGTTTTACCATGAAGTAATGAAACTTGATTTGGAAACTTACCTTTTAAAAATTCAAATTTTTTAATGGCTGATGAATGATCAAGTTTTTTAGACTCCTCAATTATAGGACATACCCAAAAAATTTGATTATCTTTTTTAATTTCTTTTTGAATAAATTTTAAAACCTCATCGATTTTGCTTTCTAATTTACTGTAAGTTTTTATTTCTTTCCTCGATTTGGGTTTCTCTTTTATAATGGATAAGTCCATATCACCATAAATCGTCATCGTTAAAGTTCTTGGAATTGGCGTTGCTGACATTAATAATACATCACAATCATTCCCACCTTTGTCAGATAATTTTTTCCTTTGATTAACTCCAAATTTATGTTGTTCATCAATTATAATAAATCCAAGTCTATAAAAAGATATTTTTTTTTGAAATATTGCATGAGTGCCAAATATTATATTAATTTGATTTTCTTTTAATTTTCTTATTATGACTTTTTTTTCTTGATATTCACTTTTACTTGACAAAATTTCTAAATTAATTTTTTTATCAAATATTTTTTTAGCAAGATTATAGTGCTGCCTTGCCAAGATTTCTGTTGGTGCCATAAACGCTACTTGAAATCCTGACTTTATAACATTAGCTGCAGCGCAAAGAGCAACTATAGTTTTTCCACTTCCAACATCTCCTTGAAGTAACCTAAACATTTTTTGGTTTGATTTAAGATCATTATTAATTTCACTAAGAGATTTTTTTTGGTCTTTTGTAAGCTCAAAATTTAATTTACCTAAAAGCTCTCTTTGAGTGTTATCAGTGAAATCTTTTTTTTCTTTTTTAATTTTTTTAATATTTCTTCTAATTTCTGAATGAACAAGAAAAGTTGAAAGTATCTCATCGTAAGCGAGTCTTTTATAAAAATTTGATTTATATTTCCCTACATTTTCAGGTTTATGTAATTCTAAAATAGACTTATTCCATGAAATATAATTAAAATTTTTAAGTATTTTTTTGTCATGCCATTCCTCTAAAATAGGTAAATTTTTTAGAATCTGATTAATAATTTTGTTGTAAACTTTTTCTGAAATACCTTCTGTTAAAGAGTACTTATTATGTTTATCTTTGATTATAGACTCATCTTCTGAGACATACTTAGGATTTGTTATTTGATATTTACCACGAAATCGATTTACCTTACCACTAACAGTAACTTTTTTATTTAAAGGTAGAATTTTTTTAATATACCCCTCATAACTATTAAAAAATACACAATCCATTTCACCCGTTTCATCTTTACAAATAATTTTATTCGGTAGATTTTTTAGTCTTGGAAAATTATATTTATAAGGTATTAAGTTAATAGTTTGAATTTCTCCTATTTTAAGGTCTTTAATTTTAGTTGATTTACTTCTATCAACATAAGATTTTGGTAATCTCCATAAAAGATCAAAAATGTTATTAATTTTTTTTTTCTTAAGTAAATTTACCGTTTTAACACCAACACCTTTTAACTTTTTTAAGTCTGATATTAGGTAATTATATGTATTATTAACCATTAAGTATTATTATAAATTATTTATGAATAACGATATAGAAAATTTAAAAAAAAAATTGGTTTATAGATCTCAATATAGAAGCACAAAAGAGATGGATAAATTAATAGGAAGTTTTGTTAGAAATAATGTTAATAATTTCAATTTAAATCAATTAATAGAATTAGAAAAATTTTTGACAGTTGATGATAGTACTTTATATAAACTCTATAATAATCATATTGAGTCTTTAGAAGGCGTAAATGAGAAACTAATTAAATTATATAAGTCACATGTTTACAAAAGTTGATGGCGGAGAGACTGGGATTCGAACCCAGGAAAGAGTTGCCCCTTTGCCGGTTTTCAAGACCGGTGCTTTCAACCACTCAGCCATCTCTCCGTGAGC
>MDTE01011536.1_pt1 | contig 10524 bp, 10 predicted proteins | sample 811231 | NCBI WGS metagenome assembly MDTE01 (sample SAMN05326651, study PRJNA326480) | marine metagenome | isolation source: seawater | place: Indian Ocean: Red Sea | collected 2010 | reverse complement strand
TCTGAACAACTATCAACAAGAATTTTGTCAGAACAATCTAGAATAAAATCTAATGATATAAGAAGAGGAAGAGTTTCTGAGGAAGAGTTTAATAGACTAATTGAAACATCAAGAAATATACATGAATTACCTTTGTACATTGATGAAACACCAGCAATAACAATTGCTACATTGTCTAACAGAGCAAGAAGAATCAAAAGGTTATTTGGTTTAGAATTAATAGTAGTAGATTATATTCAGTTGATGACAACAGGCTCAAAAAGATTTGAGGGCAGAGTCCAAGAAATATCTGAGATAACACAAGGTCTTAAAGCACTTGCAAAAGAACTGGGTGTCCCTGTTCTTGCTCTCTCACAATTATCGCGTGCTGTTGAACAAAGAGATGATAAAAAACCGCAGCTTGCAGACTTAAGAGAGTCTGGATCAATTGAACAAGATGCGGATGTTGTGATGTTTGTCTTTAGAGAAGAATATTACTTAGAAAGAAAAGAGCCTAAATTAGGTACCATTGAGCATGGTGAGTGGCAATCTAAAATGAATGAAATTCTTGGATTAGCTGACATAATAATTGGAAAACAAAGACATGGTCCTACTGGAAATGTTAAAGTAGAATTTGAAGGTATTTATACTAGATTTAAAAACGCATCTAAAACCGGGTAAAAATAAGTAATTTTAAATTATCTACTTTTAAGTTATATCTGATATCAGTGACACTTTCAAATTTATACAAAAGTATCGTAGTTGAAAAACCAAAATTTACTTTATCAATTCTAATTATTTTATTGCTTACCTTTGGGTATTTTACCAAAAATTTTCAATTAGACGCTTCCTCAGATACCCTGCTACTAGAAAACGATCCAGATTTAAAATATTTAAGAGAGGTAAACAAGAAGTACGGCTCTAAAGATTTTTTAGTTTTAACTTATACGCATGAACCTAATGAATCTTTTAAATCAGAAAATACAATTAAAAATGTAGCCTTATTAAAAAATTCTTTAGAAAACTTAAAATGGGTAAATAATGTTATTACTATTTTGGATGTACCTTTGCTTAAAAATAACGATGACCCATTGGCAGAAAGAATAAAAAATTTTAAAACCTTATCTAGCAGCGATGTTAATTTAGATAGAGGTTTTGATGAAATAATTAATAGCCCAATATACAAAGATTTTGTTATTAGCAATGATGGCAAAACAAGTGGTATTTTAGTTTATATAAAGCCTGATAAAAAATTAGTAAAATTAATAGAATCAAAAAATGATTATCTTGAAAGAAAAGCTACGGGACAATTTACAACTGAAGAAAAAAATGCTTATAAGTCTTTTTTAGTTGAGTATGATTCGTATAAAAAATCATTCAACAAAAAAAACCACCAAAATATAAACGAAATAAGAGAAATTATTAAAGATCATCCTGCGCCAGGAAAAGTTAAAAAAAGTACTTCAGATATATATCCTATAATTCATCTTGGAGGTATTCCAATGATAGCTGATGACATGATGACATTCATAAAAAATGACATTGTGGTTTTTGGTGCTGGAGTGTTCTTATTTATCATTTGTACTCTGTGGTTTGTTTTTAGAAATTTACTTTGGGTGTTTATACCTTTACTAAGCTGTTTCTTTTCAGTTTTAATTATGATTGGTTTTTTAGGTCTGGTTGGTTGGAAGGTTACAGTTATTTCATCAAACTTTATTGCTCTAATGTTAATTTTAACAATGGCAATGAATATTCATTTGAGTGTTCGTTATTTGCAATTTAGAAAGGAGAACCCAAATGTTTCAAACAATGAAGCAATTCTTTGGACTTCTGGAAAAATGTTTTGGCCAATACTTTATACAGTACTTACTACAATATGTGCATTTTTATCTTTAATATTTAGTGACATCAAACCAATCATAGATTTTGGGTGGATGATGACTGTAGGACTGTTGGTCTCTATGTTTATAACTTTTACATTATTACCATCAATTTTAAATATTCTTAGTGGAAAAAATACGGATTATAAAGACCAAAAAAAATCAAAAGTTACATCGTTTTTAAGTAAGGTCGCTCAAAAAAATACTAAAACAATTTTTGCATCGGCAGTAATTGTAATAATTGTAAGCATTTTTGGTATTACAAAGCTCGAAGTAGAGAATAGTTTTATAAATTATTTTGATAAAAAAACTGAGATTTACAAAGGGATGAAATTAATAGACGAAGAACTTGGTGGCACTACTCCACTTGATGTAATAGTAAAATTTCCAAAAAAAAAAGAAGAGGATAACTTAGATGACGATTGGGGTGAGGATGAAAAAGATGATTCAAAATATTGGTTTACTAGAAATAAAATAGATAAAATTACTCAAGTGCATGATTACCTGGATGGTTTAGAGTCTGTAGGGAAAGTAATATCTTTTGCATCAATGGTTAGGGTTGCTGAAGATTTAACCGGAGGAAAAAAGTTAGAAGGTTTAGAGATGGGTGTTTTGTATACTAAAATACCAGATTCTATTAAGAAAGAAATAATTGATCCCTACATTTCTATAGAAAATAATGAAGCAAGAATTGGCCTAAGAATTCTAGACTCAAAAGAGGATTTAAGAAGAAATGAACTTATAAAAAAAATTAATTATGATTTAGAAAACAAGCTTAAGTTAAAACCTGATGAATTTAAATTGGCTGGAGTACTTATATTATTTAATAACTTGTTACAAAGTTTGTTTAAATCGCAAATATTAACTTTGGGAGTAGTTATGGCAGGAATAACTTTTATGTTTTTAATACTTTTTAGAAATATAACTTTATCATTAATTGGTGTGGTTCCTAACTTTATGGCTGCCTTTTTAATTCTAGGTATTATTGGTTTATTAGGTATTCCTTTAGACATGATGACTATAACTATAGCTGCAATTACCATAGGTATAGCGGTCGACAATAGCATACATTACATTTATAGGTTTAAAGAAGAATTTCAAAAAACTAAGGATTACAACCTGACACTTGAAAAGTGTCACAATACTGTTGGTATAGCAATTTTAAATACTTCAATTACAATAGTTTTCGGTTTTTCTATATTAGTTTTATCTAATTTTATACCAACAATTTATTTTGGCATTTTTACAGGAATAGCAATGTTGCTGGCCATGATTTCTGTCTTGACCTTATTGCCAAAATTAATTTTAACGTTCAAACCATTTAAAAATGGATAACTTTTTATCTCTTATAAGAGAAAATATTGTATTATTTGATATAATTTTTTTAATTTTTATTATTTATTTTTCTATTCAATGTTTTGCCAAGGGCTTTTTTATAAGTTTAATTTCATTCTTAAAATGGGTGTTGGCATTAGTTATTACTATAATTTTAGTTCCAAAATTAGAACCTCATGTATCGGAATATATTGATAATGAATACATTTCTGGAATTGGTTTAGGTATAGCGGTTTATATAATAACATTATTCATTTTGATTCTTGGTGGCAAATCTCTTGGACGTTTATTTTCTTACACAGGTATGGGATCGGTGGATAAAATTTTTGGATTTTTCTTTGGTATTTTTAAGGGTTACATTTTTGTTGTGTGTATCTTTTCAATCTTAAATTGGTTTTATTCCTATGATAAATGGGATATGTCTTTAAAGAATTCGTACTTTTTTCCAATAACAGAAAAGGGAAGTAGATTGCTGATAGAGGAATTTCCAGAAAGAAAAGATATAGAAGAAACTAAAAAAGAAATTGAAAAAATTTAGGTCATGAAAAAAATTAATGAAAAATGTGGTGTATTTGGGATTTACGATGTTGATGATGCCTCTACTATAACAGCTTTAGGTCTTCACGCTTTACAACATAGGGGGCAAGAAGGTTGTGGAATAGTCTCGTTTGATGGAAAAAATTTTCATTCTGAGAAAAGACATGGATTAGTAGGTGACAATTTTACTAATAAAGAAGTACTTAAAAAATTGCCTGGTAAATTTGCGGTTGGTCACAATCGTTATTCTACTACGGGTGAAACTTCTATGAGAAATATTCAGCCTTTTTTTGCTGACGTTCATGGAGGAGGAATTGCCATTGCTCATAACGGTAATTTAACAAATGCTTTACGTCTAAGAGAAAGTTTAGTTAAGGACGGAGCAATTTTTCGAACTACAAGTGATACAGAAACTATTGTGCAATTAATTGCTAAATCAAAAAGAACAAAAATAATTGACAAAATAATTGATGCACTTTTTCAAATTCAAGGTGGTTTTGCTTTAACTATGATTACTAATAAAAAACTTATAGGTGTTAGAGATCCATTGGGTATTAGACCTCTTGTTTTAGGTAAATTAATGAATTCTTATGTTTTAGCATCTGAAAGTTGTGCTTTGGATATAATAGGTGCAAAATTTATAAGGGAAGTTGAAAATGGTGAGATTGTAGTAATTGAAAATAAAAGTATTCAAAGTATTAAACCTTTTCCAAAAAAGAAGAGTCGACCATGCATATTTGAATATATCTATTTTGCAAGACCAGATAGTTTGCTTAATGGAAAAAGTGCATATGAATATAGAAAAAATTTAGGGTACCAGCTTGCTAAAGAGTCAGAGGATATTGGAGATATTGTTGTCCCAGTTCCTGACTCGGGAGTCCCTTCTGCTTTAGGATATGCTCAACACAAAAAAATGAACTTTGAGTTAGGACTAATAAGAAATCATTATGTTGGAAGAACATTTATAGAGCCCACACAAAGTATTAGAAGTCTAGGAGTAAAACTTAAATTAAGCGCAAACATGTCTTCAATAAAGAATAAGTCAATTATTTTAATTGATGACTCGCTTGTGAGAGGAACTACTTGCCACAAAATAGTAAAGATGCTTTATGAAGCTGGCGCAAAAGAGGTTCACGTAAGGATCGCATGTCCCGAAATTAAATATCCAGATTTTTACGGTATAGATATGCCTTCAAAAAAAGAACTCTTGGCAGCTAATAAAAGCTTGGACCAGATGAAAAAATTTATAGGTTCAGACTCATTAAGTTTTTTAAGTTTGAATGGACTTTATGAAGGTTTATGTTCAAGCAAAAGAAATAATGTATACCCTCAATTTACTGATCACTATTTTACTGGGGAATATCCAATTGAAAGGGTAGACCAAAATGAGAATAAGGTTGTAAGTCAATTGTCTCTTTTAAGTGGAAAATCTACTAATTAGTTTAATTAAAAACTAAAACTCTCATTTTTTTGTCTAGTGCGTATATTTTCTTATCTACTAAAACTGGATTTGAAAAGAAACCAGATTTAGAAGCTCTTGTGTAATTAAGAATTTTTCCATTTTTATAATCTATAAAAAAGAAATATCCTTTAGAGGTAGACACTAATATTTGGTCTGAAATCAACAACAAAGAACGAATTTGTCCAATTTTTTTTTCTTTAATGCGTTTGTCAATTTTATAAAGACTTTTAGACCAAATTACTTTTCCAGTTTGGTAGTCTAAATTTAAAAGAAATCCATCTTTAGATGCTAAAAAAACAAAATTATCTGAAACAATTGGTCTCAAATAAGTACTGAAAGGTATTTGCCAATTAATATAACCGTTATTAGCATTAATAGAATAGGTAGCGGCTGAACTACTAAAAAAAATTTTATTATCTTTGAAAATAATTGGTGAAGAGAAAAATAAGTCTGAACCTGAATCTGACCCCAGTGAAATTGTTGAAAGCCAATTAAGATTTTTTGTTATATTATTGAGTGAATACAATTGTCCAGAAGATGTCAAAAAAAAGATGTTTTGTCTCAACGTATCTAAGCTAATATTGGTTTCTTGTTTAGTTTTGATGCTAGAAGGAAATGTTTCTAAACTTAAATTTTTTTCACCATTCATTTTTTTAATTGTATAAAATTTGTTGTCTTGGTTAAGAATAAAAATTTCATCTTTGTTTATCTTTATGTTTGACCTGAAAGGTATGCCGTAATTTTTAGCCCAAATCAGGTTTCCCGAATTAATTCCTAGAGAATACAAATAACCTAGATTGTCGGAAATAATTAAATTTTCATCAGAAATTTTTAATTTTATAGCAATAGGTATTTCCTTGTACCTCTTTTTATAGAAATTAAATTTCCAAACTAATTTTTTTTCAATAATTGAAAAATTATAAATACTACCAGAGGGATCATAAAAGAAAATATTGTTCTGAAAAATTATTGGCTCAAAAAATAAACTTGATATATCAAATTTATTTTTTCCAATTTTTTTACTTTTATATATCAATTGCTTTTTATTTTCATATTTTAAGTTTGGAATATAATTACTTGGTGAGAAATTTTTTTGTGTCCAATTTTTATTAACTACAGAAGATGAGAGAGTTTGTTGAATATTTCCTGATATTTCTTCTCTAAATTCTTTTCTATGAGCAAAAACTATTTTTGAGTTTTTTTTAGCAATTTCTTCCTCTAATTTTTTGAGTCTATCTTCAAAAAAACCACCTTTATTTTGAAATGAACAAGCGGAAAATAGAAAAATACAATTGATTAAAACAAAAAATTTAAAAAATTTAACCATTTTTAATTAATTTCATTTTTCTTTTTATTTCTCCAAAATCAACACTGAATTCGTCATTTTCCAACAAAATTGAGTAATATTGTTCTGCCTTTTTAAATTCTTTTAAAGAAAAGTAATAATCACCAACAAATTTTATAGCCATTGCTTTCCAGACTGAATCAGAATTAATAATAGGATTAAGTAAGGCAAGAATTTCTGATTCGCTTGAAGTATTAGATATAAAAATTGCTTTCTTTAATTTTAACAAATTTAAATCTTCACTTTCTATGTTTTTTATAGATAAAACTATATCGAAATATTCTAAAATTTTTTCTTTATCAATTTCTAAATTTTGATCAATTAATAAAAATAATGCTAATGGTGAATAAATTTTTTCTTTTTCATCAATAATTTCCTTTAAAATTTTTAAAGACTTATTGGGATTATTTTTACTAAGCATAATTTTTGCCTCTATAAAATTCTCTGCTACTTTAGTTATTTTTTTTTTATTTTTGTAGTCTAACCATCCAAACAATATTCCAATTAAAAATAAAATTACAATTGAAATAATAATAAGTTTCATTTTTGATTTTATAAAAATCATAAAACCTTTTTTTTCTGTAGATTCTAAGCTCATATTTATCAGTAAGTATTTGTTTTTTTAGGAAATTTACCTTTTCTTACATCTTGTTTAAATTTACTTAACACTCTCCCTAAAACTTTTTGTAAATTTAAATACCTTCCTACAAACTTTGGATAAAAACCGCTTAGTCCTATTAAATCATCTGTAACCAAAATTTGTCCATCGCAAAATTTTGAGGAACCTATTCCAATGGTTGGTATACTTATTAATTTTGTAATCTTTTTTGCAGTTTTTTCAGCAACGCATTCTAATACCAAAGAAAATGCTCCTGCCTTCTCTATCTTCTTAGACTCCTCAATTAATCTTATCTCTTCATTTTTTTTAAGCCCTTGTGGTTTAAATTTTTTTTTATATTGTGGAGTAAACCCTATATGGCCCATAACCGGAAATCCTAATTTTACAAGATTATTTATTATACTAAAATTTTTACCATCACTTTCTAATTTGACTGCATCACAATGGGTTTTTTTAAAAACTTTTTTAACATTTTTTTTCGCTTGTTTTAGATTTTTGTAGCTACCAAAAGGCATATCTACAACAAAAGTGCTTTGCTTAATTCCTTTGCTTACAGCTATTGAATGATTGATCATGGTTTCTAAACTAATGTATCTTGTATTTTTCATCCCATAAAATGCCGTAGCAACAGAATCTCCCACTAAAATAATATCACAGTATTTATCTAAAACTTTTGAGATTGGTTTTGAATATGCTGTCAAACAGACTAGTTTTTTTTTAAACTTGAACTTTTTTATATCAAGAATTTTTTTTTTCATTTTGTGATTTAAATTTAATTAATTTGCAAACTTTCAAGTTTCTTGTTTAACTCACCTTTTTTTTTGCAAAGTATTTTGCAGACTTTTGTAAAAGTTTTTATTAGTTTTTCAGACTCTGAGTAGTCTGATTTTTTTATTTTTAATAATGCTAGTAAAAATATAGCTTCTTCATTTTTCGGATTTAATAATATTACTGTATTAAGATATTGTTCTTCCATTATATCATTTTTTTCTTCATTAAAAATTTTAGCTAAATATAAATAAGATTTTTCATTTTTTGGATTAAAAACTATATCTTTTTCAAATTTAAACTTGGACTTAGAATATTTTTTTTGAATAAATAGTTTTTCTGCCTCAGTAAAGTAGTTGTTTTTACTCAAGGTACTTGTTGCAAAAAATAATACTGTTAGCGAAGTTAAAAAATAAATTTTAATTTTTTTCATAAATTTACTTTATATTATGTACTTAATCCTGAGCAATGTATATATGTTTCTCTTGACTCTGTTCGACTTGAATCTGGCTTGAAGAAATGGATTTTTTTGAAGTATTTTTTTGCTTTAGATTTGATATCTTCAAAATCTTCTCCCATAAAAAGTTTAGATATAACAATACCATCTTGTTTTAGCATCTCCCTTGAAAAATTAATTAATTCTAAACAAAGTTCATTAGTTCTAATTGTATCAAGGCTTTTGTTACCTGTTGTATTTGGAGCCATATCTGACATAATTACGTCTATACGTGAATTAAAATACTCAACGACTGTTGCTTTTAATTTTTCCTCTAAAAAATCCCCAATAATAAATTTAACACCTTTTAATTCTTTAACTTTTTTTTTGTCTACACCTAAAATTTTTCCATTTTTTATCTTTTCACTAGCAACTTGACACCAACCACCAGGAAATGATCCTAGATCTAATAAATTTATTCCGTTCTTTAAAAATTTAAATTTATTATTTAATTCAATCAGCTTAAAAGCTGATCTTGATCTGTAACCTTCTGTTTTTGCTTTTTTAAAAAAATGATCTTGATAACTTTTGCTATCCATTTAACAAAGCTACAATATATCCTGGTGCTGATCGTCGATCTCGTCTTGTTCTGCGTTTTTTAATTTTAATTTATAATTATAAATTCCTAAAGGAATTAAAGTTAAATATACCAAAGAACAAATTGTCAAAGTTTCAAAAGTAAACTGAATAATTGATACAAAAAATAAACCTACACCCAATAAAAGAAAAATAGTCATATTTCTTCGAATAGCTATTTTTTTAAATGAAAAAGTTGGAACTTTACTTATTAGTAAGATTGATATCAAAACCATAAAATATGGTGTAATTGCTTTTAGATTTATTAAATTTGAAAAATTTGACAACTCAAACATTAATGGAAAAAGAATTAAGCACCCGCCTGCTGGAGATGGAATGCCTTGAAAAAAATTATTTTTCCATTCTTCCCCTTCTTCAAACTTAGTAAGATTAAATCTTGCGAGCCTTAATACACAACATACAGAAAAAAATAAAACTATTAGCCATCCAATTTTGCCTAGTTTATTTAACTCCCAAAAATAAATTATAAATGCCGGGGCTATTCCAAAACTTACAAAATCTGTGAGTGAGTCTAGTTCTTTTCCAAAATCTGAAGTCCCTTTAATTAATCTTGCGACTCTTCCATCTAAACCATCTAATATTGCTGCAACAATCAAAAATAAAACTGCAAAAGCAAAGTTTCCATCCATTGCGAATTTTATTGAGCTTATACCTAGGCAAACTCCAACTAAAGTAAGAATGCTTGGTAAAATATATCTAGTCTTGTTTACTGATACTACTTTAAATTTATTTTTTTTTTCCATTTAAACACTGGCTATTAAACTTTCTCCGGCTATAACACTTTGTCCAACTTTTACCATAGTTTTTCTTTGGGTAAAGTATATATCAACTCTACTACCAAATCTAATCATGCCGAGTCTTTGTCCCTGAATAACGGTCTGTTTTTTATGTACCTGTGTAATTATTCGTCTAGCAATTAATCCTGCAATTTGAACTACTACAATACTATCCGTTGTTTTATTATCTTTAATTTTAAAATAATTTCTTTCGTTTTCTTCGCTAGCTTTATCTAAAGAAGCATTTAAAAATTTTCCAGGTTTGTAAAAGATATCCTCAATTTCTCCACTTGATGGTGCTCTATTTACATGGCAATTAAAAACATTCATGAAAATACTCACTCTAGTAAATTTTTTATTTTCAAGTCCTAATTCTACAGGTCCGTTTACATCTACAATGGCCGTGATAGATCCGTCAGCTGGACTAACAAGATAATTTTCATCACCAATTATAGTCCTTTCAGGATCCCTAAAAAAGTAATAAACCCATATAGTGATTAACGTAAAAATAAATCCAAAAAAATCGGAAATTGACCAAAGAATCAGTGTAAGAACTATGGATATAACTAAAAATTTATACCCTTCCTGGTGCAACTTTGGAAATATTTTTTCAAGCATCATAACTTATAATTTGATAATCTTAGGGTAATATGTATAAAAATCCCTAATTATCAAATTAAATTTTTTTATGGCAAAAATAAAAGTAAAAAATCCAGTAGTTGAGCTAGAT
>MDTE01083307.1_pt1 | contig 10525 bp, 10 predicted proteins | sample 811231 | NCBI WGS metagenome assembly MDTE01 (sample SAMN05326651, study PRJNA326480) | marine metagenome | isolation source: seawater | place: Indian Ocean: Red Sea | collected 2010 | reverse complement strand
GCACCGACCTCACCATTGCCGTAGTCATCAACGCCGAGGGTGACAACTGTCTCGCTAGTTTTGTTATTAACGGCAATATATCCGCCTCGCTCGTCTGAATTGACCCCGGCATATATCACCTGCTGGCCACCCCCTATTTGCACCAGCACGGCTCGATCTATGCCGTGCTGGTCCATTTCCCGCAGCAGCTTTTCGACCGGTTCTTCGCGTTCGGCGGGAAGCTGAGCCGAGGTCTGGCGCGGGAATTCGGCCGAGGCGCGTGCAAATACGTGGACGTGGGCGTCGATTCGCATCATCTTTCCCAGTAGAACAACCGCCGCCGTTCAGGGGTGTTTATGCGCTCGGCAATGGTGCTGAAGCGGTCGGTACTGGCGGCTTGCTGGTTCCATTTTTCATAAATCAAGATGATGGATTTTCTCGGCTTTGTGCTCTTGTTGAGCATGGCGGTGTGCCAGCCATAAGAGTTGAACATAATGGCAGTACCAGCCGGGGCGAGGAAGACTTTGTGTCCGGGCATGCTTTCGAGCCGGCCGTTGCGCGGATAGGGTCCCGCCCCGGGTTTGTGGCTGCGCGGCACGAACGCGAAAGCTCCCTGGTCGGGGCCCACATCCTCCACGTAGATCTGAACTTTGATGTGCAGAGCGTTGGAGTGAGGCACGTCAGGGTGCCAGCCCACGTAGGCGGATGGGGTGGGCGGCAACAGACGGACCTGAGGGGCCAGAAAGATCAGATTGTCGTCGGTGAAGTCCCGCAGCAGGCCGTAGTAGCTTGGGTGATCTACCAGATCGATAAAGATATCGTCTTCCTGCAAGGCATCTGGGATATCAAAAAAACCGGCTGGCCGGGTGCCATCCGCTATGCCTTCCAGCCAGGCTGGTTTGTGTGCCGCGGCACAGCGGTCAAAGGCGGCCTGAAGGCGTGCGATCTGATTTGCGGGAATGGCTTTTTCCAGTTCCAGATAGCCTTCGTCTTCCCACTGCTGGCGCTGTGCCGGGGTCGGACGGTTCATTTGTTTCCTCCACAGACAAAAGGTTTGAATGGCGAAAGCTGTAAGGGTCACACGCAGCCAGGAAATTGGCGTCCACGGATTAGAGGCCAGCCGTTGACGGGCTCGAGTCCGTCGAGGCAATCCAGTTGTTTTACGCGTTCGGTCTCTGCCGGCGTGCCGATATAGGGCGTCTCCGCTGCAACGTAGTGAATGGACCAGCCGCGGCGTCTCCGGGGCGTGGTATTGGGCCCACTGCAATGCAGTGTCAGGCTGTGGTGAAAGGTGGCGTCACCTGCTTTCAGGGGCACGGCGACCTCGCGGGCCAGGATCTCTTCGGTCAGCATATGGGGCAGGTGCTCCCAGTTGATCAGGCCGTAGTTATGGCTGCCGGGGATAAAGCGGATGCAGCCGTTTTCCGTGGTCGAGTCGTCGAGCAGGAGCTGGCAGGTGATCTGGAAGTTGGAGGCGAAAAAAGCCCAGAACACCGAGTCCTGGTGGTAGCGGTTGGCGTCGGCGTAGGGGGGTTTGGCAAAGACCTGGTCGTAGTAGGCTTTGATGTTGGGGCCCATCAGGTCGGCGATGATATCGACGATGGCGGGGTGGCGCACGGTGGCGGCAAAGGTGTCATCGTAGCGCGAAGGCATGTTGACCTTGTTGATCGCATCGAGGGGATCCTCGATCGGGGCGCGGCGCTGGGCTCGATATAATTCTCCACCCCTGGGAAAGACCTGAGTGCCATTGCGGTGGTGGTGGGTGCCGTGCGGGACGGGTATTTCGACGTCTTGCACTTCGGTGCTACTGCGGCGGGAAACGTGGCGTTCGGGAAATTCGGGCACGCGACCCAGAACGAGGTTTGCATACCCGCGGCGCAGTTCATCCAATGCCGCTGGCGCGATCAGGTTTTCGACGACGAGGTAGCCGTCCTCGAAGAAGCGGGATTTCTGTGCTGGGCTCAGAGCCATGGTCGGATACTCCCGGTGTCACTTTTCGCGTGGTGTCCCTAAATATAATGTTTGGCCATGCAGGGTCGCCAGGGGTAAAAATTTTGGCGGCGCCAATGTGGACCAATCGGAGTTCGGGCGGTGGTGTTGCGCCTCTTTCCGGGGCGCTCTTCCAGGGCAATTTAGGCGCCAACTTAGTCCATTTGCAAGGGGAGTGCGCGCCTCGTGAGGTGGCCACGGCAGGGTCGGAGAAAATATCCCGGAACACAAAAAAAACAGGCGCTTACTTGTGTACGGGTAAGCGCCTGTTTAGATTAAAAATAATAATGGTGGCGCCTCGCGGAATCGAACCGCGGACACAGGGATTTTCAGTCCCCTGCTCTACCTACTGAGCTAAAGCGCCGCCATAAAGCGGCGTAAAATATAAACTCTTTTAACGGGTTGTCAAGGGAGCGATATGAGTGTATCCGTCATACCATTCAATATGCCCGAACCCATGGAAATACCCGAGAACATAATCCAGATGCTGCGGGAAATGCCTGCAGCTAAGGCCGTGGAGCGGGCCATGGAACTTTTGTTGCAGATCGAAGTGGCCGAAATCATGATCTACGAACGCGTCGATGCCAGTGGCAACCTTGAGTTGGGAAGCGTGGTTGCCGGGGATGGTACCAGGGCCGAAGAGTTGAAGGCCTTGCTGGAGCGGGAAGAGTTCGTCGGCCAGGCGCTTGCAGATGCAGCTAATTCACTGGCGGGCAAGGCTTTTGCCTGTCAGTCGGCGCTGCTGTTGCTGGGACAAGTAGAGGAGGATGGAGAAAATCCCCTTCCAGCAGGGCTGAATGAATTTCTGCTGGAAGGGGGTAAAAGCGGCAATATAGGATTTATTTACGTGCTGCCCCTGTCTGCACAGGACGACCGGCCATTGGGTGCCTTGACCTTGATTCGTCCGGCCGCAACCGGGCCTCTCAACCACGAGCAGCCCAATATCACAGAACGGGTGCGGCGGGAATTGAGCCTTATTTTAGCAGGCTGAACCCTAGGCCAGAGAGGTTTCGACGATATTGTTCTCAAGCAGCCAGGTCTCGACTTCTTCGCCGCTGACGTCGGCCAGCATCTGGCCGTTGACCATTACGCAAGGGGACAGAGGCTGGCCGCTCTTCTGAACCATTTCGGCGTAGATCTCGGGGTTGTTGATGATATCTTTGTCTTCGTAGGCAAGATCGTATTTGCGGAAAACCTCGCGCACGCCGCTGCTCCAGCCGCATACAGGTTTCAGATAAGCGACGATTTCGGGTGTCTCGGCCATGATTTTTCCATCCTTTCCAGATAGTAGTAAATGAAGTGGCGCTGGCGGCGCCGGCCTGTTTATGACGAATATAGAAATGCCGATCTATCTGTCAAGCAAAAGAGATAGGATTTCATTGGCGATTGACGAAAGTTTCCCCCCGTATTACATTCGACAAACTCTTATTCATATCTGGAGTAGCCGCTTCTGGTCAGCTCCGGGCTTTACAATTTAGAAAAATCCATGCCACCTGAAGAAGTCCTTTACATAGACGGGGGCCAGCCGCTGCGCGGCGAAGCCCTGGCACAGGGATCGAAGAATGCGACCTTGCCCATGCTAGCGGCATCCTTGCTGGCCTCGGAGGGCGTGACTGTTTTGCGCCGGGTACCGCCTGTCAAAGACGTGCTGGTAGCGCTGGAAGTCCTGCGGCGCCTGGGGGCAGTGGTCGACTACGACGCGGTGGAGGAGGTGGCCTCGATCGATGCCACTCGGGTGAATTCGACCAGTCTGCCCGACGAACTGACGGCCCGATTTCGCGCTTCCCTGCTTTTTGTTGGACCACTTCTGGCGCGTTTTCGCAAGGCCCAGATCAAGGAAATAGGGGGATGCAGCATCGGCCAACGTCCCTGGGATATCCACCACCGCGGCTTTGCCCGGTTGGGTGCCACAGTCGAAGGGAAGAGCGGGGGTGGCATCGAGGTCTGCGCCAAGGATTTGCGGGGTGCTTTTACCTATTGCGATGTGCCGACGCATACCGGGGTGGAAAACCTGATCATGGCAGCCAGTCTGGCCAGGGGCGAATCCCTGATCGAAAATGCCGCCTCGGATCCGGAAATCGGCGATTTTGCCCAGTTGCTTATCAAGATGGGGGCCAAAGTCGAAGGCGCCGGTACGCGCACCGTGAAGATCACTGGCGTCGATAAATTACACGGGGCGGAACACACCGTGATGTACGATCGGCTGGATGCGGGTATGCTGATGATGGCCAGTGCCATTACGGGCGGCGATGTCAAATTGAAAGGCGTGTGCACCGAGCATTTGCGGGTTTTTGAGGCCAAATTGCAGCAAATGGGGGTTGGGATCACCCACGATGGCGAATGGACCCGAGTCCGTGGTCCCAGGGAACTTTCTCCCATTAATGTGATAACTACTTTCTATCCGGGTTTCCCGACCGATTTGCAGCCCAGTATCACGGCTCTGGCCTGTGTCGCTCGAGGCGATAGCTATATCCGTGAAACTGTTTTTGAGGACCGCTTTGGACACGTAAAAAATTTACGCGCTTTTGGCGCCAATCTTTCGCCTGAGAAAGATCGCCTGGTTATCGTCCGGGGGCCGGCGCAGTTGCGCGGGGCCGCAGTCAAGGCATTGGATATTCGAGCCGGGGCCGCTTGTGTCCTGGCCGGCCTGGCCGCTGAGGGACGCACCAGCATTCGCAGTCTATACCAGCTCGACCGGGGTCACGCCCATATAGAAAAGCGTCTCAATGGCCTGGGGGCGTCCCTGGAACGGATTTAAATACAGGCAGGGCCTACGCAAACTAAGCAGTCAGAGGGGCACTCGTGACTGCTTTTTGGTTTATTCCATAACCAAATTTTAGATGTGGAGAAAGGCGAGATGAGGCTGGATTCGGACAAAGTTTATGTCTACTGCGCCGCCATTGCAGAGGCGCAGGCACCCAGCGAGATTTACAGAGAGCTGGCTTATCGGGCCCTCAGTGCGGTTGAACTGGAATTGCCGAGCGCTGGCACATGTGTGCTCAAGCCGAACGCCACCGTGCTCTTTCCGCCGGAGAAGCGCGTCGTCACGCACCCGGGGTTTCTCGCCGGCATGCTGGATGCCCTGCTGGAAAAGGGGATTGGACCAGAGCGCCTGGTAGTCGGCGACGGGCAGTCAGGAGAAGATCCGGAAAAGGGCTTTACCTGGGAAAATGTGGGGTACGCATCGATGGCGGCCGAGCGCCAGGTGCGCCTGGTGGAGTTCAACGAGGCCCCCAGCAAGAAAATAGCAGTGCCCGGGGGCGTGGTCTACGAAGAATATCCGATTTATACCGAGGTGGCGGATTGTTCGTTCTTCTTTAATGTGCCCCTGAGCAAGTGTCACAATCTGGGCTGCACGACGCTGTCAATTAAAAATTTGATGGGCATTCTGGATCGGCCCGAGCGCCATCTGTGCGCTATGCAGGAAGTAGATAAACCACTGGAGGAAGGCATCTGGCGTCTCACCGAAAATGGGATCAGTCTCTTTGAAGAGCGTTTTTACCACAAACTTTGCGATATAGTGGCAGCTCTGCGCGGTCTGAAAATTCCGCGCTTGTCCATGGTCGATGGTCTCATCGGCCGGGATGGAACCGCCTTTAACGAGGGCCAAAACTATCCTCTGGGCTGGACTCTGATCGGCGAGAACGAGGTCCACGTGGATGCTGTGGGCACCTATCTCATGGGCTTAGACCCGGAGGTGACGCCCTACTTGAAGTTTGCTGCCGAACGCGGACTGGGGACCAATCGGGTCGAAGATATAGAAGTGGTAAATCTGGCCGATGGCACCGAACTGGAAATTCAGGGGTTGCGCTCGCGGCGCGTTCTGATGCCAGTCGCAAGTTATGGGGAGGGTTATTATCCCCGCTTTCGCGTCGATGGTTCGGTGGTGCCCTGGCGCCTCGACGATGTGAACAAACAGCGCCAGGAGGATAGCCAGGCGCTCATCCCGGCCACCTGATCGGAACTTCATGTCCGGACAGAGTTTGGCAGATCATCAAAAAAGCGTTGATGAGTGGATTCGCACCATCGGAGTGCGTTATTTTTCGGAGCTAACCAATACCGCCATTCTCATGGAAGAAGTCGGCGAACTGGCTCGCCTGATGGCGCGTCAATTTGGCGATCAGAGTTTCAAAGATGACGAAGGCGAACGGGATCTGGGCCTGGAGATGGCGGATATTTTGTTTGTCCTGCTCTGTCTGGCCAATCAGACCGGGGTGGATTTAGAAAAGGCCTTCGCCGCCGCCATGGACAAAAAAACTGCGCGGGACCGGGAGCGACACAGCCGCAATCCCAAGCTGAGATAAATATTTTTCACCTTCCTCATTCCGTTTTTAGCGGAGTGTTTGCTTTTTTTACAACATGTGTACTATCCGCCCAAGACCCAATTCCTTTTTTTTCCATGGACTGATAATATTGTTGTGGTGGAATTGCAGTTGTGGGCTGATGAATCCAAGGGAGACCCTGGAGTTCCAGCCCAGTCAGGTGCCGGTGGGCCCCCTGGCTCTTGGAGTATGGTTGCCGGCTGGATTGGATCGGTTTCGCTTCGGTGCCGAAGACCAGGAGCGCCTGGTGGCGCTGGGCATCAACCAGATCGAGTGGTTGCAGCGGGCCAACCAGGATTCGCTTAGCGCCGAGGAGTTGGCCATGGCATTCTGCAACCAATACGGGATGCGCATGCCGGTCTACTACGAGCCGCGCGGTTTTTCCCCCTACGATAAGCTGCGCAACTGGGCGACACGCACCGAACTAGAGGCAGGTTTTGCGGATTCTGTGCGTGAACGGGTCCGGGGACTGCAACAGCAGTGGGGCGAGGCGAAGGGGTTCTTTGGCTACCTCGTGGGGCACGAGGATTATCGCCAGGGATATGCTGCCGCTCTGCGCCAGACCGTCGAGGTGTTGCGCCAGGAAGATCCATCCCGACCGGCGCTAACGGTGGGCAACATCGGAGATTATGCTTCGGTGGAAGCCTTTATGGACGCCTTTTTTGCCGCCGGTGGAGCGACCAATATTTTTCAGCATGAGCGCTATATTTTCAGGCAAAATGTACCGTTTTCGGGCAAGGGGCTACAAAGGCGGCTGCAAGATCTCGTCAGGGGCTATGAAAGCGTCGCCCGGCACCTGCAGGGGCGCAATGGGCGCTGGCATGCAATTGTGCAAGCGCAGGGAGAAATTCGCCAGGGGGAGATATTCTACCGCCAGCCCGGTGCGGCAGAACTTCGCGTTCAGGCCGGCTTGGCATTGTCGCAGGGTGCTTCCGGCATCATTTACTTTCTCTACAGCTCTGGCGTCGAAGAAGTGCTGAATCAAGATAGCGTTTTGGTAGAGCGGCGGGAATACCTGGGGTTGGTAGATAGAGAGGGTCGACCAACCCCCAGTTATTTTGCCGTCCAGCAGCTCAACAGCGGGCTAAACCGTCTGAGCGAGGTGCTGGAAGAGTTACATTTTCACGGCGGTTTTTCAAGTTCGAAAACACCGCGCAATCCGCTCCTGCGCAGTGCTGCTGGAGACCTTGCCTTTGGCCTTTTTGGCGACGGGGTAAAGCCCAGTCATCTGCTGGTAGTCAATCGCCGTACTGACGCCGATAGAGAGGTAGAGCTGGAGGTGCACGGGGAGCGGGTTGAGGACGCGATAAGCGGTAAAAGATTTGAGCTGCTGGACGGGAAATTCCAGGTCCAGCTCGAGGCTGGGGGGTTCCGTCTGCTTAAAACGGCGCCTCGCAGCCCCACGGAATAAAGCAGATATCAGGAGGTTGAAAAAATGAATTACGGACAGCTCAGCTGGGGAAAAACCAATCGTCTGGCCCAGGTCTTCCGTCCCGATGCACAGGGTCGGGCCCACACCGTCATGCTGGCTTGCGACCACCCTTATTTCTATGGTCCAACGACCGGCCTCGAGGACCCGCGCCAGACCATCGTACCCCTGGTGCCCTTTGCCGATGCCATCAGCCCGGCCAAGGGCACTCTGGAATACGCTTTGGATCCGCTGGTTCCGACGCCGGTTATCCTGCGGGTCACCGGCGGCAATAGCATGACGCGCCGGGAGGAGCTCTCCGACGAGCACATCATCACCTCGGTGGAGGAGGCCGTGAGACTGAATGCCGTCGGGGTTTCGATTTCTGTCTATATAGACACTGAACACCAGGCCCAGACCATTCGCAATCTGGGCCGGCTGGCAAATGAAGCCAGTCGCTGCGGCCTGTTGGTTCTGGGGATTACAGCAGTGGGCGCCAAGTTAGAGCCCATGGTCAAAGGAGAAGGAGAGGGCAGTGCCGATTTTGATGCGGCCAAGTACTTTGCCCACGCCGGGCGGATTATCCAGGAAAACGGCGCCAATATCGTCAAGACCTACTACGTCGACAATTTTGCCCAGATTCGCAACGGTATACAGGTACCTATCGTCATTGCCGGAGGCAAGAAAATTCCGGAGATCGAGGCCCTTCAATTTACCTATCAGGCCATCGAATCGGGAGCGGATGGAGTCGATATGGGGCGCAATATCTTCCAGTCTGAGGACCCGGTGGCGATGATAAAAGCGGTGCGCTCTGTGGTCCACGAAGGCCACAGCCCGGAACAGGCCTTTGCCCTTTTCCAGGATCTCAAGAACCAGGGGACAGACCATTGAAAGTAGGCATGTACTACAACAACCGGAATGTCCGCCTAGAGGAAGCACCCGTGCCAGAGGTCGGGGATGGAGATGTGCTTTTCAAGGTTGCGGCGAGCGGGATCTGCGGCAGCGATCTGATGGAGTGGTACCGGATCAAGAAGGCGCCGCTGGTTTTGGGCCACGAGGTGACGGGTGAAGTGGTCGAAGTAGGGTGCGAGGTCGCCGATTTTGCCGTGGGCGACCGGATTTTTTCGACCCACCACGTGCCCTGCGACGTGTGCAATTATTGTTTAAATGGTTATCACACCGCCTGCGAGGTTTTTCATGGGGAGAACAATTTTGCCCCGGGCGGTTTTGCCGAATATCTCAGGATCACGGGCCGCAGCCTGGGCAAGGGGACAATAAAATTGCCCGCAGAGGTATCCGACGAAGAGGGGTCTTTTATCGAACCGCTGGGTACCGTGGTCCGCGGCCTGCGGGAGGCGGATGTGCGCCCGGGGGATAGTCTTCTGGTCCTGGGCAGTGGGCTCATTGGCCTGCTGCACATCAAGTTGGCCCGGGCCCTGGGTGCGGGACGCATCATTGCCACCGACCTGCACGATTATCGTCTGCAGGCGGCGCGGCGCTTTGGCGCCGACCACGTGGTGGGCGCTGCTGAAGACGTGCCCGATTTCATCCGCCAGGTCAACGGCGGGCGCCTGGTCGACAAGGTCATACTATGCAGTGGCGCTACAGCGGCCGCGTCGATGGCTTTGGACGCAGTTGACAAGGGTGGCACGGTGTTGTTCTTTGCCGTACCCCGGCCCGAGGAGAAAATCGCGGTAGATATAAATGCCTACTGGCGGGACTCCAAGAGCATCAAGGTGAGCTACGGCGCGGCCCCGGTGGACAATGTGCAGGCGCTGGAATTGATTCGCTCGCGCCGGGTTGAAGTCGACGATATGGTTACCCACCGGCTGCCCTTGGAGCAAATTGGCGAGGGCTTCCGTCTGGCCAGTGAGGGGACGGAGTGTTTGAAGGTTATCATCCGACCGCACGGATAGTTCCGCAAGTTGAGGGGAAGTTTCTCTCAAGGCTCTAGCGCCACGCTTTGATGCCAATTGTCCAGTGCCCTCATTTTCCATCTCCCAGTTCCACAACAGGGCGTCCCGGCACCCCCAAGCGGCGCTGCCGTGGGCCTCTGATGTCCGGGCGGCAGGCGGGTCCTCCAGAGAGTAGACCGGCATTGAGTATTTCAGCTTTCTTTATGCTGGGTATGTTGTCAGCACCCGACCCTTAGGCGCCGGTGCAATCGACGGCTGGTCTCGAGACTTGCAGCTTTCCCCCATTATCTAAAAGCCTACAGCTTTCACCTTGGCCCTGGCGCTTCGATTTTGATGATCAGGTGGTTGAGCCAATCGCTGGACAGGTAGAGATTGCCCCTACCATCGCCGGCGAGTCCCACGGGTTTGCCCCAGTTTTTGCCGCGCTTGTCGGCTTCGAAGCCGGTGAGGAAATCTCCTACTCGGGCCTGGCTGCCGTCTGGTTCGCTGAAAATGGCAATGACTTTTGGTTCCTTTACTTTTTTAAGGCCGCCGCGCAGGGCTACGAAGGCGGCGTTTTCGTATTGCGGCGGGAAGTGTTCGTCGGTGTTGAAATAAATGCCCATTGGCGCCAGGTGGGCCGGGATTTGCACTGCGGGCCGCACCATGCTCTCTATAGCCAGGGTGTCCTGGTGGGTCAGTGGTAGAATTTCGTCGCGGTACTGGCTGATGGTGAAGTCGACCGGCACCTGATAGCCATAGGCCAGGGGCCAGCCGTAAAATCCCCCATCCTCTACTGCGGTTATTGTTTCTGGCGGCAGGTAATTTCCCTCCCTATCGTGACCGGTGTGGGTTATCCACAGTTGCCGGGTCAGGGGGTGGAAGGCCATGCCGATGGCATTGCGCAGGCCGCGGGCGTATACCCTCAAGTT
>MDTE01000193.1_pt1 | contig 10525 bp, 10 predicted proteins | sample 811231 | NCBI WGS metagenome assembly MDTE01 (sample SAMN05326651, study PRJNA326480) | marine metagenome | isolation source: seawater | place: Indian Ocean: Red Sea | collected 2010 | reverse complement strand
TGTAGCGCCAGCTGCAGTGCCGGGTAGCTAAGTATGGAAGAGATAACCGCTGAAAGCATCTAAGCGGGAAACTCGCCTCAAAACTAGTTCTTCCTATAGAGCCGTGGTAGACCACCACGTTGATAGGCTGGATGTGTAAGCACAGCAATGTGTGTAGCTGACCAGTACTAATAGCTCAATTGGCTTGATTTATGCACTGAAAAAAATTTTTTAATATATATTGATATTTTGCCCCTGAAAATATTCTTAGAGAATATTCATAAGATAAGTTACGATAAAAGTTTAATTATTATTACTGCGGGTTTATTTGACCTACATTCTCAAATTGTGAAAATCAATTATATTATTTTAATATTATTAATCTGAGATAATAATTGCTATGTAGATTATTTTTTAGACCTATTATGACATTCTATATAACAATATCACTGACTTTTGCACGAATGCTGAAAAACTCAATTGCTGAAATAAGCGTAATTAAATGACTTATGATATTTGTCAAAATTCTCGGGTAGGCTTAAATGATATCAAATTAAAAAACCTACTTTCTGAGTTAAAAAAAAAAAAAATAAGTCCGGTAATTCGCTCGTTAATGCCTCCAACAGAGATTGGTAGTATAACGTTGGTTGATCAGATAGTTCTACTCTCATTAGCTAAGTTGATTTCTGCCCAACGCATTGTTGAGATTGGAACTTACTTTGGTTATTCTGCCGCTTTATTTGCTATGAATTTAAATGCGCATATATTTTCAATCGATCTCCCAAAAACAAATCAAAAACAAAAAAATTTTGATGAGAAATTGGTTCATACTGACGGAAATTATAATGATGATTTTTTACGATCGAAACAAAACAATAAAAGAGAAATTTACCTTGATTATCTGACTGATAACGAACGTAAAAATATCTCATTGGTAAAGGCTGATTCAACCTCAATCAATTTTCAAGAAAAATTTGGATCTGCAGATTTAGTTTTTATTGATGGAGGTCATGAGAGATCTATAGTTGAAAAGGATACTAATAGTGCTAGGTCAATCGTTAAAAATGGAGTAATTATTTGGCATGATTATGGGTCAGTAATTCACAATGATGTTCAAAACTTTTTGCTAGATCAAAAAGACAAAAAAATATTTCATGTACTCGGCTCACTCTGTGCATTCGAACTCATAAGTAATAACTGATCCACCTATGGCTTTTAATAAAAAAATAGTAATCGTTAATGTTCATTGGAACAATAGGGGCGATGAAGCTGCCTTAAAAGGGCTATGGATAAATTTAAAAAAAAAATTTCCATCTCACGAGATAACAACTGTTTTTAAAGATAAAAACCCGATACTAGACAACTTAAAGAACTATACCGATAAAGTAGTTGTGAATAGATTTAAAGAGCCATTATTGAAGATACTAATTAATATTTTGTTCAGAGGTCATTTTTTCAAAAATGAAGAGATATCAAAATTATTAAAGATATTAATAAATGCTGATTTGGTTGTTTATGGACCTGGAGGGTCTGTGATCTCCGACAATTTTTATAAGTATAAGCAAATCGAATATTTAACACCATTTATGATTTGTTATTTTTTCAAAATTCCTTTTTTTGTTTTGGGTCCTTCATTTGGACCTTTTGATCACAAAAAAAAATTTTTTTTAAGAAATTTTTTATTAAAAAAAACAAATAATTTTTGTGTTCGGGAAGGAATATCAAAAAGTTATGTTGAAGAAATAACTAAAAAAAATGTGAAAAAAACAACAGACCTATCTTTTTCATACCATTTAAATAAAGATGATGTTCATGTAAATGAACTTTTTAAATCAATGAGTTTTGGCGAAAATGATAAGATAATTGGTATTTCTCTAAGTGATTTTACTTGGCATGTAAAATTTGGAAATCAAAAAGAATTTATTCAAAATGTAAATCAAACTTATGTTGAATTTATTAAATATTTAGTCAAGAATAATTTTAAAGTACTGTTAATTCCTCAACTGTTTGGATCTCAGAATGATTATGATTATCTTAAAAAACTTAAAGATCTTAGTACTGGAATTGAAGTACTTGATCAAAATTTCGATTGTGACGCTCAAAAAAAAATTATTTCACATTTGTATGCAACTGTTGGATCAAGATATCATTTAATGATTTTTTCAACAATGATGAGTGTACCTAATATTTCAATTAATTATGATCATAAAACAAGAGGTTTTTTGAGAGATTGTGAGCTTGAAGAATGGTGTATAGATTTAGAGGAATTGGATTATAAAAAACTTAAAAATCTTTTTGATAATCTTTGTAAAAACAGAGAACATTTAATTGAACGTTATAAACAATTAACACCAAATCTTGAAAAAAATTCAAAATCGTCGTTTGAACTTTTTGATAAAATTAACAAATTTTAAAGATAAATATTCTATAATAGTATAAAAATTAAATATGAAAGTTGTTATTTTAGCAGGTGGTTACGGAACAAGATTAGCTGAATTAACAAAAATTAAACCAAAACCTTTAATAAAAGTTGGAGAAAAACCTATAATTTGGCACTTAATGAAAATTTATTCTCATTTTGGGATTAAAGAATTTATTATTTGCCTAGGGTATAAAGGATATTTAATTAAAAAAGAATTAGAAAAATTTGAGAAATTAGAAAAATGGAAAATCAAATTTGTTAATACAGGAGTAAGAAGTATGACAGGTGAAAGAATTAAAAGAATCAAGAAATATGTTTGTAATGATGATAATTTTTGCTTGTCTTATGGAGATGGCTTAAGTGATGTAAATATAAATTCATTAATCAATTTCCATTTAAAGCATAAGAAAATAGCAACTCTAACAGCTGTCAGATATCTCAATCCAAAAGGGGTTTTAAGAATAAAGAAAAAAATAAGTATTTATGATATTAAAGAAAAACCTGTGGAATATATTAATGGAGGTTTTTTTGTTCTATCAAAAAAAATTTTTAAATTTTTACATGGATCAAATAATATTTTTGAAAAAGATTGTTTACCAAAACTAACAAAAAAAAAGGAACTTTTGGCATTTAAGCACAATGGTTTTTGGGCATGTATGGATACTATGAGAGAAAAAAATGAGATTAATAAGTTATGGAAAAATAAAAATAAAGCACCTTGGAAGATTTGGTAAATGTTGAAAAATCCCTCTAAAAAATTTTGGAAAAATAAAATAGTTTTAATAACTGGTCATACAGGTTTTACTGGTTCATGGCTCTCTTTAGTTTTAAATTTTTATGGAGCTAAGATATATGGCCTATCTCTTAAACCAAACACTCAACCCTCTATGTTTAATATTTTAAAAATAAAGGATAAAATAATAAAAAGTTATTATTGTGACATTAATGATTTAAAAAAAACTAAAAAGATTCTTTATAAAGTTAAACCTGAGATAATCTTTCATTTAGCCGCTCAACCTCTAGTAAATAAATCATTATTAGAACCAATTAAAACTTTTAATACAAACATTATAGGCACATTGAACATTTGCGAGATTTCAAAAAAACTAAAAAAACTTAAACATTTATTAATTGTTACAACTGATAAATGTTATAAGAACTTGAATTCGAAAAAGATAAAATTTTTTAAAGAAGAAGATGAATTAGGAGGAGTAGAGCCTTATTCAGCAAGTAAAGCTTGTGCAGAAATTCTAATTCATTCTTATAGAGGAACTTATTTTGATAAAAATGTATCGATCACAACTGCTAGAGCTGGAAATATAATTGGAGGGGGTGATTGGGCCGAAGATAGATTAATTCCAGATATATTTAAATCTTTAAATTCAAAAAAAATATTAAAGATAAGATATCCAAATGCAACAAGACCATGGCAACACGTATTAGATGTATTGAATGGCTATATTTTGTTAGCTGAAACGAAATATTCAGGAGCATGGAACTTTGGACCAACAATAAAAAAAACTTTTAAAGTAAAAAAAATATTAAGTTTTTTTAAGAAAAAAAACCCAAAATTTCTTTGGAAAAAAGAAATTCCAAAAACAAAAAATGAGTCAATAAATCTAAATTTGAATGTAAATAAGACAGTAAAGAAATTAAAATGGAGATCTAGATGGAATTTAGAAAAAAGTTTATTAGAAACAAACAAATGGTATGTTTCATTTTATCGTGGGGATAATATTAATTTAATAACTTATAACCAAATAAAAAATTTTTTTAATTTATGAGAATATCTTACGGAAAAAATGTTTATGGCTCACAAGAAATAAGCGCTGTAGTAAATCAATTGAAAAAATCAACTCAAATGGGATTGAATGTTGATAGATTCGAAAAAAAAATTGCTAAATTATTCTCTAAAAATTATGGAGTGATGGTAAATTCTGGTTCTTCAGCGATAACTTTAGCTTTGAAAATTTTAAATATTAAAGAAAATGATGAAGTTATTACTCCAGTTTTGAATTTTGGAACTGCTATATCTGCGTTAATTGAAATTAAAGCTAAACCAATATTTATAGATATTGAAATTGAAAACCTTCAAATTTTGATAAAAGATATTGAAAAAAAAATTACAAAAAAAACAAAAGCACTTTTAATTCCGAATTTAATTGGAAATATACCTGATTGGATTAAGATAAAAAAAATAGCAAAAAAAAATAATCTAAAGATTATCGAAGATTCAGCTGATACACTTGGAGCTACTTTAAAAAATAAAAGTACGGGAAGTTTCAGCGATATTTCAATTACAAGTTTTTATGGCTCTCATATAATTAGTTGTGCTGGTAATGGAGGCATGCTTCTTACGAATAATAAAAAGTTTTATGAAAAATCAAAAATTTTAAGAAGCTGGGGGAGGATGTCATCAATTTTAAAGGATTCAGAGAATATAAATCAAAGATTAAAGATTAAACTTAAAGGCGTGGAATATGATAAAAAGTTTGTATTTTCTGAACTTGGATATAATTTCGAACCATCTGAAATAGGTGCTTCATTCGGATTAGAACAATTAAAAAAATTTAAAAAATTTAGCAAAGTAAGAAACGATAATTTTTATTCTCATTACAATTTTTTTAAGAATTATACAAATTACTTTATTTTACCAAAAATAATAAAAGGCGTTAGTACAAATTTTCTAGCATATCCAATAATTTTAAAAAAAAATAAAAACTTTAAAAGAAAAGATCTACAAATCTTTTTAGAAAAAAATAAAATTCAAACAAGACCGATATTTTCTGGAAATATATTAAGACATCCGGCTTTTCACAAATTAATATCCCTGAGAAACAAATTAGTATATTTTAAAAATTCTGATTTTATAATGAAAAATGGTATTTTAGTTGGATGTCATCAAGGCTTAAAAAAAAAAGATTTAAATTATATTCATATTGTGATTAAAAAATTCTTAAATACTAAAATAAAAAACAAATGGAAAAGATAACTTTAATTTGCCCAATACATAACGAAGAAAAAAATATAAAAATTTTTGTAGAAACTTTTTTAAAGATTTTCGATAAATTTAAAGAGATAGAGTTTTCGATTTTATTTGCTGATAATAATAGTACAGATAATTCTTATGAAATAATAAAATTAATGTGTGAAAAAAACAAAAAGATCAAATATTTAGGATATTCAAAAAACTATGGTGTCATGAAATCAATTTATACAGCTATACATCACGTTAATGATGATGCTTGTGCAGTATTTGATTGTGATTTACAGGACCCTGCTGATCTTTTAACTCAATTTATTTTAGAATGGAGAAAAGGCTTCAAAATAATTTATGGAAAAAGAATTAAAAGAGAAGAGAGCCTAATTATTAAAATTTTAAGAAATATTTTTAAAAAATTAAACTATTTATTAAAAGGTTTTAATATAGAAGTTGAGTCGGGTGCATGGTTTTTAGATAAAAGAGCTATTGATGAAATAAAAAATAGTATATTTGATCCTTATTTACCCGCATTGATCAATAATTTAGATTTTAAAAAAAAACCTATTATGTATGAAAGAAAAAAGAGAAAATTTGGAAAATCAAAATTTAATTTTTTTAGATATTTGAATTATGCAGTTGATGGGTTTATTAGTGGTACCTCACAACCACTAAGAATTTCAATATTTTTTTCATTTATATTTGGAGTAATTTCTTTATTTTCTGCTGTATATTTTTTAATTGCAAAGTTTATTATGAATATTCCTTTTGCAGAAGGAATAGCAGCAATAATAATAATTAACTTATTTTCTTTTAGCTTAATTTTTTTTTTCATATCAATCATCGGAGAATATATTGGTAAAATATACCTTTCTGAAAATAATAAAATGAAAGCAAAAGTTTACAAAAAAATTAATTTTTAGATTATTAAACTAAAAAAACTTCACTTTTTTTGCTCAATGTTTATAACTACACTAAAATAAAATGCATAATTTATATAAAATTATATTATTATAAAAATTAACTTATAATATTAAAGTCTTTGATATTTAGTTTTTTACAAAATTTCCAATATTCTTCTAAAGAAAAGGGCCAATTTTGAGTAACTAGTCCTCTTTTATTTTTATACCAGTTTCTAATTTTTGAGTTTGACCATGAACGCATTTTGTTTCCTTTATTGACTTTATTTTGCATATCTATAGAAATTTTTTTTTTAATTTTAAAAGCATCATTTTTTGAAAACTTATAAAATAGTGAAGAGTAAAATTTACTTTGTACTTCTGAAAAAAAGAACGTATTACCATTTACTACACCATTAGTATTTGGTCCGAAATTAAAAGCAAAGTTTGGCAGGTCAGGAGTAAATATTCCACAATAGGTAACTGGATTTTCATTAAATTTTTTATTTATCAATTTATTATTGATTATCACTTTAAAATTAGAAAAAAAACTTGGAGTACTAAATCCTGTTGCAGTTATAATGATATCATAATCTGCAGATTTTTTTTTAAAAAAAATTTTTTTATTTTTTGCAAATTTTATTTTATCTTTTATCAGGTTTATTTTTTTATTTTTAATAAGTTTAGCCCATTCACCGTTATCAAGCAAAATTCTCTTAGATCCAGGATCATAATTTGGTGTAAATTTTTTCCAATTAGACCCAAAAAAAAATTTAAAATATTTCTCTAAATCTTTTTTAAATTTCGTAGTGATTTTAGTAGGTTTACCATTTTTATTTAATGAAACTTTTTTTAAATGTCCAAAGTTAGTTTCTTTCCAACTTAAAACTCTAAAAAAATTAATAAAGTACTTTATATTTTTGAAATAAAAATGAAGTTTTGAAGGTGTTCTACTTTTGTAATGTTTTACATAGTGAAACCAATTATTGGTTTGATACAAAATATCTAAACGTTTTACTTTATTATAGATGCTAGTTGCAATTTGAACTGCTGAAGCAGCATTTCCTATCATTAATATTCTTTTATTTGATATATCTAAATAACTTTTCCATTCTGATGGGTGTATTATTTTTCCAGTATATTTTTTAATTTCAATTTTTTTTGGAACAGACAATTGTCCAGTTGCACAAATAACATAATCAAATTTCTCAAAGTATATCTTATTTTTAAATAAATATTTTACATTCCATTTGAAATTTTCAAATTTAATCTCTTTTACTTCTTTGTTTGTTTCTAGATGATTTAGATAACCAATTTTTTTTGCAGTTTTTTCAATATAATTGAGCATTTGATTTCTATTTGAATAGATATTTTTAAATTCAAAATTTTGATTAAAGCTAAAACAATACATTCTATTAGGTACATCGACCCTTGATCCTGGATAATTATTTTTGTACCAAGTTCCACCAACACTGTTGTTTTTTTCAAAAATTCTAATTTTATAAAAATATTTTCTTAAAAAAAAAAAACTTGTAATACTAGATATACCACCACCTATGATTAAAATTTTTTTATTACTTTTTTTGAATATTTGCTCTTTTTTATCGCTAATTCCAAATTCATGATCAAATAAATCATTAAGTTTTTTATCAAGATTTAGTTTTTTAAAAAAAGATTTGTTATTCTGTTTATTTTTATATTTTTTAAGAAATGGAAAAACTTTAATTATTTCACGTTTTTTTCTTTCATTTGTATCATGCAACTGTTTTATTAGACAGCACTGTAAAATTCTTTTAATTTGATGATTGGTTTCATTTTGAAAATATTTTTTGAAATTAGTTAAGGCAATCATTATTTATATCTTAAACAATTATTCCAAATCTGTTTGAATTCAAAAATGATTTTACTATCAGGATCATATAATTTAAATCCTTTTTTTTTCTTTTTATATTTCAAAACTTTTGCCTTTGCTTTGACTCTTAATCTTAATTTTTTTTTTAAATCAAAAAATAAAAGACCTACATTAGGGTTTTCAAGAATATTTCCAATGGTAATTAGCTTTCCATCACCTTTCCAGTTTTTGATTATTAAAGATTTATTTGTGATTTTAATTATAGATTTTTTTAAATATTTAACGCTAACATTAGGGTCACTTCCAGATTTATTAGTAGAAGATATAAAAAAGTTATCCATTTTTTTTATTTTTTCAATTTCACTTTTATATAGAGTTTTACGTATTTTTGTGACTAAATATTTTTTACCAAAAGTTCCAAATTTTTTTTGTGCTTTTTCACTAGCCTTACTGTATTTAAATTTAGTCATCATTTAGAGAATAATAAAAACTCTTTCTATAAGTTTAATTTTTAAATGTTGTTGAGCATAAAAATTTAACTATTTGTTTAATTCATTACTTCTGTAATTAATAATATAATTTTTTTTATAAATGAAAAGATAATTTAGAATAAAATTACAAACTGAGGAAAATCCAGCAAAAAATATGACGATGAATAAATTTGAAACATCTTTAAAGAAATAAAAGATTAAATTAACAATTAATAATCCTGAAAGGAAAGTAAAAGTTATATTAAGTAAATAATGAATAAATTTTTTTAAAGATAATTTTTGTTTAAAATTGAACTTACTATTCAAATAGTAATTTAAAAAACCAAAAATAATAAATGTTTTAATGAAAGTTAAATTATGATTTAATTTATAGAACTCTAAAAGAATATAACTAAAGGTGGTTGAAATAATTACTGTGCTTCCACTAAAAAAAAAATAGAAAAAAATATTTTTAATCATTGACTATTTATTTTTATAAATATTTTTGATAAAAAATTTTTTCCTATTTTTTGCATGTTTTAAAGCTATGAATAAGTATTCACCTAAAATTCCTATAAAAAACAATGAAAGACCTCCAAAAAATAATATTAATATCATAATGGGTGACCATCCTGTAAAATTGGGAATTTCTGAATTTATTAGATATCCTAAAATAATAAGGAAAATATAAATTAGAGAAAAAAGAAAAATCAAAAAACCAACTAACAAACAAACTCTTAAAGGAAAATGAGTAAGTGTAGAAATTAAAAATATAGATTTATTTAATCTATCTATAAATTTACTTTGAGAAGGCCCATTAGATCTAAAATTTCTATTGTAATTAAAAATTTTAATATTTCTTGTGAAATGAAATACATCTAAATGTAAAACGAATCTTTGATCTTGAATTATGTATTTATAAAATTTTTTAGATAATGCAAAAACATTAAAGCCATTTTTAGGATATTCTGGCATTATTTTTTTCATAATATAATGATGAAACTTAGAAGATAATCTTCTAAAAAAACTTTCCTTAAGAGAATTTCTTGCAGCAATAATTACATCGTATCCTTGATTTATGAATTCTAAAAATTTTTCTAATATTTCTGGAGGATCCTGCAAATCTGCATCAATAGCAATTACATACTCTCCTGAACAAACTGTCAGACCAGCCTTGACAGCACCCTCTTGACCGTAATTTTTCTCTAAATTTACTAGTTGAGTATTATCATATAGATTACAAAGATCTAAGATAATTTTTTCAGATTCATCAAAACTATCATCATTCACATAAATAATTTCAAATTCAGCATTTTTTAAATGCTTTCTAATTTTTGTATCTAATTCATTTAAGCTATCTGCATTATTATAAACTGGGACTACTATTGAAATTAATTTAGACATTTTTTTATATTTTTAGTTAAGTTATTATATATATTTTTTAAAATGCAAAAATCAAAAGTTTTAATCGTAGGTAGTGGTATCACCGCACATCAAATATACAAAAATATAGAGAATAAGTATAAAATTTTTGTTTGTGGAAAAAAAAACGATGACTTTTCATTCCCAAAAAAAGTAAATCATTTAAAAATTGATTATAAGAATAAATTAAAGATACTAAATTTATGCAATAAACAGAAAATAGAATATATCATTCCTGATGGAAATGAAGTTTCATATTTAACCTGTTCATTTATTGCAAAAAAACTAAAATTAAAAGGATTTGAAGATTATAAAAATACAAAAATATTACACAACAAAAAAAATTTTTTATCAAAAATTTCTTCCGAAATAAAGTTTCCAAAGATTATTAATATCAAAAAAAAAATAATTGATTATCCTATAATTGTTAAACCTGTAAATTTACATTCTGGAATTGGTATAGAAAAAATAGATGATATGTTTTCACTTAAAAGATTTTTG
>MDTE01062224.1_pt1 | contig 10526 bp, 6 predicted proteins | sample 811231 | NCBI WGS metagenome assembly MDTE01 (sample SAMN05326651, study PRJNA326480) | marine metagenome | isolation source: seawater | place: Indian Ocean: Red Sea | collected 2010 | reverse complement strand
TGGCTGAGTGCGATTTTTTAATTAATTCCACGGCGTACTCGCACCGGTCTCGTGGTTAGGTCTAATGCCAAACTAGTAGCTAGCCTATGGGTTTCGTGTGGGCTGCACAATCCGAACATCTCCGGTTTGTGAACGGCATCGGATCACGGCTCTCGGCGGCGGACGGGTGGGCTCTTCTGAAGTCTTCCACAAAAACCGATCGCGCCCCATCGCGTCGCGCGCCGAACCGGGACAATGAACCCCCGATCCATCCGATCGCTCTTCACATTCCTCCTCATCTCCGTCATCCTCCTCGTCGGCCTGCCCACGGGCGCCGACGCGGCGGGGAAGAAGAAGAAGAAGGATCCGCTCGAGCTCCGCGCGGTCAAGTCCGACGTGAAGTACATCCGATGCCAGGTGTGCCAGGAGGTCGCCAAGGTGCTGAGCCGCGAGGCGTCGATGCTGCGCGACGCGAAGGGCGCGAAGCTCAAGGAGAGCGACGTGCTCGAGAAGGTGGAGAAGGTCTGCGATCCGGAAGCCGTGGAGGGCGAGTGGCTCATCACGCACGATCTCCAGGAGAAGGGTTCCGAGCTGAAGATGGTGCTCATGAAGGACCAGTACGGCGCGTGCGGCAGCGAGTGCAAGACCATGCAGCGCGCGTGCGAGAAGATCGTCGCCGACCGCGACACCGACGTCGCCGAGATCCTCTTCACCGGATCGCCACAGCGCGCGGCGCTGGTGCAGCGCATGTGCCACAACGACGACGAGGACGGCTTCGGCGCCTGCGTCAAGAAACCTCCGCCGCTGCCCAAGGCCCGTCCCAAGGGCCCGGCGTTTGATCCAGTCGACAAGAAGGACCTCGACATGCAGCGCATGATGAAGAACATGAAGGACATGGGCATGGGCGGCATGAGCATGTACAACCGGGACGACATGGAGGACATGATGGACGACGAGGACATGGAGGACCCCTCGCTGACCGACAACCCTTACAAAAACTACGACCAGTCCATCTACGATCCGTCCGAGCCCCCCGCGCCGGGCGTGGCCGAGAAGGTCGCCGACGCGGTCAGAGGCGCGGGTTCGGCGATCCGGGGCGGGATCGACGCGGCGATTGGCTGGGGCAAGGGGCTGTTCGCGCCGTCGAAGGAGTCCGCGGCCAAGGCGGAGACGGAGTCTCTCGGGGAGCTGTGACGCGACGATTCTTTCGAAACGAGCAAACTCTGCATTAATGTACACGCGAACCACGCATCTATTCGACCCGTCCCTCCGTTCCTCACGGGTGGTACATGTTGTGCTTGCTCCTCAGCCCGGCGGGCATCGCCTCGCGATCCAACTTCGACGGGTCCGAGGGCTCCACGTTCCAGTGGTGCAGGATGGGGTTGTAGCTCCCGTCCAGAGCGCTGGGAGGCGGCACCCGCCTGAGCTGGGTGCTGTCGTCGGTCGGATCGTTCTCCGGGACGGAGTAACGCTTGCCGTGCAGTAACCGTTTGGGGGTACCGCTCGCGGGGGAGAACGAGCCGACGGGAGAGGAGTTTGGCGCCGCGCCGGGCGACATCGGCGGCACAATCTCCAGCAGTGGGGCGTCGGGATTGTAGTTTTCCGCCCGGTCCCACGGCGCGGGCACCTTCGCCGTGCCCGACGGCGTGTCGACGTCCGCGTTGTACACCTTCTCGACGCCTCGCTCGGTGATCACCGTGTGCAGCCTGTGCATGTTGTCGTACATCGTCGTGCTGAGGTGACCCGGGTCGGTCCACCCGTGCCGCGACGCGTACCCGTCGAGGTCCTGGTGCGTGTTGATCCGCTCCTTCACCAGCGCGTCGCGCCGCAGCTTGGCCTCGAACTCGTCGGGGCCGGACTCGTGGTTGCGCATGGACGGCGGCTTGATGGGCCGGTCTAGGATGCTGTTCTTCTTGAACAGCATGGTGCCCTCAACCCCCGCGCGCCGCTCGTCCCCGCTCTCGGCTGAATTGCCCCCCAATCCGTGCTGGCGCCCACATAACAACCCACCCAAGGCGAGCGAGGCGGAAATTCGGTCCGCTTTGAATTCCCGGTGAGTCGTTGGAACTTTCATAGTGAAAATCGGATCTCCGCCCGCCACGTTTGCTTTGAAGGCACCGTTTGCTTTGAAGGCACCGATCAATTCTCGCCAAGGCCACTCGTGTGCACCCGGATTGGCGCCCGTGGAGGTGCCCAGTGGGTTTCGTGAGAACTCGCGCGAAAAAAGCCTCCAGACGTCACGTTTGAACACGGACAGCGTGTCACGCGTCACGCGTCACAGTCGACGGCGCGACGTTCCTCGGGACGGCGACCGCCGCGTCACCCCGCCGCGTAAACGTCCGCGCGGGGCCGTTCGCGCGCGAGCTCAGCGGGGCGAGCGTCGAACCCTCGGGACGAAGCGCGGGATCGACGCGCGGAGAGTTCCCGCTCGACGAGTGAGTTATCTCGCGGGTTGCCCAGTGACGGAACCGACGGAGGCGGAGCATGAGCGACACTCTCGACGCCCGATGCCGGGCGTGGGAGGACGAGCAACGAAGGCTCGACGCGTCGTGGATTTCCGGTCCGTGCCCGTGCGCAAAGGACGCAAAGGCGCCGGGGCAGGTACGCGCGCCCTCACCTCGGAGACTTTTCCGCATTTGGCAAATGCTTGCACCCGCCAACATCTTCGCCTCCCCGCTGACGCGCTGACGCCTCGCCCCAAAAACTCCCCCGCGCGATGCATCGCAGCCCACCGCGTGCTACGTCGGCGGGATAGCCCCGCCCCCGAGCACCACCTCCGGGGGCGTCGACGTTCAACTCGCGAACATCATTGGCGCCACCTTCTTCGCGGTGATGATGATTTTTGGCTTTTACGCCGTCTATCGCGGGTTCCTATCGCGAGAGCGCGCCAAGAGGCGCATCGCCACGGAGATCATCCGCGTCCTGAAGGAGGACGAGGAGCTTGCGGTCAAGTACAAGGTGCTCCAACTGACCCAGCCCTGCGGGACGGTCGCGGCGGCGACGAGGTGCCCGGATGAGGAGCAGTGCCCGGACGCTCCGGCTGGGCCGCAGGCGGACGGCGCCGGGGACGAGGTCGAGGAGGGTTTGATGGCGTCGCTGAGGATTCAGATGGAGATGCACGAGGCGAGGGTGGCGAGGCGAAGGCGGCGGATAATGTGCGGGCTCGCGGCGGTGCTGGCGTCCGTGAGCGAGAGGATTCTGGGACGGACGCGGGAGGCGGACCTGAGCGAGCGGTTCAGCTCGCTCTCGCTGGATGAGCTCATGCTGGTGCAGCTCAGGCTCAGTCGGCGAAACGAGCAGCAGGAGAGACTGGATACGCTCAGATTTCAGCGCACGCAGGCGCCGGTGTAGAATCCCTGACGTCACCCGCCTTGGGAGAGCGAACATGTTGTACTTTGAAGCGCTTTGTGTAAACACGGCACGCGTCACCCATGTCATTTTGTGCTTTGACACGCTGGAGCCGCGGGATCTTCGCCATAATTTCGGACGCGGCCTCGGCGATATGCGAGGCGTGGCGATGCCGATCGCCATCTTAGCGATCGTCGCGCTCGGTCTGATCGCGCCCGTCAATGCGTACAGTTCGGTCGCCGGCAGCTGTGAACACGCCGGCGTCGTCCACGGCATCGACGCGGCGCCCCCGCAGAGGGGCGACGGGGGATACAAACTTCGCATCGGCCATCCCGGGGTGAACGTCCCTGGCGCGACCGTCCCGGTGGTCCTCACAGGAGCCGAACCGCACAAGGGTTTCCTCGTCTACGCCGTGGACGACGACGAGACCAAGCCGTTGGGCGGATGGGACAACGCCGCGATGCCGGACGGATGCCAGGCGCATCCCCAGTGCTCGCACGCGGCGACGCACGACGCTTTCCACAACACCGGGATCGTCACCGACGTCCTCCCGTGGATCGCCCCCGCGGAGGCTTCGGATCTCGCAAAGGACTCGGTGATCAAGTTCAAGGTGACCGTGGTCCGGGACTACGAGACCTGGTTCGCGTTCGAGCAGACGTTCGGCGTGGGAACCGAGGAGGGCGCCGGCGAGAAGGGACTTACACTCGCCGAGCCCGGCCGCGCGCCCCGCGCAAACGGAGGGGGCGGCGGCGGCGGCGTCCGCGCGCCGTCCAAGGGCGCCGCGGTGCTCGGCGGTTGGGACGGTAAGTCCACGGGCGGCGACGAGCCCGCGCCGGTGACCCAGCCGGCGATCCGCCCGCACGAGCGGGCGATTCAGGACCCGCTCGCGGCCGACGCCGTCGCAAATCCAAAGACGAACTCGGCAAACGACGGGGGGAAGGCTCCCGGCGCCGCCCGCCGCAAATCCGGCGGCGGCGGTCGAAAGGACCTGACGGATCCCGCCGGACCCCTCGGCGAGCGCGAGCGTCGGCGCGCGGCGCGGCTCGCGCACGGGCTCGCCATGGGAGCCGCGTGGCTCGTCGCGGCGCCGTCCGCCGCGTTCACCGCTCGACACGGACGCAAAAAGAAGTGGTGGTTCAAGTACCACCGAAACGCCAACGCGGGGGTCGCGGCGGCGACGCTCGTCGGCGCCGCGCTCGTCCTGGACGCGAGGGGGTGGTCGACGCCGTGGGGACCTCACGGTAAGATCGGCGCGACGGTGTGCGCGTTGGTGGCGGTCCAGACGCTGGCGGGATTCTGGAGAAAATCCTTCGCGAGGCCGACGTGGGCCAAGTGGCATCGGATCGTCGGCGTCGGGACGTGGGCGTTGGGGGCGTACAACTGCACGACGGGCGCGGCGATGTTGGCGTGGATGGAGACGGATCAGGCGTGGGAGAGACCGACGGCGTGGGCGCTGCTGCTGGCGTGGATCGCGGTCGGAGCGTGGGCGGAGTCGAGGCGTCGAAGGAGGGTGCTGACGCTCAAGCTGCATCGAACGGCGTAGGCGGCGATCGGATGTTTAATTCACACGTGACGAAACCGAGGCGAGGCGCGTTCTTCAAGTGCTCGCGTGGCATTCGAGAAGTCGTGGGTGTGGTCTACTATCGTGCGGCGGGAGGCGACCGACCTGCTCCTCGGCGCCCGCCCGCTCGTCGTTCAGTTTTCGTTGTTTTCCTTTTTTTTTCTCGCGTTGGGCGGCTTTTCTCGAGCCGCCCCGTCGCGCGTCCCCATCCCCTCCACGCCGCGACGGACTCCATCGTCCGTCGAGGCCACCCTCTGATTCCCCCCATACTCGAGCGCGCCCCGACCTCCTCGTCCGGGTCCCGCCCCTCGTTTTCCTTTCATCGCGACGGTCCCCTCACGCGGGTTGGTAGACGGCGGCGGCGTCGTCTGCATTCGAAAAGTGTTGGTTCGGGCCGCCCATCTCCCGCTCCGCCGCCTCCTTCTCCCGGCGCACGCGCTCGTTCTCGTCGACGTCGCACGCGCGGTCGTACGCCCTGAAGTGTTCCCTCGCGACGGGAGGGGCGACGGACACGCCGTTGACCGGCGCCGGGGACCAGTGCGAGCGGCCGTCCCCCGATCCGAGCTGGCCCCAGTCGCCTCTGCCCCAGAGGTACAGCCTCCCGGCGTCGCCGACGGCGCCGGTGTGATCCTCGCCGCAATCGACCGTCACGAGCCTGCTGCCGCGGAGGGACTCGACGCGCGTGAACGCGTAGCGCCTCTTGACGTCGCCGTGGCCCAGCTGGCCGTACGAGTTGCTGCCCGTGGTCATCACCGCTCCGCACGACGTGAGCACGGCGGAGTGGTTGCCACCCGCGGCGGCGCGAACGACCTTGCACCGATCGCCGCAGGCGCACGGAACCTTGATCCACACGCCGTTCTTCGGCGTTCGACCCTCCCAGTCCTCCTCGGCGTTCTTCTTCTTCGCGTCGTCGTAGAGCGCGCGAATCGCCTCGCGGTTCTTCGCCTTTGCGGAATCGCGCTGCTGCTCCCAAGCCGCTCCCAAGACGCTGAGCCTCCGTCCGCCCCCTTTCCTCGCGGGCGTCGGGGCGAAGAGGACGTCTTCGTTCGAGGCGTCCGCGGTCCTCTTTCGCGTCTTCTCGAATCGCTTGAACGCGCGCTTGATCGTGTTGCGCTCGCGCGGCACCTCGTTGGCGTTCGGCGGCGGGTTCTCGGGCTCGGGCTTGTGATGCACGGGCACCAGACGCGGGACGAGCTCGTCGTTGGGACCCCGCACGGCGCCGCGCTGATCCTCCTCGTAGTAGTAGTAGCACGAGTGCGTGCCCTTGACGCCGATGCCGAGAGCACCGTGCTTGCCCCTGCCGCAAGCCCACAGCTGGCCTCCCGCGGTGACGAAGAGGGTGTGGTGGCCACCGGCGGCGAGCGACGTCACCGGCTCGTCGAGATCGTTGAGGTGCTCCACGAGGCAGGGCCAGGGAACGCCCGATTCCCAGCCGGCGGCGGTGGCGAACGCGACGTCGCCGAGGCCGAGCTGCCCGTAGCGGCACGCGCCCCACGACCAGACGCTTCCGCAGTCCGTCAGGCACACGGTGTGGCTGCCGCCCGCCACCGCCCTCGTCACGTTCATCCCGCGCAGCGCCTCGAGCCTCTGCAGCGGCCCCGCGTCGTTGAAGTGTCCGTGTCCGAGCTGGCCGTGCCTGCCGCGGCCGCACGTCCACAAGCCGCCGCCCTCGCTGACCACGACGGTATGGTTCGCGCCGGTCGCAATCTGCCTCACCTTGACGCCGGACATCGAGTTCACCCGGCGCGGGATGTCAACCTCGATGGGGGTCCAGCCCCCGTGGCCCAACTCGCCGCTGGACGCGAGGCCCCACGTCATCAGCGCCCCGTCAGGGTCGAGCGCCGCGCAGTGCGACGCGCCGCAGGACACGCTCTCGATGGCGGTGGCGTCCGCGATGCACGCCTCGGCGCCGAACGTCACGGCCGCGGGAGCCGCGGCGTCGTCGTAGCCGCCCTGGCCGAGCTGACCGTGGAAGCCTCGGCCGAAGGTGTACATGGTGCGGCCGCGGGGCTGCGCGGCTCCGGACTTCTCCCGCGCCGCGGCGGCGGCGGCGGGGGTGATGAGCTCGTGGTCGTCGGCTTCTCGCGCGTCGTCCTTGCCGTCGCACGCGGGAGGAGCGGGTTTAAACGCGTCCGGATCGGACGGGTTAAACTCGCACACCGTCTCGGTGTTGGCCGCGACGCCCACGCCGAACTCGTCCCTTCGCTCGGCGAGCGCGGTGTGCACGGGCTCCGTCGCGGGTCTGGAATCCTCATCCTCGGACACCGCCGCCTGCCCGTTGGCGTCGCCGAGGATGCCGAGGGAAGCCGCGTCGCCCCACCGGTACTGCGTCGCGGCGGCGTCCATCTGGAACGGGGGAACGTCCGCGATGTCCCGGCGGTTGCAAAACGATCGCGCGTCGGTTCTCTTGGGCGACACCCGCCGCGCGGGAGGCAAACCGGGAACAGCCTCGGCGACGCCGAGCACGGCGGTGTGAAAGGCGCCGAGGGAGAGGCACGCGCTCATCCGCGTCGCGGTGTCGGAACGTTCGATGAAGTCGAGGAGCCGCGCGTAGTTGGGCGCCTTGCGCTTCGGGTCGGAGGCGCCGAGCTTGCCGATGGGAGCGTGGTACTGATCCTCGAGCAAAACCTTGTCCAGGATGGGATGCGCGTTGCAGCGCTCCTTCGCGATGCGCTCGGTGAGATACGATTCCCTGAAGTGTCTGGACACGCAGTTCAGCACGCCGAGCTCCCTGCTGCCGCACTTGTGGAGGATCACGTCCACGAGCTCGGCGGGGAGCGCGCCGAGATCTCCGAGGTGGTCATCCGGAGGAGCGCACTCCTCAACCACGCGACGGCGCTTGGACTTGACCGTGGAGCAATCCCGCGACACCTGCACGACGGACCACTCGTCAACCTTGCGCTTCCAGTGCGGGCTCAACGGGGCCTCGTGAATGTCGGGGTGGTAAAAGTACCCCATCACACTGTCCGCGGTGTCGACGCAGACTGCGGGAACGACGGATGGGCGAGGTCAGCGCGTGCGACGAAAAAGAGGGGACTGTGCCTCGTTGTGGCACGAAAAAGGGAGGGGCACTAAATCTGGTGACACGCCCGCGGAAGGGGGCGCTGGGTCGCCGATCGGAAGTATCGCGCGGTCACTCGCGCCCCGGGGGCTTCCATGGGTGTGGTGGAATCCTGCCGTGCGTGAGAACCCGCGTCGTTCGCGCGCATCCATCCATCGCGGGGTGGTTCCCCCGAACCGTCGTCTCCCGCCAACCAACGACTTTTTCGGGGCCTCAACGGGATCGAGGTCGGGTCAAACGGTCGCGCGGTGCTCACCTGCGTCGTCATACTTGGGCTTCGCCATGATCGGCGTTCGCGTCGGTGTCATGAAAGTGCCCTGTGACTTTTCCACATCGACCTGCGAGCCCTTGGCCCGTACATGGCCCCCGACGGACGACCGGGTCGCGGGCATTTTTTTCTTCGTCAATTGGTCCCCCAAACGGAACCCCTCTCTTTCCTCTCTCTTCGCGCGTCGTCTGACCCGCGCGACCTTTTGTTCCTTGCTTACCCCTAACGCGTCACGTACCTCGTGCGCGTCCCCCTAAAGGCTACACCCGTCGAACCTACGCCGAATTCGGCGAGGTTGCCCCTCTCCACCCGTTGCGCCTCCCGCGCCCGACTAAAGTGATTGTTGCGCGACCTCGAAAACGAGTCTTCAAAACGGATTTCACGGAAAACGGCCGGTTGCACTGGAAGAGCAAACTTACGGAAGTCACCCTGACTTTTCTGCGATACGGATTCACCGGACCGATCTTGACCGTGAACGACGAGTCAACGTGTGTCGTATTTTGGCGCAACGGTCCCCCCGTCTCGGAAAAGCGGCGAGCTCCGAAAGCGTCCGAAAGCAGCTGCGGAGTTCGTTGGGGGAATCCCTCGGAGGAGTACTTTTGCGGCGGTCACTCCGTGGCGAGCGAGCGGGCGTATCGCGGCGTTCACCGGCTGGTGGGCACCGACTCGACATCGACGCACCCCACGAATGGCGAAGGGCAAGAGCAAGCGCAAGCACAAGGACGGCCCCTCGGGCGCCGAGGGCGGCGCGGGGCCCAGCGCCGATTACGAGGGCCCCGGCGAGTCGTGGGGCGGCGAGCACATGAACCAGGCGCCCGCGCCCCTCATGGCGATGCACCCGAGCGGCGAGCACATCGCCGTCGCGTACGGGAAGGGCATCGCGGTCTTCGACGCGTCCACCGGCGCGCAGATCCCGCTCCGCGCCGCGGCGAAGGTGCCCAGCATCGGCGAAGGCGTCGCGCACACGCCCGCGTCGCCCGAGATGCGCGCGCCCCTCGAACCCGACGGTCTCTGGCACGCCGACGCCATCCGCGCGATCGCGTTCGATCCGACCGGCAGATTCCTTGCCACCGCCGCCGACGATAAGGCGGTGCGGCTCTTCGCCAGAACCCCGGACGCGTACGAGTGCGTCCGCCGATGGCACGATCGCAAGAAACCCACCGCGCTCGCGTACGACGACGAGGGAACGCACCTGATGATCTCCAACAAGTACGGCGACGTTCACGTCGTCCTCACCGATCGCAAGCCGAACGATCCGGTGGGCACCGACCACGAGTACGGAGCCCTTCGCGAGGTGGACCATCCCGCGTTTCTCCTCGGGCACTGCTGCGCCGTCGTCACGGACCTCGTGTGCCCGCGCGGGAGCAACCTGCTCGTCACCGCCGATCGAGACCACAAGCTCCGCGCGTCCAACCTGCCGACGACCGTGCCCTTGATACGCGGATCGTGGGACATCCAGAGCTTCCTCTTCGGGCACCTGGCGTTCGTCTCGTGCGCGACGGCGGTCCCTGAACCCGACGACGACGAAGACGAGGGCGAAGGCGCGGCGAATGGCGACCGAAAACCAAAAAAGATCGAGCGACTCGCCTCCGGCGGCGGCGACGGCGCCGTACGCCTGTTCCGCCTCGACGACGGCGAGGAGCTGGCGAGCGCGCAACTGTCGACGCCCGTCGACCCGCCGTCCCCCGAGGAGCTCGAGGCGATCGTCACCGGGCAGGCGCCTCGGATCCCGGTGAACGCTCCGGCGGTGACCAGCGTCGACGCGCACCCCTCCGGCGCGGCCGTCGTCGCCGCGGTGGAGGGCGCCCCCGAGGCGGTGCTCATGCGCGCGGACTCGCTGCGGGTGGTGGCCAAGATTCCGGTGCCCGTGGTCGGGGACGACGTGGAGGTGACGTGCGTGAGGTTCGACAGGCCGAGCGGGCGGAGGCTGTGGGTGGCTGGGACGTTCGGCGAGGACGCGACGCCGTTTTTCCGCTGCGCTCGCGTCGGTTCATCAGACGTCGAGGCGTCCGAGGTTGTCCGCGACGGGCGGGACGGGGCTAGCGCGATCGCGGATCCCGCGGACGACGTCGTGGCTTCCAAGATGTGCGACGCGATGGCTCCGCACGCGCCCGGAAATTCTTCGCGCATGGTGAGCAAGGGGACGGCGCTGAGGAAGAAGCAGTACGACAACGTCGCCGAGATTGCGGAGCGGAAGAAGCTTCGGAGGGACGTGACCAAGGGGAAGAGGACGGCGGACGGGGCTTGAGCGCGGAGTCGTCGTAGGCGTTTGCTTCAGTGCCACCGACGTTTGCTCGCTCCGCTGAGAC
>MDTE01009643.1_pt1 | contig 10526 bp, 16 predicted proteins | sample 811231 | NCBI WGS metagenome assembly MDTE01 (sample SAMN05326651, study PRJNA326480) | marine metagenome | isolation source: seawater | place: Indian Ocean: Red Sea | collected 2010 | reverse complement strand
CCCGAGACCATTGGAAAGTAACAACAGATGGCACTGTAACTGAACGCAGAAATTACGCAACAGGTGATGGCTTTGGCGGTGAATTAGTAAGCCCCATCCTAAGAGGCCATGCTGGATTTGCAGAGCTTGAGCAAGTTCTCGCCGCATTGAACAGCGTGACTGGTGTTACGGTTGATGTGCGTTGTGGTTTACACGTTCATCTTGGCTGGAACAGCATGAACGTCCAGCAAGTAAAGAATATAGTCCAGCGTTATGCTCACCATGAAGCAACCATTGACGCTTGGATGGCTCCTTCCCGCAGGGCTAACAACAGCCGTTGGTGTTCCAGCATCGCTAACAGCGGATACCCTCTCCGTACCGTTGCAAGCCACTCAGGTAGCCTGAGCAGAATGGCTGGCCTTGCGGGTCGCTATTATAAAGTGAACTTACAGAGCCTATCAAGATACGGCACTGTTGAGTTTCGCCAACATCAAGGCACAACCGATTACAGCAAGATTGTGAATTGGGTAAAGTTTTTGATGGCGTTTTGTGAAACCAGTGAGTACCGCACTGTGACAGCTTGTGATTTATCATACAAGCGGCGGAAGCGTTCACAGGCTTTCGGTGAAGTGCGTGAATTATTTGAGGCAAGAAACTGGACTGTCAAGTTTGGTGGCGGCAAATGGAAATTTGCTGATGAACTTGGCAATGTGAGACATGAACTAACTAATGATGAGATGTTCGCATTTTATGAAGATGGGGTGATAAACTCAGGTGGCCTCGCAAGCGCGAGAGCTAGACGCTTACTAAATGCTGAGTTCCAAACATTCTACAACGGATGCTTTACAGATTCCCATGCAGATGATGTGTTTGATGGGTGTGATGCTGATGTACAGCAATTCTTAACTGACCGCACGGCTCACTTTGCAAGAGCCGCGTAACCACGGAGACTACTATGACCAATCCAATTTACTTAGCATATGGAAGCAATCTTGATATGGGGCAAATGGAATACAGATGCCCTGATGCCAAACCACTCGGATATATATTGCTTCCTGATTACCGCCTAGTGTTTAGAGGTGTGGCGGACATGATTCCAGCGAAAGGGTTTGTTTGCCCTGTTGGGTTATGGGAAATTACTGAGGCTTGTGAGCGAGCGTTAGACCGCTATGAAGGTTTCCCAAATCTTTACCGTAAAGAATACTTCCAGAACACAAAGACCAATCAGACCTATATGGCCTACATAATGAACCGCGATGGTCTTGGTATGCCACCCCAGCAATACTATGAGGGCATCAAGCGTGGCTATGGTCACTTTGGTATTGATACAAAGTATCTAGAAGAAGCCCTAAAATTCACGGCTGAATATGATAGTGGTGATGGGCATATTCCTAAGAGGTACAGAAATGGTGAGGGGAAATGAGGTGTTTGGGAACCCTCACCCCCTCATAAAGATGAAAGGGGGGCGACCAAACCCCCCTCTCGAACCACGAAAACAACCAAAATGAACTTGGAAGCATCAGATACATCATATCACTTAATCATGATCTGTCCAGTAATTTTGCACCACTTGTTGTTCTACTTCTTCGTAAACATGACGTGTTAGATTATATTTGAAGAAACATTCCCCTATATTGCCGTACAAGCCCTGTTCCCTAATCTTGCGGGTAATTACCCTAGTTTCATCAGTCTCAAAGTCTCGGTGTATGACAAGCCCAGCATCCGCCATGTTATTCCAATGGGCAGACCCACTCACATCATACAAACTAGGGGGTGGGATAACACCCTCTTGGTTTCGCATCATTTTGGCTGGGTGAGCCACCATCCACATCGCGACCTCATGCGTTCTGCAAAATTGTTTGCACTTACTGATAAGGTCACGAATATGCTCGTCCTCACGTTTGTTGCCTTCTCTCGTTGCGTCTATCTCATTATATGGGTCAATTATAATCCCTTTAACACCATGCCGCATACAGGCGGCTCTGGCCTTGCTTAACAGCCAATCTATACTTGGCACAGTATCCTCGCACTCAATGAAATGGAACTTGTCATCTAAGAACACCATCGCATCTACCAATTCTTCTTGGCTCATGCGTTCATTGGGTCCTATATCAAATGGCTTGCGAATAACCTTCTCTGATAGCCGCCTGATATGATTCGCAGTGCTATGCTCTGGTGAAAATATAGCGAACTTCCAATTATGCTTTTGCGCCATATTGACTGCCAGTTGGTCAATAAAATTTGATTTGCCGTGGTTTGGTACACCAGTGACAACCGCAAATGTGGATGGCATAACTTTGTAAATATTATCTAGGTTTTTGAACCCTGTAGACAATGCCTTTTGCACATTGCCGTTATAAATGTTCAAAACCTCTTTCTCATAATCCCTGATAGTGTATAATCCATCTATAGGGTGTGGGGCGGCACGTTCAATAATCTCCCTTAAGACCTCGGCTCCATGCCCTACCAAACATTCATTCGCATCCTTGCAATCAATGTCGTACATATTAGGGTATTCAATCGTCCAGCAACGGTCTTTGCCGAACCTGTGTATCAGTTCCAGTTTTAGTGCTTGCCCCGCCTCATCAGCATCAACCGCAACAATCACCTTCTCTGCATCAAGCAACCAATCGCAATTCTGCAAGGCTTGGAAGCGTTTATCATCCTCATCAAACTTGGCTGTCTTGGGTGCGCCATCTGGCAGAGTCACGGCATTATGAAAACCTACCTCATACATTGAAAGCACATCCATCTCACCCTCAACGAATATCACTTCCTTTTTGCCTGTTGCATCCCAATGGGCTTTGACCCTGTCCATGTTGAACAGCGTCCTCTCTGCGCCGCCCTCTTGCCTAAACTGCTTATCTTTGCTTCGGTATTTGATATTAACTAACTCTCCGCCCTTATAGTAGGGGAACGCATAACAGGGTTGCTCACCATCACCGAACCATGCGCTTGTTCTAGTAATATTGAAGGCCTCTACTGTTTCCTTGCTTATGCCGCGCAGTTTGAACCACTCAAACATCGGCTGGCTCTCTGCGTCTGCATTTTGTGGTGGGGCTGGCCTTTTATATTCCTTGCGCTTTGGCATCGGCATATCGCGCCTGTAACTGCTACCCGCAACCGCACCTGTCCATTCACAATGGTGGCACTTCCAAACCGCACCACCATCACCTTCTATAGTTACTGAAAGGCATTGGTCTTTTTTGTTGCGTCTTGTGTGTGAGCATTGTGGGCAAGTGGTCTTGTGGTCTCCAGCGTTCATATTGCGGAGATGTATTCCTTGTTCATTTAGCTTTTCCATTTTTTCATCCTGCAAGTTGGTTTCTATTCGTGGTCATTTCTCTGGTTTCTTCTACCGTTTCCCAACGGCGTTGGTTGAGCCATGTGGTCGCATGGGGGATATATTTTTTATCTTTACCATGTTGGGCTTGCTTGAATCTACAAGTAGCCAAAAATAAATCGCGCACCCCAATATCTCTATCGGTTACACGTTTCCATATTTCAAATGCTTTGGCCTTTGAGCCATCATTGCGAGGGTATGCGTTCCACCATTCCAAAAAATCAGGTGCATATTTGTCACCCCTCTTTGTTTTATTAGGTTGTATATCTCTGATAGTATTGGGGGGCATATTTGTCACCCCCACCCCCTCAATATTGTCACCCCTACCCAATGTGATTGTATAGGTGTTGCTGGTCTGCTTCCCATCATTGCCATATCTGGATTGCACTGTAACCATACCATCTGACACAAGGCTTTTTATCGCCCTCTGTATGGTGCGTTCATCACAGCCACATAACTCTGATAGCTTTTTGTATGAAGGGTAGCTTTGGAAATTTTCATCCGCATAATTAGCAATCATTATGAGAACCAATTTGGCGGTAGGTGTTTGGCATTTTGCTTTTGCCGCGAGTGCTATTGCATCCCAACTCATTTTATCTCCTTTGGTCATTCGTGGTTAAAAACACAATAATGCCACTTCACATTTTATCGCAAGTTTTTTTATTTATTTTATTTTATGTGTTGACATTAGTAAACGCATGGCCTATCTTATCAGTATAAGTAAACAACCACGGAGACCAAAATGCAGTTATCAGATTTTGCATGGGACGCTAAAAATTGCACTGCCATGTTAGCAATAGCAAACTTAACCGTTTCAGAATGGCAAGCTATAAAAGATTACGTTTTTTACGGCACAATAACAGATGAAAATGTTTTCAAAACAGCAAGTGAAAAAGTTGCTAATTTTGAAGCAAACTTACCATAACAACAGGGGGGCATAGCCCCCCAACAAACCACGGAGAAAAAAATGGATTTTATAGAAGTAGCAAAAGGTTTTCCAGCTTGGGATGTAGTAGATTCTGATGGCACTAATATTGGGGTAGCTACTAATTTTCTAGGCGAAGGTTTTGTCGTTACAATTTCTGCTGGTTTTACAGGTGACGCACCGCGCACATTAGAAGAACCACGCATAAAAGCACTAGATGATTTTCGCTCAGTTGTTGCTTTATTTATAATAAATCTGAAGCAAGAATGGGCTTTATCAGGGGAAGGGGCGTAAGCCCCAACCCTCGAAGGGAGATAAAAATGGTAACAGCGACAAACAAATTAGAAGCATTATTGAAAGAGGGCGATTTTACTAAAGCCCTTTCTCTTGCCGCCAAATTTCCTAAACTTGGCGAACACAAAGAGCAAATAAGATTGGGGCATGAAGCAAACCAACACCCCAGCTTTTACAAGCAGATTGGCAAAAACCCAGACCAGTTGGTAGCTGATGGGATTGCCGCACTCAAAGAAAGATACAGCTACCTAATTAAGTAAACCACGGAGACCAAAATGGACTTAACAATTTTATCAGACTTACATAAAGAAGCGCGGGGATTCCGCCCATCAGTAGAATACACAACATGGTTCGCTGGCTTGCCAAAAGAGAAGCAGTTACGCGAATGGGATGGGTTATTGCGGGAATCAGATGAACGCAATGAGCGTGAAGCCGCCGAACAAAAAGATGCCCTTATGCGTTGGGAAGGACACATGAAGGGTCTGATGCGGGTTCACAATATCCCGCTAAAAGATGCAATCAAATGGGATTTGGATGCGGAAGAAATACAAATACATTCGCATCAAGATATTGAGCATTACTGTTTCATCAACAATCTGCCTCACAATAAATGGGCGGAGATTGTAGAGATGTTTTTCCCCAAGCGGATGGAGGCGTAAATGATAGAGCATGATGATAATTTAGCTTTAGCAAATACGTTTCTTGCGGCACTGGCTAACCCAGAACGCGGCATCCACCAGTACAAGCGCGGACGCAATACAGAAAGCAACCGCCGCCTCTTGCAACGGCAAATGATTGATGCACAGCGTTTCGTTCTGGATGATAAGCTAGTTGAGCATTGTGTTCACGCTAGTTTAGAAAATCCACACCGTTTGATGCAGATGGCACAACGTGCCATCCCACCGTTTGAACTAATGTGGATTGAGTGGAGCGAGTTTCACAAGGTCAAGACATTGAGCAAGCTGTACAAGCAAAAGTATTATGACCGTGTTATTGATGATGAAATTAACGCCCCAGAACGACTTGGGTATTTGATACAGCGTTTGAATGGTCACTTCTTTTTTACTTGTGTGACAGAATTTACAGATGAACAAACTGGACAAATGAAATGCTGGCCTAATGGAACTAGCTTCTATTTCAGCAATGATATTGATATTGACCATGAATGGACACTAGCCCCTGAGTTGGACAATGACTTTATCAAGCCAAATGAAGCACAGCATAGGGTTATTCAACGAAATGCTATGCGGCATCTGATTTACCCTGATTATTGGGATGAGTACCACAACCATTACCCACAAGAACTGGACTGGTTTTCAAATCGAGTGCTTACCGCCCAATCAGCTACAATGAGCATCAATGATGAACAATGGCGCACAGGCTGGACACGAGAATGGATGCAACAAAAAACCAAACATGAACTGACTGTGCTTGAGGGCGACTTGCGGTTTCTAATTTGCGCGATAGGGTTTTTGAATTATGATCATATTGTGTTACAGGACACCAAGCCCAGCAAAGATGTGAAGCATACTCGTTATGGGCGGCGTGTTCCAGAGAATGAATACCGCACAGTGTTTATTGATTTGCCAGAGCGTTGCAAGACACTACGGCGCGGGATACTGACTGGCACAGGTAGCCCCAAGAAAGAACACTGGCGGCGTGGACACTGGCGCATATACCGTGATGAACGTGGCAAAGAAACCCGCCGCACATGGATTGCCCCGATGAAATGCGGCAACGCAGAACTCGGCACTATTGAGCATGATTATGTATTGCGGGGTAAAAAGGGTTAGATAGGGTTTGTCGTTTTCCCCTATCTAGGCGGGGGTTTTGTTGTTGACCCCGCCAGAGGGTAGTGCCTTTCCGTGGTTGGTGGCACTGCCCTCTTTTATTTTCTTGCACAAACGGATAGCCATCTTCCTATTTGAGATTGCATATCGAATATACCCATTGTGAGTAACAAGATATTGTATCCCTTTTGTGCGACCAGTGGCCTCTACTTTCGGCTCATCCACGCTGTTGTCCCCATATATGCGCCGACAATGCCAGCCCCAGATATGTAGAACAGGTTGCTAATATCCGCCAATGCTTGCACCCTCTCAATAGGCACAATGAACATTGCGATAGTAAATGCACCCATAGCTAAAAGGGTAAAACGAGCCATCCTTAATTGAGCGAGGCTCTTACGCAAATCACGTTCTGTCTCTTTCATCTCTTTGGCGTGTTCCAATTCTTCATCTGTGACCACACCATCACCATCTAAATCATATTCGTTGTAATCGCTATCTTTTTGTAGTTTTTTCTGTGCCATGCTAACTCCCCGCAATTATGATTGCCATACCGATAGCAACAGCCGCTAGGACACCAACGCCTATCACGACTGTCATTATCTCCCAAAATTCATCTTGTCTCTTTTGCCTTTCAATTTTTGCTAATCGCTCCGCCTCTTTTGCCTCGCGGATACGCTTTGCTCTTTCATCAACGATGCCCTGCCAAGTTCCATGACCAAATCTAAGGTCAATCATCGTAGCGACTTCTCTGAGCTTTTCTTGGGCTAATCTAGCGTCAATGACTTCTCGCGCTACATTCTCAACGCCGAACTGGTCTGCTACTGACATTGATTTTTTGTTGCGTTGTTTTTGACACTCTTGCTCACCACGAAACAGGTCATCAATCTGTTGACCAATATCTCGTATATCATTGACGGTATTTATGTTTGATTTAATAAAATCGGTTGCTTGTTTAACAAGCGCGATTCCAGTTAGAACCTCTGCTACAACCATCGTCACCACCATGAAAGATAGCCCCGATGGACTGCAAATGTCTTTTGACTACTGTATTATATCAGTAAATCTCTGTAATGACCACAGGTGGGTCATATGTCTCAAGTATCTTCTTTTTCAGCTTATAGATAGGCGTTCTGGTTGCGGGGCTTTTAACATCCTCAAGAATCACCTTGCCGCCATGCCTGTATTCAAAATCGCCAACATAATGACCAATCTTTACGCCATTGACCATCAGAGGTATGCGCGGCTGTAGACGCAGATTATCTATTTTGCCCTGCGCTTCCAGCAATGCCAATATCTTGTATCGCTCTGCTTCTTTTTTAGAATGAAAGGTAATACCATCAACAACAGTTTTAACTGCGCGATATTTGTTCTTGGAAATCATTTGCCGTGACCGCACCATTGGTATGCTCCATGATTTTCTGTATCGCCTCATGGCGCGGGTATCTTTCCCCATTGACCCATTTTAGTACGCCGCCTTTGGAAAAGCCTATTGCTTGAGCGAACTGGTCAGGGGTCAAGCCCTTCATTTTAAGATATGATTTCAAAGTCATGACGCATCATATCAACCAAATAAATTTTAATCTACCCCATTTTGGGGTTGCTGTATGTTGTAGTTTATTGTAGCTTAATGAAGCTAAATAGGAAAGAGAGAACCATGAAAGACCCATTTGAACATCACGGAGTAGGCCACTTATCAGCCTCCACCATAAATTTATTCATACAACAGCCAGCCTTATGTCTGATGAAAATAGCTGGCTATCAGGATGGCGGTGGCTCTGCCCCTGCATGGCGCGGCACTAGCGTTGATAGAGCCGTGACAAAAGCGGCATTTGAGCCAAAGACAAGTGATGATGAACTTATCAAACTTGCCCACAAAGTATTTGATGAAAACCATACATCTGCAATAGATGCCCCTGATGAGGAAAAAGTGACCAAAGAACGCAAGGCCATTGTTGATTACGTCCGCACTGGCGCAAAGTTTTACCGTTCACTCAAAGAGACACCAGAAAGTGAACAGGGCAAAGTAGTTGTGCGGATAGGTGATATAAAGACACCTTTCGTTGGCTACTACGATTTGCTCTACAAAGACAAAGTAAGAGACATCAAAAGCGTTGGACGCAAAGTATCTACACTTGCAACAGGCGCATCAAGACAAGCATCAATCTATGCACTAGGTACAGGCCGTGAGCCGTGGATTGATTACGTTACTACCAAAGAAGTCAATGCATATCGGGTAGAAAGAGTTGATTATTGGCTTCGACAAGTTGAGTTGGCAACGATTGGGTTGCAGAAAATCCTGTCATTCTCTGATGATATTTTAGAGTGTTGCCAGCTTGTTTACCCTGACCTAGACCACTGGATGTGGAGTGATACACAGAAACGTATTGCCTCTGACATCTGGCAAATGGAGAACCATGATGCAATCAGATGATATTTCGTTGCTTTTAACCGCCTTGTATAAGGCAAGAGATAACTTCAAACCGTTAGAGAAAAGCGGCAAGAACAGCTTTTTCAAAACAGGCAATGGGAAAGCCCACCAATTTTCCACGCTTGATGACATCTTCTACGCTTGCACCAATGCGCTACGAACTGAAAATCTTGAGGTGTTCTACACCACCAAGACAGAAGGTGAATTGAATTACCTTCGGACAACCCTGTACCACATTGAAAGTAAGCAGTGGATTTGCAGTGAAACCATTATCGGTGATACCAAGAGCAAGCCGCAAGATATTGGCTCTGCTATTACATATATGCGCCGTTACCATATTCAAGCAATGCTGAACCTAGAGGCTGATTGGGAAGATGATGGCAATGTTGCAAGTGGCAGAAACCATAGAGAGGTAGCAGACCCGCCCAAAATAGTACCACTTGATACTATTGATTATGACTATGCTGGCGCACCGTATCGGGTGTTTGACAAGCAAAACAGAGAAACCCAGACCTTTACTGAGATTGAGACTTGGGGTGTTCGCATGAAGAATGATGCCAACAGAACTGAGGCCAACAAAAAAGAGGTGAGCCGCGTCCGCAAAGATATTGAGGATTCACAAGATATGAGTGACAACGGCAAGGCTCAGATGCTTGCTCGTATTGATGCAATGGGGATGACTGATGAAAATTAAAAAGGTCAATAAATTGTGGAAAGGCCGCTTTGTTTCTTGCAGGGATTATGAAATTAGAGATGCAATAAAAAAAGGCGGATTGCAAATTAAACACAATGAGCAAGTAATGGAACTTTCAGTTGATGAGTTGAAAACACTGAAACCCACAGGACAGATGCACCAATCAAAGTTTAGCGGTCAATATCAGTTAGTTGATATTACTTGGAAACCGCTTGCACACGACCCAAGACAGGAGAATTTAATATGAGTGATTACCCTAATTCTGGCAATCTGTTTGCCGCTAACAATACTGAGGTATTCCGCAAAGGGACTGTAGATATTGAGGGCATGGATTATGAGTTTATAATAACCGCCACTACTACCCAAAAAGGCGCGGTCATCTATGAAGCGTTTGTCAAAGCTGGCGGAATGTATATCAACACAGATATGACAGAGAAAAAGGATTACAACATCTCTGGTGAGATTGAAGTAGCTATGGAAAAAATGATGATGTGGGGCAGAAAGAGGGAAGATAAAAACGGTAATTCTTACACAAGGGTTAGCGTTTCCCCCGCCAAGCCACAGGCAGATGCAGAACCTAGTATGAGTCCTGATGATTTCAACAACAAAGGGCAGAAGCATGATGAAGAAAAGCAAGACATACCGTTCTAAGAAAAAGCGGTATGCAAACAAGGAGCATCTAGCATGGGTGCATCAATTCCCTTGTTGCTTAAAAGTGAATGGTGATTGCTTGGGTTCAGTACAGGCGCATCACTTGTTGAAGCCGTGGGATGGAGTGCGGGGCATGGGCTTGAAGGCCACAGACCGCAATCTAATACCATTGTGCCAGCGTCACCACATCATGCTTCACAAACGAGGCAATGAGATAAAATTCTTTGAAGAAATAACTGGTAACGGCGATTTCGGTAAAATCATTGCCAAACAACATTGGGATAGAAGCCCATACAATGATGACGAGGAATAAATGATAACAGATGAAGATGTTGAGAAAGCTATTGATTACCTGAGAGACAACGCTACAGCCGCCGCACAATCAAGAGCCAATCGGATATACATGGATGAGTTCCGAAAGT
>MDTE01106285.1_pt1 | contig 10527 bp, 11 predicted proteins | sample 811231 | NCBI WGS metagenome assembly MDTE01 (sample SAMN05326651, study PRJNA326480) | marine metagenome | isolation source: seawater | place: Indian Ocean: Red Sea | collected 2010 | reverse complement strand
TCTACCAGGCATTCTAAGTTGTCTAGCATATATTAAAATACTGAAAGATGACAACCTAATGGATAAACATAGGGACATAGTAGTAAGGGCGGTTGACCTATTCAAGGCTTTGGGTTATAATGTGAGAGGACAGTTCGGGACTATAATTGAGATTGAGCGTGAACACAAAGGAATGTATACCATTCCGATCAATGCTAATGATGAATACTTTTACTTTTTGGAGCAACAACTGAAGTGAAGGTAGCAATAATAACAGATCAGCACTTCGGTGCAAGGAAGTCTAGTCGAATTTTTCATGACTTCTTTAAAAAATTCTATAGAAATGTATTCTTTCCTACCTTAAAAGAACGTGGTATTAAGACAGTTCTTGACTTAGGAGATACATTTGACAACCGCAGAAATCTAGACATCTGGGCTGCACAGTGGGCAACACATAATTATTTTGATGTACTCAAGGACATGGGAGTACAGGTTCATGCTTTAGTTGGAAACCACACAGCATATTTTAAGGATACTAATCTAGTTAATACACTGACTAGTGTAGTAGGAGAGTATGATAACGTAGAAATATATTCTAAAGCAACAGAGGTAGAGATAGGTGGTCTACCTATTCTATTCATACCTTGGATAAATTCAGAGAACCATGATGAGACTTATGATCTCATTGAGAAAACTGAGTCCCCTGTTGCAATGGGTCACCTAGAACTTAATGGGTTTGAAGCACATCGTGGTTACATTATGGATCATGGTGCTGCAACTTCTCCCTATAGAAAGTTTGATAAGGTATTCTCAGGACACTATCATCAGAAAAGCACCAGAGAAAACATCACATACCTAGGTAATCCATATCAAATCTATTGGAATGACTACAATCAGACACGTGGTTTTCATATATTTGATACAGAAACTAAGCAATTGGAGTTTATACCGAACCCATATGACATATACAAGAAAATTTACTACCATGAAGACCGTGTAAATAGTAGTAAGTTTAAGTATGCAGATTACACTAGTAACTTTATAAAGATTATCGTTGAAAAGAAAACAGATACCGATAAGTTTGAATTTTTTATTAGTCAGTTATATGCATGTGGTGTACATGAGATCAAAGTTATAGAGGATCCATCTTTTGAACAAGATCTAAATGAAGAAATTGATATTGAAAAAGAAGACACACTTACTATCCTTGAAAGATATGTTGATGACTTAAATCATTCTGATAAGCCCGCACTTAAATCTATTCTTAAATCCTTATACGTGGAAGCACTGGAGTTAGTTTGATGTACATTTTAGCACTGCAAGGTAAAGAAAACGAAGGGGCTTACGCTGTCAATACAGATAAGGATAAACCATTAGTATACATGTTCCTTGACAAAGACGACGCAGTACGCTATGCTGGACTTCTGGAAGCTGAAGATTTTCCAGAGATGTCAGTGGTAGAGGTAAGTGATCGAGAGATTATACAAACTTGCGTCGCACACGGTCATGAATATTATGTTGTCACTCCTGATGATATAGTAGTACCGCCTAGGGATTAATTTTTGTCGAATGATTCTTTTTAAGTCTGTTAGATGGAAGAACTTTCTATCTACTGGTAATGTTTTTAGTGAGATAAGACTTGATGCAAGTCCTGCCACTCTGATTATTGGTACAAATGGAGCAGGTAAATCCACATTCTTGGATGCTATTTGTTTTGGTTTGTTCAATAGACCCTTTCGTAAGATAACAAAAAGCCAATTGGTTAATGCTATCAACGAGAGAGATTTGCTTGTCGAGATAGAATTTAGTATTGGTTCTCGTGACTATATGATAAGACGTGGGTTCAAGCCTACGATCTTTGAGATCTATCTTAATGGTAATATGCTTTCCCAAGAAGCAGCGATAAACGAGCAACAGAAACATCTGGAGCAAAGTATACTGAGGTTGAATTATAAATCATTTACTCAGGTGGTGATCTTAGGATCATCAAGCTTTGTTCCCTTCATGCAACTTAACCCCCCTAACCGTAGAGAAGTTATTGAAGATCTTTTAGATATTCGTATCTTCTCTACAATGAATGCTATACTCAAAGAAAGATTTAAAACTGTCAGAGAGAACATTAGAGATTGTGAATACAACTACGAACTAGCAAAACAAAAGGTGGAGTTGCAGCAAAGATTTATTGCTGATCTTCAAGAACAATCCTCTGCAAATAATGCTAGACGTAAAGAAGAGATTGTAGGTTTAGAAGATGAGATATCATTTATCACAACAGATGTTGCAGAAAATGTAGAACTCTGTCAATCGTATGAGAAGAGCCTAGACAGTTATGGTGATGTTGATGCAGAATTAAATCAGTTACGTATATACGAATCAAGATTTAAGGATAAACAAAAAGCATTTAAGAAAGAGTATAAATTTTTTGAGAAGAATGATCGTTGTCCTACCTGTGAACAGACCATCACAGCAAATCTTAGAAGTGCTAAGAAGGTTGAACTCAGTACACAGTTAGATGAGATTGATAAGGCAACAGAACAGTTGCAAGATAAGTTAAAAAAGATATTAGAACAGGTATCAGAAAAGCAAGTTCTTATGTCTGAACTCTTGACAGCACAACAAAAAATTAGTGAGTGTAATAAAGAAATACAATGGAAGAAGAAAGAAATTAAAAAGATAGAAGAGAAGATATCATCTGGAAACACTAGTAATATTACAAGAGAGAAAAACAAATTAAAAACTCTGGCATCAGATGGAATGAAGGTAGAGGAATCCCTACTTGACACTAAGAAAACACGTGACAACTATGATACTGTCACAGCCATGCTCCGTGATACTGGAATTAAGAGTACAATAATAAAAAAGTACCTCCCTATTATGAACCAACTCATAAATAGGTATCTCAAGGAACTAGATTTTTATGTATCTTTTGAACTCGATGAGAATTTCATAGAGACTATTAAATCTAGGTTCAGAGATGAATTTACTTATGCATCATTCTCTGAGGGTGAGAAGATGAGGATTGACCTTGCACTACTATTCACTTGGAGAACTATTGCCAAGATGAAGAACAGTGCTAACACTAACCTACTGATCCTTGATGAGATCTTTGACAGTAGTTTAGATACATCTGGTACAGATGACTTCCTCAAAATCTTACACACTGTCTCTGATAAAACAAATGTATTTGTGATATCACATAAGACAGAAGCCTTACAGGATAAATTTGCTTCTACTCTAATAGTAGAAAGAAAACAAAACTTCTCAGTTATCTCTAAGGAGGAATAATGAAAGTCCCCAACTGGCAGCATCATTCCAAGAAGGAAAAGAAGCGTCACCTCAAACCCCAAGCATTACGACAGGCACGTGCAAGACGGAGCCACTTAATAAAGTGTCTACTCAACCCTCCCAAGCGGAGGGTTTCTTATTATAATGTATAGTATAAGATACAAAGACCTATGAACATCGTCAAAGAATCACTTGCTAAACTACTTGCTCAAGAAGACTTGATTGTAGAGCATCGTCAAGTCAGCACAGCACAATTTAATGTTGAGACTAGAGTTCTAACTCTACCAACATGGTCACACAAAGAGAATGCTGTTGTAGATGCATTGATTGCACACGAGGTTGGTCATGCATTATATACTCCTAACGAGTGGGACTTCATCAAAGAAGTTCCAATGCAGTTTGTCAATGTTGTTGAGGACATTCGTATTGAGATGCAGATGAAGCGTAGATATCCTGGTCTTTCAAAAACCTTCTACAAGGGTTATCAGATCCTCTCTGACGAGGACTTCTTTAAGATTGAGGGCGAAGATATATCTGAGTTTAATATTGCAGATAGATTAAATCTATGGTGGAAGATTGGTAACTATATTGATGTTCCTTTCACTGATGATGAGAAAGTATTTACTGAAGAAGCAAGAAGACTAGAGACATTTGAAGATGCACTTGCACTTGCTAGAAAATTATTTGCATACGCTAAGGTAGAACTAGAACAGCAGAAGAAAGAAGATCTTCTTGATGGAAACAATCCTTTTGAAGATCTAAGTGAAGGTCGTAGCGAGAAAGGTGATGGTGCAGAAGGACAGCATCCTTTATTTGATGATGAGCAATCACAAAAAGGTAACTCACAAGAGCAACTAGAAAATGAAGGTCTAGACTATGATGATCAAACAGTAGGTCAAGGTAACCAGAAAGAGACAACTGGCACTGGCGAAGCAGGCCGTAACGAAACAAATGAGTTTGCACCTAACGTTCCTCAGGTAAGAACTGCTGATGATCTTGAGAGTGCACTACGTGAGTTAGTTACACTTGAAGGTGAAGAGAATGTTTATGTTGAGTTCCCTAAGTCTTTCAATGCTAAGTGCATGGTTAGTAATGATGAGGTCAGCAACCTACTGAATAAATTCTATACAAATGTAGAGAACCCATCAGGTGTTGGTGATGAGTATCAATTACAAATGCAAACATACTTGCAACAAAGATTGAAGAATGTAGATGCTGATTTCAAAAAGTTCAAGATCTCTATGCAGAAAGAAGTTAACTATCTTGTAAAAGAGTTCGAGATGAAGAAAGCAGCAGATGGTTATGCACGTGCTACTGTAAGTCGTACTGGAGTTCTAGACACATCTAAACTTCACACATACAAATACAATGAAGATCTATTCAGAAAGGTAACTACTATACCTGATGGTAAAAGTCATGGTTTAGTTTTCAACGTTGACTGGTCTGGTTCTATGGGTAACTGCATCAAAGATACTATGAAGCAAGTATTTACTCTAGTAACATTCTGTCGTAAAGTTGGTATTGCTTATGACGTATATCTTTTCTCAGATAGTTATAGTTACGAGCAAGAGAATTATAGAATTGAAGAAAACTTTGAGCATAAGAATAGACTTATTCTTAAAAACTTTAGCATGGTCAATGTATTAAGTAGTGGTTGCAACAACCGTAAGCATGACAGACAAATGCTAAACTTATTCCGTTTAGTATCTGCCATGAGAAATTATGATAGTTGTGGTTTTCCTCGTGAACTAGGTATGGGTGGTACTCCTCTAAATGAAGCGATGGTTGCTATGAACCACATTCTTCCTGAGTTTCAAAAGAGAACTGGAGTTCAGAAAATGCATCTTATCAACCTAACTGATGGTGAAGGCTTTGCAATTCCTTACGGTAGAGAAGTAAAGAGATACTATGAAGAAGGTACAATGATCACTAGAGCAAACATCAAGAGCAATGTCCACCTACGTGATCGCAAAACTAGTAAGGTATACCAGTTTTCTAATGATCAGTACAATCAGACAGATACATTCATCTACCAATTACGTGATCGTTTTCCTCAGTGTGAGTTCATGAACATCCGTCTTGTAAGTGGTAATGAGTGGTACAGATTTAAGCGTGCATGCTTAGGTTATGATGAAGAGAAGATTGCAGCAGCAGATGCTGTCTGGAAGAAGACTAAAGCATTCATCTGCACATCAAGTGCATACACTGTACAGTATGCATTACATGCTAAGGCACTTGACAATGAGACTGAGTTTGAAGTTGCAGAGGATGCAACCAAGGCACAAATCAAGAGAGCATTCGCTAAGTCTCTAGGTGGTAAGAAGATGAACAAAAAGATCCTAACATCATTCATTGAGAGAATAGCTTGACACTATTCTCTTTTATGTTATACTTATAAGGTTCACTATTATTTGACCATCTTCGGGTGGAAAAAAACTTATGACAAAAACGCTAGAGAAGGCATTCAATTGTGCATATGCTCCATCGCAATATGCAAATGAATACTTCGATGAAAGATTGTTCGACCCTAGTGTCTGGACATTCCCTGTCAGTGACAAAGCCATAAACGGTATCGAGATTATCGAAACCAAGTATGGTCTTTGGAGAGACGTTAAAAAGCAAGACAACATTGGACGTGTATACGGAACCAATGATGTACAAGTCAACTTACTGAAGGAAGACATTCAACAAAATGGTGTTGATAGTTCTTGCCCTCCAGTTTACATTGACATAGAAACTGGTGATATCATCACTGGTGGACATAGGCATGATGCCTGTGCGATCTTAGCAATACCTGGTTGGATGTTCGTCTACGTCAGGTGTGAAAATGGATGGGCACGTAAAAGATTTGCCAAGGCTCTTAACAACGAAAGAGTATTCCACTCTAAGTTAAACAACAAAGATGAAGTTATAGAGCACATTAAGTTTGGCATTGCTGAGGGCGAACTAAAAACTCAAACTGAGATTGAGAATGAAGTTGCACTCATAGCAAACAACTCACTAACTGCAACTGTACAAGGTACAATTGTTAAAGAGATGATGAGTTGGATTGTTAGTCAAAAGAACTTATCAGTAAAACCTAATCGTTATTCATCACATAATGATAAGACTTTCGCTGATTTTGTTGCTAGATCAACTGATGAATACGTTGATGAGGTTATGAACAATTCAGCAGAACATGGTTACAACTATTATGTAAACATGGAAAACTGGAATTCAAGAACTAATCCACTTCTTAGTCAGGCTGCAAACGTTCCTATAGATAAGCACCTTAACATACAAGCTTCTGTTGGTCTTCCATCAAAAGTTGAAGACTTATCTACTAAAAGAAACAAGGTACACAACGTGTACTTTAACAGGTTAGGAGCAGATTGTAGGAAACTATTTCACTACTTCGTATCTAACGGATGTCTCCCATGGGAGCACCCAAACTGTGAACATGCATACTTAGCACAAGAAGTCTCAGAAGGTGTTGAGGAAGGTAAATTCATTAGACACTAACCAATTAAATTAGTGGCACATACCCCCTTCACAGGGGGTATTTTTTTGGTATTATTAATACATACACAAATTGACTTCTTTATTATTATGCCTTTCGAGAGAAAACTATCCGTCAACTTCGTTGATGAACTACGTGATGAATTCGGTAACGAGATTGATGCTTCTCACGTAAAAAAATATGCAACCAAAGTGGGTTGTGCATATCCTACAGTTGCACGTAAACTAAAATCATTCCAAGTTAAAAAAGGTTCATGGAACCTCACAGTAACAGAGGGTAGAGAGATACTTGAAAAGGCACTTGCAGCCCCTACTGTTCTTCCTACTGTAGAGCAGAATTTAATTCCACAAGTAGACGGAACCTTCGTTCCATTCGGTAACTTTAGCGATGTCAAGAAAATCATATCTTCTAAGATTTTCTATCCTATGTTCATCACAGGTTTATCTGGCAACGGTAAGACATTCTCTGTAGAACAGGCATGTGCTAAAGTAAACAGAGAACTCATCAGAGTTAACATTTCTATCGAGACAGACGAAGATGATCTTATCGGTGGGTTCAGACTTGTTGATGGCAACACAGTATGGCATAACGGTCCTGTAGTAGAAGCACTCCAAAGAGGTGCAGTATTATTACTTGACGAGATTGACCTAGCATCTAACAAGATCTTATGTCTACAATCTATACTAGAAGGTAAAGGTGTCTTCCTTAAAAAGATTGGTAAGTATGTCAAACCTGCTGCAGGCTTTACAGTTGTTGCAACTGCTAACACAAAAGGTAAAGGTTCTGAAGATGGTAGATTTGTAGGTACTAACGTTCTTAACGAAGCATTCCTAGAAAGGTTCCCAGTAACATTTGAGCAGCAGTACCCATCACCTGCTAGTGAGATCAAGATACTTGATGCATTGAATGGTGAGGACAAAGAGTTCAACAAGAAACTTGTTGATTGGGCAGACATCATCCGTAAGACATTCTTTGATGGTGGTATTGATGAGATCATCTCTACTCGTAGACTTGTTCACATCGTCAAGGCATTCCAAATCTTTGGTAATCGTCCTAAGGCAATCACTACATGTATCTCACGTTTCGATGATGAAACTAAGCAAGCATTCCAAGAGTTATACGACAAGGTAGATGCTGATGTTGACTTTGATAAGGAAGTTTGATATGATAAATGCATGGAGTTTAGCATGGGACACATTGAACGGAACTATGGATGAAGAATATCCTATCATTGAGACCGATGATGACATAGATCCATATGAATACTACGACACTTCCTTTAATGGAGGTGACGTAGATCTTTCATCTGAGGTCTTTAAGTATGATGAAGATCAAACACTTGATCAAGCGAAGAAGTACATTGCAGGTACTTACTCACAGCATTATGCTAACGGAAACTTTCAGACACTTGATCTGATTGAAAGTATTGGAGACGCAGAAGCCTTCTGTAGATCTAATGCAATTAAGTACCTTAGTAGGTATGATAAAAAAGGTCGTCCCCAAGACGACATTCTTAAGGCGGTGCACTATTGTGTACTATTACATTATTTTAGTAAATGAAACTATCAAAAGGAACACTTGACATTCTAAAGAACTTCTCTAATATCAACCAGTCAATCTGTTTTAAAGAAGGCACAGAGTTATCAACTCTATCCATTCAAAAAAACATATTGTCTCGTGCAAATGTAGAGGAGAAGTTCCCAAAGAATTTTGCAATTTATGATTTGAGTGAGTTCCTATCTGGACTTACTTTATTTGAAGATCCTGAGTTCAATTTTGATAATGATAACTATGTCATCATCAAGGACAGAAAGAATTCTTCAAGGTATTTCTTTGCAGATCCATCTACTATAACTACTCCACCTGAGAATAGAGTGGAACTTCCTAGTAAGGATGTATGTTTTACAGTAGCATGGGCAGATATCTCTAACGTTATCAAGGCAGCATCAATTTATCAGATAGAAGACCTGGCCGTAGTTGGCGATGGTTCTAGTGTCAAACTTGTTGTACGTGACAAGAAGAACGATACATCTAATACCTACGCTGTCAATGTAGGGATTACCGACAAAGAGTTTTGTTTCAATTTTAAGGTTGAAAATCTTAAGTTGTTACCTGGTGATTATGAGGTTACTATTAGTAAACAGAATGCGTCTCTCTTTAGGGATGCAAACAAAGATCTTGAGTATCTTATTGCACTAGAACCTGATAGTAAGTATGAAGGATGATTTTCTTTGGGTCGAAAAGTATCGTCCCAAAAATATTGAGCATTGTATTCTTCCATCCGATATCAAGAATACATTCAAATCTTTTGTTAAGAATGGAGAAGTACCTAATCTTCTTTTATGTGGTAGTGCTGGCATAGGAAAGACTACCATTGCAAAAGCTTTATGTCATGAACTAGGAGTTGATTCTTATGTGATCAATGGATCAGATGAGGGTCGTTTTCTAGACACTGTTCGCAACAGTGCTAAACAATTTGCATCTACTGTATCGTTGACCTCATCATCTAAGCATAAGGTCATCATTATAGATGAAGCAGATAATACTACACATGATGTGCAGTTATTATTACGTGCTTCAATAGAAGAGTTCCAAAAGAATTGTAGGTTTATTTTTACCTGTAATTTTAAGAACAAAATTATTGAACCATTACATTCTAGAACAACTGTTATTGATTGCAATGTCAGAGGAAAACAGAAACAGGAGATTGCGGCTCAGTTCTTTGAACGATGTCGTGGGATACTTACTGCAGAAGATGTACAATTTGTTGATGCTGTGGTCGCTGAGGTCGTCCAGAAATACTTCCCAGACTTTAGAAGAACACTCAACGAACTCCAAAGGTACGCTGCCACGGGGTCTATCGACACTGGCATTCTGGCGGTATTAAATCAAGTAAAACTTGGTGAGTTAGTATCTGCATTAAAGAATAAAGAATTCTCTATTGTTCGTAAGTGGATTGTGTCTAATTTAGACAATGATCCTAATGCTATACTAAGAACTGTGTATGATAATTTGTATACTTCTTTACTTCCTAGTAGTATACCTCAAGCGGTTTTGATCATCGCTAAATATCAATACCAATCAGCATTTGTTGCTGACCAAGAAATTAATTTATTAGCAGCTCTTACCGAGATCATGGTAGAGTGTGAATTCAAATGATTATGACTAAACTAATGAGTAAACGTGACAAGATCAGAGCACAAATGAAATCTAGATTTTATTATATGTTCTGGGGTGCAGCAACAGTTGCTGTTGTAGGTGGACAACTATATGTTGGCACATCATATCGTGCTATGGCAAAGTCCATGAATAGATGGTTCGACACAGCAGTAGAAGCATTGATTGATCAGTACCCAAGACCTAGAGGTATATACGAACCACTAGTTCCACCTCCAACAGGTGATTTCCGTCGTGATCAAATAGATCTCACTGAATTAGATCCTGATGATTATATTATTTGGTTAGAGGTAGATGAAGAAGTCTGAACTTATACATTGGAGATTGCAGGCAATGCTAAGAGAGCATTCTTTTAGTGATCTTTCATACTTAGGTGTTAGGAAAGATAGTATTGGTATTCCACAGCACTGGTATAATATTGGTGGTAATGAAGTACCAGTAGATTCTATAGAAGAATTGGAGAGTGTTGAGGAATGAAACTTAAAACTCCTCTAAGGTATCCTGGTGGCAAGTCTAGGGCAGTTCCAAAGTTATTGCAGTGGTTGCCTAGTAGAAAGATTACAGAGTATCGTGAACCCTTTCTAGGC
>MDTE01189747.1_pt1 | contig 10528 bp, 12 predicted proteins | sample 811231 | NCBI WGS metagenome assembly MDTE01 (sample SAMN05326651, study PRJNA326480) | marine metagenome | isolation source: seawater | place: Indian Ocean: Red Sea | collected 2010 | reverse complement strand
CTATTTTTTTTTTCTTTTAAAACTACCTTTTCCTTTTTTAGGTTTGATTATTCTAGGTTTATATTTTTTTGTAAATAGGTCTTTTTTTAGAGGATTTTTCTTACTCATTAATTATATATCCATCTTTTTTACTTTCTATAAACGAGTCGTCGTCAAATTTATCTTTTATTTTTTTTCTTAATCTATAAATGTGCGTCTCAACTGTATGGGTCTCTAAATCCTCTCCATATTTCCAAACTTTTTTTTGAAGAATATTAACTTTTACCGGTTTATTTTGTTTTTTTAGATATAAAATAGTATCAATTTCTCTTTCGGTTAATTTAAGTTCATTACCAGATTTTCTTAATATTCTAGAATTTGTATCTAATATGTATTTATTTATATTGATATTTGATTGTGCAGAATAATTTTGTTGTATTAATCTTGCATTTAATTGATCAATTAAATTTGATATTTTTATTGGAAATTTTGCAATACAATGAATTTGTTTATCATCTGTTTTGCCTTTCAATGAAGAAAGGTCTTTTTGATTAGCTAAAATTATTGAATTATCTAAAAATTTTTTATCTTCACCAATTTTTTTAATTAAATCTTTTTTCTCATTAAAGTAGAAAACTTCATAATTAAAATAATCTTTAATTTCTATAATAATTTTATCTAATTCTGGTATATTTAAAATATGTAATTTTTGGGAATACATAAAGTTATATTATGTTATTAAGATTAAAAAATAAAGAATACTTAATTATTGATGAATTTAACTTCAAATGCTCAATTGGTAAGAAAGGTTTAAAATTAAAAAAAAAAGAGGGAGATAATTGCACTCCAATAGGAACTTTTAAAATTGGTAAAGTTTACTATCGACCAGATAGAGTTGAGAAACCAAAAACAGTTTTAAAAACCAAAACAATTAAAAAAAATATGGGTTGGTGCGATGACCCATACAATAAAAATTATAATAAAGAAATTACCTTAAATAAAAAAAATAGAGGTGAAAAACTTTTTAGAAAGGATGGACGTTATGACATTTTGATTGTTATAGAATATAACACAAGAAAAACACGACCATTTAAAGGTAGCGCTATTTTTATTCATTTAACGACAAATTATAATCCTACACAAGGTTGCATAGCTTTAAAAAAGAGCGATTTATTAATACTATTAAAAATAATAAATAAAAAATCCAAAATTAAAATTTGTTAGTTCCTAGCACCAAATATTTTTGAGCCTACTCTAATAAATGTTGATCCTTGTTTTATTGCTTCCATATAATCATCTGACATACCCATGCTTATATCTTTTAAATTTAAATTTTGATTTAACTCTCTCATTTTTTTAAAATAAGGTTTAGAGTCCTTGTCAAATGGGGGTATACACATTAATCCAATTATATTTAATTTAAATTCATTAACACATTTTTTATAAAAACTTTCTAAATTACTAATTTCAATACCACCTTTTTGTGGTTCTTCACCGATATTAACTTGAATAAATATTTTGGGTTTAAAATTTTTTTTAATTTGTTCCTCTGCAATCTTGCTAGCTAACTTAATATTGTCTAAAGAATGTATGTAATCAAAAAGCGGCAGCACAAATTTAACTTTATTGGTTTGCAATTTACCTATTAAATGTAAATTAATTTTTGGAAAGTCTTGCTTTATACTTGTCCATTTTTCTATAGCCTCTTGTACTTTGTTTTCACCAAAATCAATATGTCCCTCATTTATAACTGGCAAGATGTGGCTAATTGGGAACGTTTTAGTTACCGCAACCAATCTAACATTTTTTTTGTCTATAATTTCTTGCTTTATTGAATTAAAGTTTTTAATTACATTTTCCATATGTTTAAATTTATTTACTATTATATAGACAAATTTAATAGAGATGAAATCTATAAATTAAATAAATCAATTAACATAATATATAGAAATTATTCTAATACGTTTAATGCAAAAGAAATTTTAGAATTAGTAACGCTTTGTAAGAGACAAAGAAGAAAAGTATACATATCTAATAATTTAAAATTAGCTTTGAAATTTAATTTTGATGGAATTTATATTCCTTCTTTTATCAAAGTATTAAATTACAAAAATATACCTAAGAAAAATTTTAAAATAATTGGATCTGCACATAATATTAAAGAAATTATAAACAAAGAGTCTCAGGGGTGTACTCAAATTTTCTTGTGTCCTTTGTTTAAAACAAAAAAAAATAACCATCATTTGGGTATTACAAAATTTAATTTAGTGAAATTGAATACAAAAAAAGATGTTATTTCTCTAGGTGGAATAAATGATAGTAATATTAAAAAAATAAAGCTTTGTTCAGTAAAAGGTATAGCGGGAATAAGCTGGATAAAAAAAAACGGCCCAAGTATAAATACTGGGCCGTTTTAAATTTTAAAAGAAATTTAAATTAGAACGCAAGTCCTAAAGCAATTTCAGTTTTACCAACGTCTCCTGCATCTTCGTCAAATGCTGGATTTGTTACATCCATTTGATATGCTTTGATTGACATACCACCCATTGAATATGCAAACTGAAGTGCATCGATCTCTTGGTCAACATCATCAATAGCTGTTGTAGCATCGTCCTGAGCGTCATATGTCTCAGTAGACTCTGAGTAAGAAATCGAGAAGTTGTCGTTTACGTTAAACGCAATACCGATTTGGTTACCTTCTGTAAAACCAGCAGATGTTCTTAGCGTTTTTGGCGCATCAGTAGCAACTACAGCTGTTTGTGTAACACCTGCATCTACATAGAACTCTGAGTAACCAATTGATACTGGGCCGAAGTTATACTTCGCGTACCAAACACCATTGAACTCATCTTTTGCTGCATGCGAACCAGCCGGATTAGGATTAGTGTTTTCTCTCTCTGCTCCGTATACACCGATTTGTAATGCATCATACTTGATAGTTATACCAGCTTCTTGACCAGTACCGTATGCCATACCAACGTTATGAGCTACACCACCGTCAGCTGTCTCGATATCGTTTGCATCAAATGCATAACCAACGTCAAGAGTTATCTCTGCTCCACCAAATTCAAATGTTGGAGTTGTGTATGTGATGTGGTTGTTATCCATGAAGTCACCAACTTTGTTTTGCGTAACAGTAGATGTAATATCTGAAATCTGTTCGTACGCGTTTGGAACTTCTTCATCGTATTTATAGTGAGCTGCACCACTGTGATGTCCCATTAAGAACGATCCAAAAGATGGTGTCGAAATAGTTAGACCACCTGATGTTAAATCACCTTGAGTGTCAGTTGTTGCAGTGAAAACAGTAAATGTTGTACCATTATCAAGTTCACCTGAACCAGTAAAAGCTACGTCTTTGTCTGTACCTAGCGATTTACCAGTGTCACCTTGTTCACGGTCACCATCACCCCATGTTAAAGTAGCGTTAGCGCCACCTGTAACAGATAGTTCTCCTGCATAGGCTGATACCGCAACTAGCGAACTTGCTAATGCTGTAAGACCTATTTTTTTAAATTTATCCATAAAGTACTCCTTATTGTTTGTATTCATATGAATGGAGAATTTTTATCAGAAAATTATAATAAACGGCTTAAATTAGCGAAAAATCATCATTTTTTTAATACGTGTGATAAATAAGTCACAATAAAAACAGTGGATTTTCGTATATTTTGCTATAATTCATGAATTTTATATCATTTAAGCAAATATATTATGTTTAGATTAAAAATTACACACATCATTTTAAGTTTTGCCATTTTAATAAGCTTAAATTCTTGCGGTATATACAAAAGATCTGATGTTAAAGATAATCCTGTCAATGTGGAAGAAAGAGTTAGAAAAAATATACAAGAGGGAAGAGGTGTTAGATTTGGTAAAGGAGCTACAAGAGGAGGGGATTTTGACTTTGCATCATCTAATCCGTTATGGAGAGCGTCTGTAGATATATTTGATTTCGTGCCTTTAACTAATGCTAGCTACTCTGGAGGTATAATAATTACAGATTGGTTTTCCTCTGAGCCTAAAAATTCTGAAACATCGAGAGATCTCAAGATCACTGTAAAATTTTTAAGCAATGAGATAAGCGCAAATGCAGTTGCAGTGACTGTGTTTGAAAAAAAATGTGAATTAAATAAATGCAAGACTTCTAAGGTGCAATCAAAATTAGAAAAAGAAATTAAACTTGCCATTCTTAAAAAGGCAGCATTGATGGAAAAACAAGGCTTTGAAAACTATTATCAAAAAGAGGGAAAAAATAAAGGCAAGATTTTGGATAAGAAACTCAATAGGTAGATTTAAATTTATTAAAACTTAAATTTTTGTGGAAAGATATAATTTTAAAATCATCGAAGAAAAATGGCAGACTTTTTGGGAAAAGGAAAAAAGATTTAAAACACAGTTAGATAAGAATAAAAAAAAATTTTATTGCCTCGAAATGTTTCCTTACCCATCGGGCAAAATTCATATGGGTCATGTAAGAAATTATACAATTGGAGATGTTTTGGCTAGGTATAAAACTTTGCAAAATTTTAATGTTTTACATCCTATGGGATGGGACTCTTTTGGAATGCCTGCAGAAAATGCAGCTAAAGAAAATGATCTAGATCCCAAAGAATGGACTGAAAAAAATATATCTGTAATGAAATCACAATTAAAAAAATTGGGATTATCAATTGATTGGGATAGAGAAATTTCAACCTGTTCACCGGAATATTACAAACATCAACAATTGTTTTTTTTAGAACTTTTTAAAAAAGGTTTAATTTACAAAAAAGAAAACTATGTTAACTGGGATCCAATTGATCAAACTGTGTTAGCCAATGAACAAGTTATAGATGGTAAGGGGTGGAGGTCAGGTGCGACAGTTGAAAGAAAAAAATTAAGTCAATGGTTTTTTAAAATATCCAAATTTTCTGATGAACTTTTAAAAGGTTTAGATAATTTGAATAACTGGCCAAATAAAGTGAAAGTTATGCAAAAAAATTGGATTGGGAAATCCTATGGTTGTGAAATTGAATTTAAAATAGAAGGCAATTCGGAAATTGACAAAATAAAGTGTTTTACAACAAGACCAGATACATTATTTGGCTTCTCATTTTTAGCTCTTTCAGTTGACCATCCAATATCTAAATTTTATGAAGGAAACCCGGGCTTCCAAAATTTTAAAAAAGAGTGTTCTAAAACAGGAACTACAGAAGAGTCTATAGCTCAAGCAGATAAGATAGGTTTTAAAACTGATTTGATTGCAATAAATCCTTTTGATAAAAATATGAAAGTTCCAGTTTACTTTGCTAATTTTGTATTGATGGATTACGGTTTTGGAGCAGTTTTTGGGTGTCCGGCTCATGATCAAAGAGACTTTGAATTTGCTAAAAAATATTCTTTACCAATTAAAACAGTTGTTAAGCCCAAAGATGTAAAAGGTGATTTTTTAGTAAAAGATGAGGCTTATATTGGTGATGGTATATTAGTCAACTCCTCTTTCTTAAATGGTTTGAAAACTCCAGGTGATGCAATTTCTAAAGCTATAGAGGAAATCCAAATTAGGAAAGCAGGTAAAAAGAAGATTAATTTTAGACTAAAAGACTGGGGAATTTCTAGACAACGATATTGGGGTTGCCCAATACCAATAGCTTATGATGAAAGAGGAAATTTTATACCTGTTCCGAAAGAACAATTACCAGTTAAACTTCCAGAAAACATTAATCTTAAGACTAAGGGAAATCCATTAGATCATCAAGATGATTGGAAAAAAATAACTATAAATGGAAAAAAATATAATCTTGAAACAGATACACTTGACACATTTGTGGACTCTTCCTGGTATTATTTACGTTTTTGTTCTCCAAAAAATCAGACTTATGGATACGATATTGATGAGATTAAATATTGGATGCCAGTTGATCAATATATTGGTGGGGTAGAACATGCAATATTACATCTACTATATTCAAGATTTTTTATGCTTGCTTTAGGATACGACAATAAAAATTTTATACCAAATGAACCATTTGACGGTTTGTTTACTCAGGGAATGGTTTGTCACGAAACATACAGAGACAAAGACAAAAATTGGTTAAGTCCAAATGAGGTTTTCTCTGATGATGGAAAAAATTATTTTAAAATAAAGAATAAAGATGAAAAAGTAACTGTTGGGTCATCCGAGTCCATGTCTAAATCAAAAAAAAATGTTATTGATCCGGAAAGTATAATTAAAAATTACGGTGCGGACTCGGTAAGGCTTTTTATTTTGTCCGATAGTCCCCCTGAAAAAGATATACAATGGTCTGAGCAGGGAATGGTAGCTTCATATAAATTTATTCAAAAATTTTGGATACTCCATAAAAAAATTCTTGAAAAAATTAATTCAAGTGTCAAAGGATCAAATATCAATGATCTAGATGTGTTCACAAATAAATTAATTAAAAAAATTTCATTTAATTTAGAAAAATTTAATTACAATGTTATTATAGCGAACATTTACGAAACTTATAATTTTCTAATTAAAGAAATAGAAAAAAATTACAATTCACTTGTACTTAAACAAAATTATTCAAAAATACTAATATTAATGATGCCAGTTATACCGCATATAGTGTCTGAGGCACTTAAAGACTTAAAAATTGTGGATGAAATAAAGTGGCCTGAAATTGAGAGCAAATATTTACAAGAAAAATTTGTAAATATTGTTGTTCAAATAAATGGCAAAAAAAAGTCACTAATAAAAATTGAAAAAGATTTAGCGGATAAAGAAGTTATTAACAAAATAAAAAAAGACGAAAAAATTTCAAATATTTTAGATGATAAAAATCTATTAAAACATATTATAGTTAAAAATAGATTGGTAAATTTTATTGTAAAATGAAAAAAATAATTTTAGTTTTGATTTTTTTAACACTAAATAATTGTGGTTTCACTCCACTATATTCATCTAAAAATAGCAATTACAAAGTAATAAGTATTAAAAAAAAATATTAATAATAACTTATCAAATTACATACATAACAGTATTAGCGTTCTTTCAAATGAGAACTCTGAAAAAAACTTTAGAATTAATTTTGATCTTGTGGAGGATATTGCAGTTATACTTAAGGACGCTAAGGGAGATCCAAAAAAAAATAGGTTAACTATAACTGTAGATTTATCAATATTTAGTGAAGATCAAAGTTTAATATCTAAGAAAGAATTTTCAGAGAATTTTGAATACAATATTCAAGATAATAAATTCAATTTAAAACAATACGAAAAAAATATTAAATTCAATTTAGTCGAAGACATTACCCAACAAATATTGGTATTTTTAGCGAGTATATAGTGATTGTAAAGTCCCACGAAATTAAGAATAAAGATATTTTAAAGTTTAGATTTTTTTTAGTCTATGGTGAAAACGAAGGCTTAAAAAAAGATGTAATTAACAAGATAAGAAATAGAAATGGTTTTAAAGAAATCAAATACGAAGAATCCCAAATCTTAAATAACAAATCAGAATTTTACAATGAAGTTAATAATAGATCTTTATTTGATGAAAAGAAAACTTATTTAATTGAAAGATGTTCTGATAAAATTTCAGAAATAATTTTGGATTTTATTGATAAAGACATTGAGGATCAAATAATTATTAATTGTGGAATACTCGAAAAAAAATCTAAACTTAGAAATATATTAGAAAAATCCACCAAAACAATTGTCATCCCTACTTATAAAGATAATATCCAATCATTAATCGATATAGCTAAAAGTTTTTTTACAGAAAAAAAAATTAGCGTTTCTTATGAAACTCTAAATTTATTAGCAAATAGGTGTAATGGTGATAGAGGAAACCTTAATAATGAACTCACAAAAATTTCAAATTATTTGATAGACAAAAAAACTATATCTTTAAAAGAAGTATATGCCCTAACTAATTTATCTGAAAATTACAGTGCTTTCGAATTGGTTGACGCATCTTTAAGTAAGAATTTAAAGAGAGCTCAAGAAATACTTGATGAAAATAATTACTCTCAAGAAGACTCATTTTTAGTTTTGAGAGTTTTTTTAATGAAAACTAAAAAAATACTAAATCTTTTAGAAAGTATGAATAAAAAAAAGGATATAGATAAAGTAATTTTAGAACACAAGCCACCCATTTTTTGGAAGGAAAGACCAGTCATTAAAAAACAGCTTCAATTATGGACATTAAAAGCAGCAAATGAATTGATTTATAATTTAAACGAGGTAGAGCTAAAAATTAAAAAAAATAGTGTGCTAAGCTTAATTCTTATGAAAAATTTTATTTACGAGGTTGTTAATACAAAAACTAGTAATTATTCTTAATCAATTCTATAATTCTGTTTAGTTGGTCAAGCTCTTTATAATTAAATGTTATAGATCCCTTATTGTTTTTTCTGTTTTTAATCTCAACATTCATACCAATTTTATCTATAAGATTTTGCTCTAGTAACCTTATATTTGGATCTTTATTATTCAAAAGCTTTTTATATGGTGTTTTATACGCTCTAACAAGACTCTCGGTTTGTCTTACTGACAATTTTTTTGAAATTATTTTTTTTGAGATTGATAGATTATTCTCTAAACCAACTAAAATTTTAGCGTGGCCAGGTGATATTTTATTTTCTTTAATTAATTCTACAATTTCATCCGGGAGACTTAATAATCTTAACGAATTTGTAATATGACTTCTGCTCTTACCTATAAATTTGGCAACCTGTTCTTGGTCATAAGAAAATTCATCTATAAGTCTTTTATAACCTTCAGCTTCCTCTATGGAGTTTAAATCATGCCTTTGAACGTTTTCTACTATTCCAAATTCAAGGGCTTTTTTATCATCTGCTTCAATGACTACAATTGGAACTTCATGTAAGCCGGCTTTCTGAGCGGCAAGCCACCTTCTCTCTCCTGCTATAATCTCATATTTGCTATCACCATTAGAATTTCTAACGATTATTGGTTGAATAATCCCCCTTGATTTTATTGAATCAGACAATTCTTTTAGGCTTGTTTCATCAAACTTTTTTCTTGGCTGATATTTATTTCTTCTAAGCTCGCTAATATTAGCTTTTGCACTGGAAGAAACTTTACCTTCACCAATTAATGAAGACAAACCTCTACCAAGACCTTTTTTACTCTTGAAACTTATCATGCTGCTGTCTCAAAACTTTCCTCTTGTGCCAGAAATTCTGTTGTAAAATTGATATAAGATTTACTTCCTGGACAAGATTTATCGTAAAATATCACTGGCATGCCGTGTGATGGTGCCTCGGATAGTCTTACGTTCCTAGGAACGACATTTTTATAAACTTTTTCTTTAAAATAATTTCTTGCTTCAGTTTCAACATCTCCAGACAACTTGTTTCTTTTATCAAACATGGTCAAAAGAATTCCTCTGATTATTAAATCAGGATTTAATCCTACTTTAATTCTATCGATCGTTTTGATTAGTTGAGTTATTCCCTCTAAAGCAAAAAATTCTGTTTGAAGAGGTACTAAAAGGGAATTAGAAGCTACTAAAGCCATAACAGTTAACAAACTGAGAGATGGGGGGCAGTCTATAAGCACATAATCATATGAGCCTCTAGAATCATTTAAATATGAGGTCAATTTCTCCTTTAAAATATAAGCTCTACGAACATCATCTGCTGTTTCTACTTCCAATCCAGATAAATCAACATTTGAAGTGATTATATCTAGGTTGGAAAAATTAGTTTTAGAAATTGCTTCATCAATTTTTTTTGTTCCAATCAATACTTGATAAATCGAATTAGATGTTTGATCTATATTTGATAATCCTAAACCTGTTGTAGCATTTCCTTGAGGATCTAAATCAATTACTAGAACTTTTTTATTATTTAAAGAAAGCCCTGCCGCTAAATTTATTACAGTAGTTGTTTTACCAACCCCGCCTTTTTGATTTATTATTGAAATAATTTTTTCTTTCATGTTTTTTTCAAATTAGTTATTTTTACTATAACTGAATTTACATCTGTTAAACTTTTTACAATTTCATAATCAAACTTCCATAATTTTAAACATTCATTAATGTTGTCTCTGCCACTTTTTCCTAAAAAAAGGATCAATCTGTTATAATGAGCAAAATTTTTGTCTATTAATTCTAATATTGTCTGAAGTGGTTTAAATGCTCTAGCTACTATTACGTCCGCCTCTAAATCTCTTTCCTCAAAAATATTTTTTTGTTTTACTTCAGCATTTAATTCGAAGTGCTTGATTATTTTTCTTAAAAAATTACTTTTCTTTTGACTTTTCTCATAAAGTGCAAATTTTATTTTTGATCCCTTTTTTTTAAATATAATTGCTAAAACTACACCTGGAAGCCCAGAACCAGACCCTATATCTAAACAAGTTTTAGTATTTTTATCAATAATATCAATTATTTGTGCTGAGTCTATTATATGTCTTTTTATTGAGTCTTTCTCAGTTGATTTACTGATTAAGTTTATTTTTTTGTTTTCTCTCAATAATAATGATCTGAACTCCTCTAAGGCAGGAAATGTTTCACGTGAAACGTTTAATGTTTCTAATTGAGAATATTTTT
>MDTE01020345.1_pt1 | contig 10528 bp, 5 predicted proteins | sample 811231 | NCBI WGS metagenome assembly MDTE01 (sample SAMN05326651, study PRJNA326480) | marine metagenome | isolation source: seawater | place: Indian Ocean: Red Sea | collected 2010 | reverse complement strand
TTATCATCTAAACCATCCTTAAGTTTCGCTAGGACGTTCTTCGGTTTCGGTTGATCCGTCTTTTCCAAATTTCTTCTGTATACGTTTGACAGCCTGCATGAATACAGGTTTAAAGATCTTAACCAAGTAATTGAAGAGAGAAGTAGCAGTTAAAGTAGCTACCACAGAGACTGCAGCAGTGGTTGCTGCCGTTGCTACAATCTCTTCTTTTGGAACAGGAATCTCTATATCAGTCCAAGGAATGTTAACTCTACGGACTTCAGGTAAAGGGTTCTCCTGTTTTGTCTGTGTCTTCTCATCTTCTGTTACTTCTTCCTCACCTTCTCTAGGTACACCAACAGGAGGACTTAATTGGTCCGGTGGTGCAATCATAGGCATATACGTAGGAGCTTGTGCTCTAGGTATCTCTAAGATAGGTTTAGGAAGTATGGGTGGATTCGGTAGTATTTGGGTTGGAAGATTTATGGATGGAAAGATCGGTGGATCACCCATTACTCAGTAGGCCAAGCCTCTAGAACAATTGGATTGTATTGCTTAGGATCGAAGGAATTACCAGAGTCATCCTTCTTCTCAGTTGCACCATTAGTTGCACTACCTGGACGCTGACCGTCACCAATCAGTGCAGCAAGCTCATCTGTAGTAGCACAAGCAGTGATCTGATCTTCCCGCTTCTTACACTGTGCTCTAACAGCCGTCCGGTACGTCGTAGTGGCGCTAGGAACGGCCGTACCGGCCTCCTCCTTACGAATGATCATCCAGTCAGTATCGGACAGTAGGCCGCTTGCTTGACGCTTCTGTTGTTTAATCCAATCTACTTTGAGATCTGCAATTGTTTTAGGTTTACCTACTCCCCAATAGAAACGTTGATCGTACCATACGGGATCTGATACCTGAGAGATTCCGATTGCTGCTTTTTCAGCTAACGTTGTTAGTCTCAACCAGTTTGCTGGGTAATTGATTCCACCAGCGGTGAATGCCACATCTAAAGCAAGTGGCTTGCCATTTAACATAAACATAATTAATGTGCGTTAGAGTATTTGAACGGTTTTTCGGCGAAAGCTGCGAAGACATAATAATTACCACTGCTACCTAGGTTGCTAGTGCTATCACGTATCTTGAATCCATTAGAAAGGAATTCAACATCATAATCAGATGCTTCAGCAGAGTTTTCGTCAGCCCTTGAGTAAAGTGGAGTACCATCATTATCTGGATTCCTGGCATTGTCATATAGCTGCCAAGCGCCTGTTGAATCTGTCCGTTTGATCAACACAAAAGCTGGTTTAAACCCGCAATTGAGCCAAGCATTATCTGTAGCTGTAGATGCATCCCCTTGATACGTTCCAAATTTAGAATATCCCTCTACTTCAGACCAGAAATATGCTATGAAGTCCTTTGTGGTTGCGTTGACATCGCCTGCATTACCTAGAGTAAAAACATTAGAATCTGGATCTGTGTCATTCCAGGCTCCACTATCGTCATTATTACCATTGGTATAATTTAAATAAAGATTATGTTGATTTCCTACATCTTTATGGTAAACGTACCAACTGTACCCAGCAGTGTCCGTATTCTTAAAGATTGCAAAATCAGGTTTAGCATTCAACCCATGAGCAATTGTTGCTCCAGAAGTTGCATTACCTGTATAATTTACAATCGAGAATCCAGCAGTTGGATTAGCTCTGTATGTTGAGGCGATGGTTGGGACAGTGTCGTAGGAGGCATTTGTATCTGTTAATATTTTTCCATCGATCTTAATACCCTCCAAGAATGTCCTACTGGTAGCGGAACCACCTTTAACTGTGATTTGAGTTAATGAGCCAGTTTGTGTGAATGTATGTGATCCGCTATTTGATGGTGCGGTGTATTCTGTACCACCAATCGTCGCTTTAATTATTGTGTCATAACCTGTCTCACCTTGGACATAGAGGCTGGAAGTTATAGTTACTGCAGGGTTAATAGTCATTGTCAGTAACGGCTGATTCTGGATCGACATAGCGAAATCGGTGTTTGTACTTCGCAGAGTCCCGTCAAAGGCATTGGTAATTGGATAAGAATTTTCAAATGCTCCATTATCAAGTGTGCAGCCGCTGGACCAGCTATCTCTTAGTAGGTATACTGAGCTATCCAAACCACCAGCGGTAACTGAAGGTGGTGTATCATATAGAACTTTATCGTCTAATTCAATCGCTTGAAGGGCAACATAATTGCTACCTACATCAGTAACCTTAATTGATGACAAAGTACCTGAACTACCTACGTCTGAGGTTATATCTAACCAACCTTCCCAATAACCACTGTAGCTCAAGTCATCAGTTACATCAGTGCTACTACCGTTAATATAACATGCTCCAGCGTATTTTCGTATAAAGATTCTGAATTTACTACTCCATGTTGGTTTATTGTCTGTGTCGAATGTGAATGTTGTATCTCCATCGTTGTAGCTGTAGACACCATGGCTATAGCTCCCGGTCTTTCCGTCAAATGCTTTTGCCCAAGTGTTCATAAGTGTGCCATTTGTGGTGACACTTCCATTCCCGCTGAAATTTGAGCCGTCATAAGCACTACTATCTATTGTGTTTGCAGTTCCTGCATCCCAACTCCAAGATATATACTCATCATTACCATTATAGGTGCTATCAGTACCATTAACGGTAAATCCATCAGAATCGAAACTAAAGTCACTCATCGTATCCTGAGCTGAAGTAAGTGAACTATATAGTAACTTCGTATCACCTCTTACTTGGTCGATTATACCGCTGTGATATACATCGTCTCTATTTTTTATCCATACCAAATCTGGTTCAAATCCTAACCCTGTGATTGCGTTTGAATTACCAGAATCACCTGTATATGTTTTAGCTCCAAAATACTTACTTGGATCTTTAATTACTGGATCCGGTAAGTTATAAGTATTCAGTGCTTTAAAACCAGTTGGTGGTGCATGTTTAAAGGGTCGTTGTCCGCAGTTAATCCAGCGATAAGTGGATGTCTGAGCGTTAGAGTAATCACTAGTTGCAAATGAATAGCTGCGTGTCAGATCTATACCAGTAAAAGCTGCTCCTTGACTAACTCCATTTTTGTAGAAAGTTACAACACCAGCATCAAGATCCATAGCTACACCTATAATATCACCTAAAGCCCAACTAGCACCATATGCTGTACCTGACCAACCTGTTTCTTTATCTATCTTCTCGCCACCAGGATTATACCAATATCCATCAACGCTACCTGCTATATCTTGAGGCCTTTCATTATCAGCTACTATACCGACAACATCATAATCAGTAGATATAGTACCACCAGTCAGCCACATTTCAGCATACCACTTACCACTCTTAACGTACATAGTAGTGTCAAGGAAGCCATAAGTATTGGTTGCATCATAAGCTCTCAGGTTACCTTGTGCTAACTCATAGTGACCACTACCTGCCCTCATGTGCCAAAGTGGATTCCATGTAGGATATGTACCTACACCATTACCGCCATCATCGTAGTCAGCTGGTGAGTCACTAGTAGCATCATCCTCATCAGAATCATCTGATAAAGTTGTAGCCCCTTCAAATGTATTCATACTACCAGACGGTATTAGTGGGTTTGTTAAGAGAGTCCCATCAACTTCAATACCTCCCAAGTACAAATAACCAGTTGACTGAGAGCCTGAAGAATATCCCCATTTAAGTGTTTGAAGACCACTACTTAGACTAAATGTGGCAGGCCCAGCGTCACCTGCTCCGAGGTCATCACTATTGTCATACCAATCAGTAGCGCCAATTGCTGTTCCGTTTATTTCTAGGTTTTCATTTGATCCGTTATATGTAGCACCATCCAACGAAGCTTGTCCATAGATCTTTACACTGGTTGCAGAGTTGAATTGTGAACCGAAATCCATTTCCAACCACTCCCCCGAGTTTTGAGGTCTGATACAATTAGAGGTATTATTAGATGCTGTACCATTAAAAGGTACTGATCTATCAGAGGTTCCATATGCGCTATCTAAGTCCCCTTTAACTAAATCACTCCAACCTGTCCCTGTATTAATAGAGCCAGCGACAGTATGAGCGACTGTCGCAGAACTTGCCTCAGTACTGGACTGGCAGCAAAGAAGTTTGGTATTAGTTACATTTTCAAGTGGCCTTGAAGGTACTGTAAATGTTGTACCATTTGGATACAAACAAGTTCCATTAACAATCCTTACGTTTGATATACCACCATTCATATCATAATTACCACCACCATCTGTTCCAATCCTTACAGCATTGCTGCAAGTATTCATTGTCCATCCTGATACGCTGGTTGAGTCTACCTGTACTCCATTGTGGTATAGCCTTGCCGTATCACCATCCCTTACCACTGCGATATGGTGCCATTTTCCATTAGAAAGTGCAGATCCTTGTAATAATTTATAAGTGGACCCGTCATATAGATACATATATCCTAATGAGGTGCCGTTAGTTTGTCCGTACAAAGCCCACCACCAAGTTGACCCAGCATAGGTTGCACTGGCATCAGCTTTCATTACTAAGGAATAATATTGAGCACTTCCTGGTGTATTCGGTCTGGCAAAACATTCAATTGTGAAGTCACTAGTGCCGAAATCAAAATCTGTACTATCAGCAAGTTGTAGGTAATCATCAGTACCATCAAAGGAAACGCAAGGTACATCAAAGTTGGAAGCTGCTGCTACTAAATTATTAGCAGTCCAATTATTACCCTTACCACTTGAATCTGCACCTAGGTCTGCACCGTTGAATTTAAAGTGGAAACCATTCGTACCATAACTAGCAGTGTTACCTGTATACTCCTTAGGTACCCATTTACCATTGTCATTTTCTTCACCAAATGAACTAGGATCTAAGGTTTGACCGTCAATATTGTAAAATTCAGCTAGGTAGCCACTAAGATAAGAACCTAGAGTTCCACTACTGTTAACTATCCCACCTATTCGATGTATAACATTTGTATTCCATAGAACATCAGAGTTTTGTGCTGGTGGTGTGTTACTAGCCCAAGATGTGATTCTTTCATTATTAACCCATACTTTCATCCTATCATTAGCTGTTGATAGTGTTGTATCACAAGCTAGAACAATATGATACCAAGCTGCGGGATCCCGTAGCCTCCGATTGGATTGCAGATAGAAAGTGTTACTGTTGATAGTAACCTTACCATATTCAATGTAGAATTGTAGGCCACCTGAGGTGGTGCTAGTCGGTGTGCCATTACACCAACCTCGTGTATTGGCTGTATCACTCTCTACTTTAGTCCAAAATGAAATTGTAAACTGTTTCTTATTAGAGGTGTCTGATGAAGGAGTATGGCTTAGGTATGCTGTATCTGCAGCCTCAAACCTAAGACTTTTCTCAACCTTATAGCCACTAGCACTTGCACCGGAGGCACCCGCTCGGATGCCTGTATTACTTAGTACTGCCATTATTTAACATCCAGTGTAACTACTGCATGAATTTTATTAGCTGCTGCCACGGTGTAATCAATACGATCGACAGCTGCTGCTGTGGTTGATAGTGTTGGAGCGGTACCTCCAGCCCACTTCCAATCAGCATGATAAGCAAGTGTTCTGGATCCTGTACCATCTTGTGTAACAAAGATTGAACCACTTTGTCCTGCAGTTTGGTCAGTTGGTTGCCCGAGAGTACGGTTACCACCTAAGGTTACGCTATAGTTATTACCAACAGCAAATGGAACAGCAATAGTAGCTGCATCAGTTAATCCTGTAATAAGCCCACGTTGTGCACCAGACCAAACTTGATCACTCTGAAGTAAAGCTACAGTACCAGTTGCATCAGGTAATGTAACTGTTCGATCTGCTGTAGGATCAGTAACATCTAATCCAGTCTCAAAACCATCATCTGTTGAACCTTCAAAGGCAATATGTCCTGTGGTAGTGAAGGATGAAACAGTACCAAGATTAACTGTTCCTGTGAATGTAGGACTAGCTAAATTCGCTTTCAAAGCATCAGCAGTATCTACATAAGCTTTAACTGATTGCTGACTAGCTGCTGCTGTCGCAGAATCTGTAGCAAAGTTATCTTCATCTAGAAGAGTTAAAGCTGTATCAGTACCCCATTCTAATGCAGTTGCACTACTAGCTTTCAGTACTTGTCCAGTTGTAGGTGCGCCAGCTGGTAAGCTGACTGTATAGGTTGTTACTCCAGTAGGAGCTTTCAGACCTACATATTCTCCACCTGTGTCATCTTCAAACTTAACTGGAGCTTGAGCTTTAAGTGTTATGTCTGTTGTAAAATCTGGCGACCCTAAGTCTGCTTTTGCACCTAGTGAACTGATGGTTACTTCGACATCAGATCCACTGTTATCATATACAAGCGTATCCGCTTTTAGTTTTCCGTAAGCCATTAGTTCATTACCACGTATTTAGAGTTTGCAGGGATTGTAATTGTTTTTGTTGCCGCTATAGTAACAGGTCCAATAGAGAATCCATTGTTACCTGTACCAATAGTATAGTCTTCACTAATTGTAGTTAAATTTTCTACAATCAGTTTCTTTCTATATCTAGTTTCTGGGTCTGTAGCATAATACTCTTGCCATTCCCATACTTTAGGAGATGCAGAAATATTCGATTTTAGTTTAACAGCAAGTTCATCATCTCCAACGAAACCTGCTGGTTCACCGTTTACAGTAGATTCATCTTCAATGTTAGTTGAATCATTGACTTGATAAAACTTATCTTCAGATAAAGAACTTAGTGCTGGTAAAGCAGCAAAGTTAGTTACTACTGTATAAATTGCTGAAGCGGATACTGAGGCTTGTGCTGATTCTGCAGTAGTTACCGCGTAAGCAACACCTTTAGGGTTACTACCGATACCATCACCTTTAAGTGAAGTACCGTCATGTACATATGTATCAGTAGCTAGTTTAGCAGCGTCAGCTGCAGTATCAGCAGCTTCTGCAGTTGTTACAGCATAGCCGACACCTTTCGGATCAGTACTGGCGTTAGTATTGTTACCAGCTAAGGTCCAAGTTGAACCTCCGTCAGAAGTAGTTGCCACTAGTCTATCACTAGCTAGTTTAGCAGCATCACCTGATTCTTTACCAGCTTCACCTTGACTAATAGCCCAACCAACACCTTTTGGATCTGTTGAAGCATCTGTGTTATTACCAGCAACAGTCCACGTAGAACCACCATCAGACGTAGTAGCTACTAATCTATCTGTAGCTAGTTTAGCATCATCTGCAATTCCATCTGCTACGGCTGCAGCAGCTACTGCCGCTTCAGCTTCTTCTACAGCATACTTAACACCTTTAGGGTCAGTGCTGGCATTAGTATTACCACCAGCTAAGGTCCAAGTTGAACCTCCATCTGATGTTGTAGCAACTAGTCTGTCTGTAGCTAGTTTAGCTGTAGTTGCATCAGCGTCTGCATTATCGGCAGTATCTTTAGCTGTGTTAGCAATTGATATAGCTGAAGTATAAACACCACCGGACAATTCTCTAGAGTTATCTAGAGCTTCAGCAGAATCATTTGTTGTCTCTTGAGTTGTATATAAATTCTGTGTAAAGTTATCATTTAGATCACTAGATCTAATAGCTGAGCCAGGGTAGAAGGTGGCAACGAGATTACTGTCATCTGTATCTCTATAAATAGCGATAGCAGCTGCATTAGCTGGGGCTGTATTAAATTGTACATGGGTAGCATCTGAGAAGGAGTAAGCGGACGTAGCAACATCTACGTTGTCTACACTTACCTTAACATCGCTCTGTTTGATATAGGGAAATGTAAAGGCAAAGGTAGTTAGAGTACCATTGCCTGTATGTGTATTTTTTGTTGTAGCCATAGTGCTATCTGTTTAACTTCAATAAGTCATCTATTTGTGATTGAACACGGGCGGCTTCTTGATTTGATCCTCTCTTCAGGAGTCCTTTCTTATTCTTTTCTAATACATCTAGAGTTGCATAAGACTGATTCTCTAGTTGTAAAGCAGTCCAAGCTGCGTTAAATGCAGCCGTATGTATACGATCTAACTCTTTATGGATATAAGAGTCACTGATTGGAAATTCTTTCTGTTTCTTTGAACCTCTTGCAGTTACATAATTCTTAGTATAGTTACCACGTTTATCATCAGCCATCAGTTTCTCTATTTGTGACCGTAGTCCGCCATGCTTTGCTACCCAATTGTTAACAAAGTGACGTTCTCTAGCTGTTAGTTTATGACCTGTTAGTCTGTTGACACGTAGTGTATTTAAATTATTCCATCCTGTACCTAATAACCACTGCCTGAAGGGTTCAGTTCCACCATTGTTCTTAAAGAATGGTAGTAAACCATTTAGAGCTGCAGTCATAGGCTCATGGTAGTTAATCGGTCGTCCTGTATAGACATCAAGTTGATCCATTAATTGGTCACTATCAGCAAATAGGAACTTACTGTAGTTCTTATGGAATGACATTACATCATTTTCAACGTCTTTCAGTTGTGGTGCAATGATATTATTCAAGATACTACGTGAACCTGACCAATAGAATGGTACTAATGGGTCTGTCCATCCTGCAATAAACTTGTTGATTACACGTTCATCACGACCGATGAGTCCTGCAAGTGGTGCCATACCGCTAAGGAAGGTTTGATTGGTTACATTCATAGAAATTGAATTAGCAATTTTCCATAATCCATCTTCCATCCAATGTGAATCAGCTCGCTGCCCATTCCATATAACGTCTGCTGTCAGTGAAAGTATTTGCTGATAAGGTTCTAAACCTTTATAGCTATACCATACACCGTTTAATCTGATGCTATTAGGCTTCCAACCCATAGCCATCATCTTACGTTTCTCTGAAGCTTCTACTGGACCACTACCAGTTAGATCTCCATTAACTGCCATCAGTCCTGCACCCATTACAACTGCAGATCCCATAATCTGACGACCACGATACTCTGCTTGGAGTGATTTAAGTGCTGCCATAGGATCACTTACATCAGTGATACCATGTGTACGTAGTACTTCCATCACTTCTTGTGGTGTTTTAGCACTGAATGCTTTATTACCTTTACCAATTGCTTCAGGTAAAGCACTTAATGGGTTGTATGACCAGGCCATCTTAAAGCCATTTACACCAGTTCGAGGGAACATGAATAAAGGTTTTAGGATAGGTACCCTAGCAATTAATCTATCTAAATCTTTAACTGTCTTACTATCTAAGTTAAGAGCTATCTCTTGTGAAGCATGTTTAGCTGCCTCATCAGTTAGTAGTCCAGTTCTATCGAATGAATTATCATACAGTTGCTTCTGTAGTTTATCAAAGTCACCTTGTCTGATTACACCATTAGTACTATCAAGTAATTGGTCATAAGCTTTAGCTCGTGCCATACCACTTGCCATCATGGAGTTCGTAAACCCATCAATAGCATGTAAGGCATTAATTCCCCAACGGTTAATACTTAGGTTATTATACCATGATGTAGCTCTTGCCATGTTAAGCAGTGCTAGTTGACCAGTCTTACCTTCAGCACGCCAACCTTCTGCCATACTTTCTAGTACTTCAAAGTTATCACTAGGAGCAAACTTTACATCATGACGACCACGCATCATAGCTTGTTCTGGATTAGCTACAGCAAAACTCCACTCTCTATGCATATGTTTGAATGCACGTTGGAAGTTCTCAACGACGCCACCATATGTATATAAAGCTCTCTTGATTATAGCTCCAGCAGATGCATCACCTGTCATTGATTTGAATGCAGAACCAGCTAATACTGAAACAGGCTTACCTACTGTAAGCATAGTGTTACCAGCAAAAGCTCTTAAAGGTGCTAGACCATTCAACATACTGTTGTACCGTACACCATGTATACCTTGTACTAGTAGACTCTTGGTTGCTGGATCATTATCCCAAATCAATTTAGTTAGACTTACATTCTGTTCTGCCCATCTATGTAGTTTAAGTAACTCATCTACATTACCTTCTGTTAGGTCATATGCTTTAATGAATGCATCTAGATACTCAGGTTCAACTACAGCAATACGCTGCATCTCTTCTACAAATGTATCAGCAGAGTTTTTAGCATCAGCTAGATTCTTAGCGAATCCCTCTTGGAACTCTCTAAGCTGTTGTACGTTGAATCTCTTACTCTTAGCCATGTCTAACAGGTTACCAGTATAGCCCCATAGATATCGGACTGCACGTGTTTCCTTTGCTACAAGACCAAGATTCTCAAATAGTGTAGCTTGTTGTCTCGATGTTTCTACTACATCATCTAATATAAGCGTTGCCTTAGCGTTACTGGCTATTGCATCAGCAGCTTGTTGTACTGCTAGTGCAGAAGCTCTAATGTGATCTGGATCTAGATCTCTTAGTACTTGCTTTACAGCTGCTTCATATATAAGGAAGTCATCAGTATCTAGGAACTCAGCTCCTTTCAATACCTTCCTCTTTAAATTATTAACAGCAGCAGCAAATTGCTTAGGTTCTAAGTTATGTATATCTCTAGCAACTTGATCTACAGCAGCTTGGAATTCTTCAGGTACTACTTTCCAAGTACCTTCAATCATTGCTTCC
>MDTE01134495.1_pt1 | contig 10529 bp, 9 predicted proteins | sample 811231 | NCBI WGS metagenome assembly MDTE01 (sample SAMN05326651, study PRJNA326480) | marine metagenome | isolation source: seawater | place: Indian Ocean: Red Sea | collected 2010 | reverse complement strand
GCACTAGTCTTGAAAACTAGCAATGGGTTTACTCATTCGTGGGTTCGAATCCCACCCTCTCCGCCATTGTTATAATTTAAAGTTTTTTAACAATTTGCTAACATTGTTTTCAGGTATAGCATTAGATTTGCTCAGATTCGAATACCATTTTAAAATTGTATCATCATCTTTCTCAAGAATATTATACAGATCTTTCAATTCATCATATGAAAAAGAGTCAATGTACTTTTTAACAAAGTTACCAAGTATTAAATCCATTTCTTTAATACCCCTATATTCAGATCTGTATTTAATTTTTTTTTTCAGTGCATCTATTTTAAGCATATTTTATAAGAGAATATATTAAATTTATATGGAAAATAATATTAATAGTTTTTTATTTGAAGATATTTCTAGCACAAGGGGTGTTGGTAAAAAATTAAAGCTTTATTTAAAAAAAAAAAATATAGAAAAAGTAAAAGATTTATTGTTTGATTTGCCATATGAAATAACAGATAGATCAAAAATTACAAGTTTAGATAACCTAGAAATAGGAAAATTAGCAAATATTAAAGTAGAAGTTAATAAATATAATTTTCCTAGAATTAGAAATCTTCCTAATAAAGTCATTTGTGGTGATGGAAAAAATAAAATAAATATTATTTTTTTTAATACTAATGAATTTTATATCAGAAAAATTTTGCCTCTAAAAGAAAACGTGATAATTAGCGGAAAAATTAATTATTATAAAAATAATTATCAAATTACAAACCCAACCTACATTAAACCAATTGAGGATAAATCTGAAATACTTAGAATATTTCCCAAGTACTCTTTGACGGAAGGAATAACAGAAAAGATTTACAGGAAATTAATTAAAAATACACTTGTAAAATTAGATAATTTAAATGATTGGCACAGTGATAGTTTTTTAAAAAATAATAACTTTAAAGAGATAAGGAAGACTTTTTTAAATTTACATAATCCAAAAAAAAAAGTTGATATTCATTCACAAGATTACAAAAGAATTGCTTATGATGAGGTTTTTTCTAATTTACTCATACTCGCCAAAAATAGGAAGCTAATAAAAAATCAAAAAAACAAAATGAAAATTTATAACAATAATATCGAGTCCCAAATTTTAAAGAACTTTCCTTATCAATTAACAGATGGACAAAAAAAGATTTTAAATGAATTAGATCAAGACACAAAATCAAAGTTTAGAATGTTTAGACTTTTACAAGGTGATGTTGGATCAGGAAAAACAATATTGTCTCTAATTTTAGCAGCTAAAGTATGTAAGTCTAATTTTCAAGTTGCTTACATGGCTCCTACCGAAATTTTATCTAAACAACAATATTATGAAGCTAAAAAATTATTTAAAAATCTTAACATTAATGTTGACTTATTAACCTCCAATACAACGGATAAAAAAAAAATATTAAACAATTTAGAGTCAGGAAAAATTAATTTACTTATTGGAACACATTCACTTTTTCAAAAAAAAATTAAATTTAACAATCTTGGATTAATTATAATTGATGAACAGCATAAGTTTGGGGTTAAACAAAGGATTGCACTAGCAAAAAAAGGAGGGCCTAATTGTGATGTTTTATTGATGTCCGCAACACCAATACCAAGAACAATGATGATGTCTATTTATGGAGACATGGATATATCTAGATTAACGGAAAAACCAAAAGGACGAAAAGAAATATTCACTTATGTAAAACCAGAAAATAAAATAAATGATATTATTCCAATACTAAAAGAGCAAGTTAATAAAAATAATCAAATATTTTGGGTTTGTCCACTGATTGAAAATTCTAAAAAACTTAATTTTACTTCTGCTGTAAATAAATTTAATTCAATTAAGACCTTGTTCCCTAATAAACTTGGATTAATTCATGGAGGCTTAAATGAGTTTGATAAAAATTTAGTTATTAAAGATTTTGTTAATAAAAAAATAAATATATTAGTTAGTACTACTGTTATCGAAGTTGGTATTGATATACCTAACGCAAATACAATCTTAATTGAAAATGCTAATAAGTTTGGATTATCACAATTACATCAATTAAGAGGTAGAGTTGGTAGAGGTTATGAAAATTCAATTTGTATACTTCTTTATAAAGATAAACTAAGTGAGAACGCAAAAAAAAGATTAAAAATTTTAAAATCAACAAATGACGGTTTTGTTATTGCTGAAGAGGATTTGAAATTAAGAGGTCATGGAGATATACTGGGCTTTCAACAAAGTGGGATTAAAAATTTTAGATTTGCGGATCCTATACATCATAAAGAATTGTTTACTTTAGCAGAAAGACAAATAAAAAAACTTAACTCTAAATACATAAAGAGTTTTGAAGTTTTATTAAAACTTTATGATAGAGCAGAGATTATTTCTGAGATTGAGGGATAAATTTACGGATTTATACTTCCTGCTGAAACAATAAATTTTGACGCTTCTTCAAAAGTAAGATCTAGATAAATTACATCATTTTTAGGAAACATAAGTAAAAATCCACTGGTAGGGTTTGGTGTAGTCGGAACAAAGACATTTATAGTATCCTGGCCAATTGCATTTTTAATTTTTCCAGTATTTTCTTTAGTTGCAAAGCCTACAGCCCAAATACCTTGTCTAGGATATTGCACAAGTACTACACTCTTTTTATTTTTTTTATCTTGAGAAAAATTATCTATTAATTGTTCTGCTGATGAATAGATAGTTCTTAAGATTGGAATTTTATTTAATATACCCTCAAGAATTAAAACTAGTCTTTTTCCTATAAAGGTTAAAGATAACCATCCTATAAAAGTAATCAGAAACAATGCAATTAAAATTTCTAATCCAGGAATCTCATATGGTAAGAAACGATCAGGATTAATTTCTTTTGGTATTAATTTGTAAGAGATTTTTATTAAAAAAATAGTTAAGTACAGGGTTATACCGATTGGAATCAAAACCAATATACCTGTAATAAAGTAATTTCTAATTCTAGATAGTATGGATTTTTTACTCTTTTTTGTTGCCATTTTGCTTATTGATAAAACTTAATAAAAAGTGTTTAAATGTTAAATTAGTGATCATCAATGAAAAATTCTTATACCATAAGTAGAAGGAAATTTCTTGAATTATTTGGTGGTAGTTGCTGTGGACTTCTAGCCTCATGCTCTACTGTACCCATAACAGATAGAAAACAACTTACCATTTACCCCGAATCTTTTGTTAAAAAGCAAGCAGCAGGTGCATATAATAATTTTAAATCTAAAGCCAAATTGATCAAAAAAGGAAAAGAATTAAATAACATTATTGAAATTGGGCAAAAAATTGAAAAATCTGTAACAAGCTTTTTTCTTAAAAAAGACGGAGTTGATCCTACAGAAAATTTTGAGTGGGAATATATATTAGTTAATAATGACAAAGTAAAAAATGCATGGTGTATGCCTGGAGGAAAAATAGCTGTCTACACTGGAATTTTAAAAGTTGCTGAAAACAACAGTGGTCTTTCTACTATTATGGGCCACGAAATTGCTCATGCAGTGGCAAAACATTCTGTTGAAAGAATGAGTCAAGCAATGGCTGTTAATTTAGGTACGCAAGTTGCAGATATTTTTTTGGGTGGTGCAATTAATAGAACTAGGAATACTGTTGGTCGTGCAACAGGGATGGATATTTTTCAACTTGGTGTAATGAATCCGTTTGGTAGAAAACAAGAAACTGAAGCTGATTATTTAGGTTTAATATTTTCATCTCTTTCTGGTTTTAATATTACAGAGTCATACAAATTATGGGAAAGAATGCAAAAAGCTAACAAAGGTAAGGAACCTCCTCAATTTTTAAGCACACATCCTTCAAGTCAAAATAGAATAGAGAATCTAAAAAGTTGGATTAATAAAATAATTCTTGAGTACCCACCAGTTTGAGTTTTTGGTGAGCCCTGATGGACTCGAACCATCGACACCCTCCTTAAAAGGGAGGTGCTCTACCAACTGAGCTAAGGGCCCTTTTGTAAAATTCTTATATACCAGTATATAAAAAATTCAATTAAGTTAATTGTACATCTTTATATATTTTTTGTAAAAAGCGCTAAATGTCCCCTCTTTTATTTCATTTCTAATTTTTTTCATGAACTCTTGATAAAAATTTACATTATGAAGGGATATTAGCATTGAAGCTAATATTTCATTGGTATTAATGAGGTGGTTTAGATAACTTTTAGAGTACATGTTTAAGTTTCGTAATTTATCATTTGTATTTAAAGGTGAATCGTCATTTTTAAATTTTGAATTTCTTAAGTTAATTTTTCCTTCCCAAGTATAAGCTAGGCCTGTTCTGCCAGATCTTGTTGGAAGAACGCAATCAAACATATCTATTCCATAACTTACGGCTCCCAATATATCAGAAGGTGTTCCTACACCCATTAAATATCTTGGTTTTTGAATTGGCATAAGTTTTACTATTCTATCTAATACTTGAAACATTTCATCTTGGTTTTCTCCTACTGCCAGACCTCCCATTGCCAGTCCATCAAAATCTTGCTTTTTTAAATTATCAAGACTTTCCATCCTTAGGTCATGAAACAATCCACCCTGGACTATGCCAAACAAAAACTTATTTTTAGCATTATTAAATTCTTCTTTAGATCTTTTTGCCCAATTATTTGAAATTCTTATTGCCTCAGAGATACTTTTTTTATCCTTAGTTAGCTTTGGACATACATCAAGAACCATTAAGATATCGGAATTAATAGACTTTTGAATTTGTATACTTTTTTCAGGACTTAATAAAAATTTTTTTCCGTCAATATGAGAAGAAAAGATAGCGCCTTTTTTTTCATCTATTCTGTTGAATTTAGATAACGACATAACCTGGAAACCGCCAGAGTCGGTTAATATTGGTTTATTCCAATTCATAAAGTTCTGTATTCCACCAAATCTATTTAAAATTTCTACACCTGGTCTCAAAAATAAATGATAGGTGTTACCAAGAATTATTTGGGTTCCAGTTTTTAATATATCGTCTACAAAAATACTTTTGACTGTTCCTTGTGTCCCAACAGGCATAAATGCAGGTGTATCAATGGAACCATGAATAGTTTTTATTTTACCAAGTCTTGCATCTTTATCTTTTTTTATTAATTCAAAAAAAGATTTTTTTAAACTCATTATGTTTGAATAAAAATTTCTTTTTTGAGCATATCGGATAAGCTTTAATCCTTTAATGATAAGCTTATAATTTTATCAGGGTTCTCGACAGATCCGTTTGGATTGCTGCCTTTTTTAATTTTATCGATAAATTCCATTCCTTTTGTAACCTGACCGAATACACTGTATTGTCTATCTAAGTGGGGAGCTGGTTCTAAACAAATAAAAAATTGACTGTTAGCACTATTAGGATCTGCAGAACGAGCCATTGACAAAGTTCCTCGTATATGAGGAACGTTACTAAATTCTTGCTTTAAATCAGGCAGATCAGATCCACCGGTACCAACGAGGGAGGAATTAAAATTATTTGAATTACCATATTTAACATCTCCAGTTTGAGCCATAAAACCATCTATTACTCTATGAAAAACAACTCCATCATATTTTTTTCTTTTTACAAGTGTAGTAAATCTTTCTACATGTTTTGGTGCAACATCGGGAAGAAGTTTAATTTCAACATCTCCATATTTTAATTTTAGTAACATATTTATCTCCTCACATTTAACAGCTTCAAAATTTAATAAAAAAAAAAATATTAAAAATATTTTTTTCATTAGATTTTTGACTCTATTGCTTTAATAACTGATTTTGTAACAAATTTTTTTAGATTACCTTTTAATTTACCAATTTCTTTTATAAATTTAGATGATATTATTTCATTTTCAATATCAGACATTAAAAAAATTGTTTCTATACTTCTGTCTAATTTTTTATTCATACCGGCTAATTGAAACTCATATTCAAAATCTGAAACTGCTCTTAAACCTCTTATAATGATGGATGCTTTATATTTTTTACATAAATTAACTGTTAAATTATCAAATGGAACAATTGTAATTTTTTTTCTATTTAATTTTAAATCTGTGAAAAGAGATTTTTTTAAAATTTCTAATCTTTCATCGATTGAAAAAAAATAATCTTTGTCTGAGTTATCAGTTGTTGCCACTATTAATTTATCTACTATTTTAAAAGATTTTTTAATTATATCTATGTGGCCGAAAGTTATTGGATCGAATGTGCCAGGGTATATTGCGGTTTTGAACATTTTATTCAACATTATCTTCTATCTTGATAGCAGATACAACTTTTTCTTCGCCTGATAGCTTTATAATTCTAACACCCTGAGTATTTCTACCAGCAATCCTTATTTCTTTTACAGCACACCTTATAACTCTACCTTTGTCAGTTGAGAGTATTACATCGTCATTGCTAGAAACAACAAGGGTTGATGTTACATTTCCATTACGTTTAGAGTTTACAATACCTATTATTCCTTTTCCGCCTCTATTAGTAACTCTAAAATCTGAAAAAGTAGTTCTTTTTCCATATCCGTTTTCAGTAATAGATAGAATATATTTGTCACCATTTTCAATTTTCTTAGAACCATTCTTTTTAGATGTTTTGTCTGAAATTTTATTATTATCTATTATTGATAAAGATATTACTTTATCATTATCAGCTAAATCTATACCCCTTATACCTTTTGACGATCTACCTTTAAACAACCTTAATTTTTTTGACATAAATCTGATACATTTACCAAATTTAGTTCCCAAGATAATATCTTGATCCTCTCTACACTTTTCAACTCCTATTATCTTGTCGTTTTCATCAAGTTTCATAGCTATTTTTCCACTTGAATTAATATTTGTAAAATCTTCCAATGAATTTTTTCTAATTTTCCCTTTTTCTGTTGCAAAAACCACATATAAATTTTTCCACTCATTTTCATCCTCAGGCAGCATCATAGTTGAGGTTATTGATTGTGTATTTTTAAGAGGTAACAAATTAAATAAAGACTTACCTTTCGAGGCTAAAGTTCCTTTTGGAATTTTCCATGCTTTTAATTTGTAAGATATACCCTGGGAAGAAAAGAAAAGAACCTGATTATGAGAGTTTCCAGATAAAATTCTTACAACGAAATCCTCTTCCCTTGTTGTTATTCCAGTTTTACCCTTACCGCCCCTTTTTTGAGATTTGACAGATGATAACGATCCTCTTTTTATATAACCTTTATTAGTAATATTGATTACTACAGCTTCCTTCTGAATAGTTTCCTCTATACTGTAGTTTAATACCGCGTCAATGATCTTTGTTCTTCTTTTTACAGAAAATTTAGATTTAATATCTTCAAGTTCTTTAATTATTAAATTAAATAATTCTTTTTTTGATTTAAGAATTTTATTGTAATAAATAATTAATTCTGAAAGTTTTTTAATTTCTTCTTCAATTTCACTTATTCCGAAAGCAGTTAATTTTTGAAGTCTTAACTCAAGAATTGAGTCTACTTGAAGAATTGTCAATTGATATCTTGAAACATTCTGTTTTTTTTCAATTAAAGAAACAAGTTTAGAACTCTTTTTAATTGACCATTTTTTTCCAAGTAAGTTTTTTTTAGCTGAAGCTGTATCTTTTGAGTTTTTTATAATTTTAATAATTGCATCTATGTTCTCAACTGCTGTTGAAATTCCAATTAATATGTGTGCTCTTTGCTCTGTTTTTTTTAAATCAAATTTAATTCTTCTAATAACTGTATCTTCTCTAAACGATACAAATTCAGAAATAAATTCCTTAAGATTTAAAACTTTTGGCTTACCATCAACTATTGCTAAAGTGTTAAAACCAAAAGAGGACTCTATAGATGTAAGCTTGTATAACTGACGTCTTACTGTTTCTGGTTCAACACCGCGTCTCAAGTCGATAACAACTCTTATTCCATCTCTATTAGATTCATCTCTTATATCACTTATTCCCTCAATTTTTTTATCTCTAGCTAACTCAGCAATTCTTTCATTTAAAACTGATTTGTTTACTTGATATGGTATTGATTTTATTATTAATCTAGATTTACCATTTTTGAGCTCTTCTTCTCCAATATCACCTCGAATTTTAAAAGAACCTCTTCCTTTATTGTAACCTTGTTTAATCATGTCTCTTCCAATAATAATACCTCCCGTTGGAAAATCTGGACCAGGTATATCTTTCATCAATTGAGCTACTGTTATATTGTTATTTTTAATAAAATTTATAGTTCCATTTATAATTTCACCGAGATTATGTGGTGGAATACTAGTTGCCATACCTACAGCAATACCACCAGCTCCGTTCACTAAAAGATTTGGGTATTGAGAAGGAAGAACTGTAGGTTCGTCTTCTGTTTCATCATAATTTCTTCTGTAATCAATAGTTCCTTTTTCTAAACCATCAGTGAGAAATGCTGCAACTTTTGATAATTTGGTTTCAGTATAACGCATTGCTGCAGGTGGGTCACCATCGATTGAACCAAAATTTCCCTGTCCATCGATAAGAGGTAAGCTCATTGAGAAATCTTGTACCAATCTTACAAGAGCATCATAGACTGCCTGATCTCCATGTGGGTGATATTTACCAATTACATCACCAACAATTCTAGCAGACTTTCTAAATGGTTTGCTCCAGTCATAACCACCTTTGTACATGGCATATATTATTCTTCTATGAACAGGTTTTAGCCCATCTCTAACATCAGGAAGAGCACGACTAACAATTACACTCATTGCGTAAGATAAATAAGACGAGCTCATCTCTTCACGAACAAGAATGGGTTTAAAAATACCGTTCTTTTTATTTTCTATTTTTTGCATTTATAATTAGAAAGGAATTTCATCATCAAGATCAGAATTATCTTGTGATATTTCATCGTTGGGCAAAGAACTTTTTTCTTGATTATTATTTGAATTATTGGTTTTTGATTTACCATCTAGCATTGTTAAAGATGAGTTATATCCTTGTAATACTATCTCTGTTGAGTATTTATCTTGTCCAAGTTTTTCATCTCTCCACTTTCTTGTAGTGAGTTGACCTTCAACATATACGTTTGCACCTTTTTTTAAATACTGTTGAACTACGTTTACCAAACCCTCATTAAAAATAACTACCCTATGCCACTCAGTTTTTTCTTTTCTTTCACCTGAAGATTTATCCTTCCAACTTTGACTTGTAGCAATACTAAGCCTTGCGACGTTTTTCCCGTTAACCATTTGCTTTATTTCGGGATCTGATCCAAGTCTTCCTATTAATTGTACTTTATTTAAACTTCCAGCCATAATATTTTAAGTTTATTATAATGATTAATAATAAAATATAACATATTAAAACAACAAATATAAGAGCTATCTATTTATAGTGAAAAAAAGATGTTGAAAAAGATATTGATTAAAGGGGCAAAAGAACACAATTTAAAAAACGTGTCCTTAGAAATACCTAAAGAAAAGTTGGTAGTTATAACTGGACTTTCTGGGTCTGGAAAATCTTCTTTGGCATTTGATACCGTTTATGCTGAGGGACAAAGAAGATATGTAGAAAGTTTATCAGCTTACGCAAGACAATTTCTTGACAAAATGAAAAAACCAAATGTAGATTTAATAGAGGGTTTGAGTCCAGCTATATCTATTGAACAAAAAAATGCACCAAAGAATCCCAGGTCTACAGTTGCAACAGTTACTGAAATTTATGATTATATGAGAGTTTTATATGCAAGAGTTGGAATACCCTACTCGCCTTTTACAGGAAAGCCTATTGTTTCACAGTCCGTTAGTGACATGGTTGACAAGGTAAAAGATCTTCCAAAAAGTTCTACTATATTTCTTCTTGCTCCTGTTGTTAGAGGGAGAAAGGGAGAATACAAAAAAGACATACTGAATTACAAAAAAAGAGGATTTTTAAAAATTAAAGTTGATGGTGAATACTATGACATTGATGATTTTCCCAATCTTAATAAGAAAGTTAAACATGATATATCCATTATTGTCGACAGAATAGTTTTGAATTCAAAACTTGGTAATAGATTAGCTGATAGTATTGAGACTGCATTAAATCTTTCAAATGGCCTTTTAACAGTTGAATATGAAAATGAAACTCTACCAAAAAAGTATAGAAAGAAGGAAACAATCACTTTTTCATCAAAATTTTCATGTCCGGAGAGCGGTTTCACTATCGAAGAAATTGAACCAAGATTGTTTTCTTTTAATAGTCCATTTGGAGCGTGTGAAGAGTGTGAGGGAATTGGTCATAATTTAAATGTAGATCCAAATTTAGTGATACCCGATAAAAATAAAACTATAAGTGATGGTGCTATAGAGCCCTGGTCTAAATCAACATCGATGTATTATGCTCAAACTCTTGCATCATTATCAAAACATTACAAATTTGATCTAGGAACAAAGTGGAAAAAGCTCTCTAAAAAAATCCAAGATATAATACTTTATGGATCTGATGAGGATGAAATTAAGTTTAGCTACGATGATGGCTATGAAAAATATGATGCAAAAAAAACTTTTGAAGGTGTAATCAATAATTTAGAG
>MDTE01071526.1_pt1 | contig 10529 bp, 11 predicted proteins | sample 811231 | NCBI WGS metagenome assembly MDTE01 (sample SAMN05326651, study PRJNA326480) | marine metagenome | isolation source: seawater | place: Indian Ocean: Red Sea | collected 2010 | reverse complement strand
GTGTGTTGTTCTCGATTGAAAACGCGCGTGGATCAATCTTGTACGTGTAGCCCTGAGCGACCCCATAAGCACAGTACCCGCCATAGGCCGGGGCGTATTTGTCCGGCATGGATGCGAAGGTGTTGCGGTTGGCTTCCGAGCGGAAGCGCCAGGTTTTGCCACCCCAATTATGGGCAAATTATTGCCCCCCTTATTATCGCCTTGCCGTCTGTGAAGGAGGCAACTGGGTCGTACCTGCCGATGGCGAAATTACTGCCGTTAGTATTGATCTGCGCCGCCTTCGCCGCCGCTACGAGCGCGTGTACCATGATCGTCACACACAGTGCCGCTAGGGAAGACCGCGAACAATGGAAGGCCATGGCACTTGTCCTTACATTTTGAAGATCAATACACAAAATAAGGTGGTTTCCGGCCAACGAGTAATAAGTCTCGCGAAACATGCTCGAAATGTTACGCGTCGAAAGTTACGACGCTGCGGATTGACTCTCCTTCGTGCATTAGGTCGAAAGCCTTGTTGATGTCATCTAGGGGCATTGTGTGGGTGATAAGATCATCAATGTTGATTTTGCCCTCCATGTACCAGTCAACAATACGCGGCACTTCGGTGCGGCCCTTGGCGCCACCAAACGCTGTGCCACGCCAGACTCGACCGGTTACGAGCTGAAACGGGCGTGTGGAAATTTCCCGCCCGGCACCAGCGACGCCAATAATGACGCTTTCACCCCACCCCTTGTGGCAACACTCGAGCGCTTGGCGCATTGTTTCGACGTTGCCGATGCATTCGAAGGAATAGTCAGCACCGCCCTTGGTGAGATTGACAAGGTAGGGCGCAAGATCGCCCTCGACTTCCTTGGGGTTAACGAAATGGGTCATGCCAAACTGCTCGGCGAGCGTTTGTTTGGCTGGATTGACGTCGACACCGACGATCATGTCGGCTCCGACTATACGGCAACCCTGGATGACGTTGAGGCCAATCCCGCCAAGCCCGAATACGACGACATTGGCGCCAGGTTCCACCTTCGCGGTGTTGATCACCGCGCCGATGCCAGTGGTAACGCCGCAACCGATGTAGCAAACCTTGTCGAATGGGGCGTCCGCGCGAATCTTGGCTACTGCGATCTCCGGAAGCACCGTGTAGTTCGAGAAGGTCGACGTGCCCATATAGTGAAAGATCGTATCGTTACCCTGGCGGAAACGGCTGGTCCCATCGGGCATAACACCACGCCCCTGAGTTTCACGGATTGCCTGGCACAGATTGGTTTTTCCCGACAAGCAGTACTCACACTGACGGCATTCCGGGGTGTAGAGTGGAATGACGTGATCGCCTGGGTTGACGCTAGTGACTCCCTTGCCAACCTCGGCGACGATGCCGGCCCCTTCATGCCCGAGTATAGCGGGGAATATGCCCTCGGGGTCTGCCCCAGATAGGGTGAAGGCATCGGTATGGCAGATCCCGGTCGCCTTGACCTCCATTAGGACTTCACCCTCTTTTGGGCCCTCAAGCTCGACGGTCTCGATCGACAGTGGATCACCAGCTTTATGAGCGACGGCTGCACGAACCTGCATGAGGACCTCCCAAACTACGGCGTTACCTATTGTGGGGCAGCGTAGGCGGCGGCCTAAGCGGGGTCAATTAATCATCAAGATCTCGGTAGCAGAACGACAAACCCGTCACGCCGAATGCGGTGACGATTAAACCGAGTATCGATTGAATCAAGGTGAGCACAAATAGGGCTGCGATGCTGTCTGTAAGGTCGAGGGAAATCATGATGCTTGAGAGCAGCCAGTCAATTGGCGCAAACGCAATCGAAATTGGGATTGAGGTGAGGATTAGGACTGCAGCGATACGGGTGACATTGCCCTCCGTTTGGTTCCAAGATTCGATAAAGCCAAGCCTTCGGTCGAGCGATGCGGCAGGCAGTACGAACATAAAGCGAGCTTCAATTAGAAGAACCAACGCAACCAGGAACAGCGCGCCAATGGTGCCGCCAGCGCCACCGATCGATGCGAATAAGAGGCTTACCGGAATCATAACCAAGGCGGATACGACTATTGTCAGAAGACCAAGCAGTACCGTACGGCCTAAGAAGATGCTGTGACGTTTTCTCCAGCGCAGCTCTTCACGTACGGTGGAACCGTAATCCGGGACGAGGCAACGGCGGTGCCATGCGACTGCAAAGACGATCCACGCGGCGACTGAAATGGCTGCAAAAGTAATTACGATTAGAAGCATGGCGGGATCGAAAGCGGGCTCGCCCGTAAGGCGCTCAGGCCGGAGGGTGCCAAGCAAGGCGCTGGCAATCGCCAGAACTAAAGCGACCGGTGCGGCAAGCAAGCCTAGGTCCTGCCGGTTCTGCCATACGAACAGGTAGGCTTCATTAACCGTGGAGATGATGTTTAGTCGGTTCACGTTCTGTGGTAGCGATAAACGATGGTGGTTTCCAAAGTACCCGATCTGGCGTCGCAGTGCGCCCGTTACAACCCTGGTGCCAGCACTTGCAGCTGATTTTCAGCGACTTCAAACCGGAGCGGCAATGAGCCGGCGTGCTCGCCATCGGCATAAACTAACAACGGCTCGCCTTGGTGGCCGATCGGCTCGATCTCAACGACGGTTCCGCTGGCCGTGGATATTTGCGGGTGATGAACATGGGTGCCGTCGAAGACCTTGGGAAAGGTACGCAGAAACTCAAAGCGCGAGACTGGCCCGATCACAACTACATCGAGTGCTCCATCATCGAGCTGTGCATCTGGTGCAATCAGCATACCGCCGCCGAGCGCGCGTCCGTTAGCCACCGCGACCAGCCACGCGGAGATCTCCATGATTGTACCGTCGATGCTCAAACGCAGCGGACGCGGGCGGTAGGTAGCGAGCGTCCTTATCACCGAGGTCACATAGAGCGCCGTACCACCGATCCAATGTTGACGATTAGCCCATTGATTGGCCTGGGACGAAAAGCCGCAGCCTGCGACGCTGCAAAAAAACCGATCGCCGATGCGGCCGAGGTCGATGGTTCGCAGCCGTCCGACGAGAATGGTATCGGCGATCACGTCGGGCTGATCGGGAGAGAGACTAAGTTCGGCCGCGAAATCGTTTCCGGTACCGGTTGGAATTAAGCCGAACGGCGCTGACCGGCGCGCCGCCACCGATGCGAGCCGTCCGACGTGGCCATCGCCGCCGCAAGCGACAACAGTCCGGTTGCGCCCGACGACCTGTTCCGCAAGTTCTTCGGCGTGGTCTGCGCTCTGTGAGGTCAGGTATTCGACGTCGGCCCCGGCAGCACTAAGCCGAGCACGCACGTGTGAGAGTACGTTGCGGCGGTGACTACGGCCTGCTTTCGGATTGGTAACGACGGATAGGGCTGAGGTTAGTCTATTCATGACATAAGCTTAGTCGAAAGATGAGCGTTTGCCGCCTGTGACAGGCGTTTCCTGGTGTCGATACGCGCGTTGACAATGCCGAAAGCGCACGCCGGGTCCTATGAGCTGGACCAATGATAGGTGATAGTGATGAGCATTCCGAACAGATAAATGCGCTGCTGGTAGCGCGAACGGCCGGCGAGATATTCGTAACAGCTGAGTTCGAGGCGTGATCAAGATTGAGGTTGTTGGACTCGCTCGCGGTGCTCGCCCAACTCAATCCGCTCCCTGAACCCCAGTTCCTTATTCCGAAACAGAGCAGTATTGGACCGAGAAGAAAAAGAACCCAAGGAAGTAGTAGGGTTTCACTAGTGATTCAATCGAGGCTGTGAGCTGGCTCTCTCAAATATATAGCTGCTGAATGCCGGGTATCATTTCTGATCGGATCGATAGAACGTATAAACGGATTAGGGAATTACGCCACAAATAGCGCTCAATAATGCGATATGTTCCTTTGCGAACGGATATTTCCAACATTTTTCTGAGACTTAAGTTGGTCAACCTGAGACTTTAGCCTATCGATCTCAAGCATGAGGCTTTCGACCTTAGACTTAAGTCCGTCGAGCTTAGATTTAAGGTCATCGATTTGAGGTTGGCGTGCAGCTAACCCCTTGGCGACCTGCCTATTCACTAAAATCTCAACTTGCTTCGCTGCCGCCCGTCGAGCTTGTCCTTGGTTTGAGCGCCAATCATCGTTTGTCATTGCTATCGCATCCTAAAAATCTCTGCGATTCTTACAGAGTAGATCTAACGGCAGCATCTCCCGGCGTTACTTACCCTGCCGATAGGGATTTCGCTGCATTCCTATCTTATCGGCCATCTCCCTTCCAGTCAGTCCAGTACACGTTCGAACGCGCCTAAATTCTTAAAGGGCAATGGCATTATAACTCCGAACGACTGATTCGGTCATCGATATTCACGGGCTATCGCTAGCTGGGGCCATAAAGGGGACTTTACAATCGACACTGCAATATCCGATCCACAGCAGCTCTGCTCAATGATCTCCGCGCCTAAACCTGCTCAATGGCGCCTACTAGCCAAGGGCCTCAGTTATTTTCGAGGAACTTCCAGAAGCCGGTTGGGGCTGTGAGGCAGTCATTGCTTAACTTAGACTGCGGCCGCTAGGCACAACCTTTTCCATCGGTTCGTCCCTACGTGCGCTGCGCGTGGTCAATCGCAGTAGGGCTTGGCGCTGCGTAGTTTCTTGATCACGCTGCGTTTGCTTTTCCTTTCGAGCCGGCGTTTTCGGGCAGCTCGGGTCGGTCGGGTTGGTCGGCGCACACGCGGGGGCATGGCCGCTTTCTTGAGGAGTTCTCCCAGCCGGTGGAGGGCATCGTCGCGGTTTTGTTCCTGGGTGCGAAATCGTGCCGCGGTGATGACGATCACGCCAGTTTTGGTAAGCCTTTTGCCGGCCAGCTTCTCAGCACGCTCGCCAACCGCACGTGGGAGGCTGCTGGCGTGACGCACATCGAAACGCAACTGCACGGCGGTCGATACCTTATTGACGTTTTGGCCGCCGGCCCCAGAGGCACGGATGAACGTCTCTTCAATATCGCGTGGATCGATTTGGATTTGATCAGTAATCCGGAGCATAAATCAGTATCTTTATTTAGACGTCCTACTTGCAAATTGCTCCAAACACACGTCGTCACTAACCTCGATGAGGGAGCATTTTGTATCCATGACTTATCGGCGGAAATGCTTCTGGGAAAGACATGTTAGGCTCTATCACTGAATCACTAGAAGAAGATACGTCAACTGCTATTGATGCTAACGTGCTCCTACAACCGGTTCCGATTCATTCGAAGTAAGGTGCGCCTCCGGTCCATCGTACCGTGAGGTTCGAATAGGGAGGATAAAGTGGGCGTAACTAATTTCAACGCGGATAGTAGCCCGAACTACGACAGTGGCGCATTCTTGAAGACGCGTGCGCCTCTACACGAGGCGTACCACCTACCGCCGCATATCTATAATTCGTCAGAGATCTATGCGCGCGAGAAGGAAGAAATCTTTATGAAGGACTGGCTTTGTGTCGCCCGCGTCGAGGAAATCGACAATCCTGGCGACTACATGACACGGCGTGTGATCGACGAGCCCATTATCATCGCCCGCAACGAGATGGGGGAGATCAACGCCTATGCCAATACCTGCAAGCACCGGGGTGTCGAAGTTGCGTCCGGCTCTGGAAATCTCAAGGAGTTCAGCTGCCCCTACCACGGGTGGCTCTATGATCTCAATGGGCTACTGGTAGGCGCACCCTACATGAAAGAAGCTGACTACTTCGACCCAGGATCCTGCCAGCTCAACCCGCTGGCATGTGATATTTGGGCTGGTTGGGTGTTTGTCAACTTTGATACTCGTGCGGCCCCGCTGGCCCAATTCGTCGCCCGGTACGACCAATCGTTTGGCATGCTGCAGCAGGAGAATTGTAGGCTTGGTGACAAGTTCGCTCGCGAAGTAGATTGCAATTGGAAATTTGTTAACGAAAACCTTCAGGACGTTTACCACTTTCAAACTTTGCACGCGAACACGTTTGGTGAGCACGTCACTGCTGAGTCATTCACATACGACCTTGATCGGGACACCGGCGGGGTCGCCGCTTTCTATCCAGCAGCGCCGACCACATTCGATGGGCGCAGCCGATTTGGCAAAATGCCTTGGATGGAAGAATATCCAATGAACTTCGCACGCATGGGCTACATGATGCCGACGATGAACATCTTTGCTCGTGTAGATATGGTGATTGCATGCGTACTTTGGCCGCTCGGTCCGGGCAAGACCCGAATGGAGTGGCATTCCTTATTCCCTGCCGAGTTCCACAAGCTGGCCGACTTCGATGTTAAAGTGAAGGATTACCACGACCTCCTGACTATGGTTGTCGAAGAAGATCAGGATATGGTTGCAAGCTTGCAGCGCAACATGGCGTCGGCCAAGTTCGCACCAGGGCGCATGTCGATCTACGAGACCACCGTGCATAACATGATCAAAGGCTACCTTAACCGCATGTTTGGGTGCGAAAGAGAAGTCTCTACAGAGAACCTCTAGTTTGGAGCCGTATATGGGATACCAGCGCACTCACGCCTGCTCGGTATTAGAGCTTTACCTCCGTCGATGTAGGGTACGTTTGGACCTAACTGTTAGCGCAAACTATGGCTGCAGTTAATGTAGGGACAGGTTATTCGTTATGCGAACCGTCCTCATTGCACTAACCGCACTTGGGTTTTTCGTTGCACCTAGCGTTGCTGCTTCGTCCATTGGCGCGGTGACCCTGGTACATTTTGATGCCTATGGCACCGTCGAAGGCGGTAAAAAAGAACGCCTTTTTATTCATGATGAAGTCTACCAGAACGAAATTGTTGAGACAGTGACTGACGGTGCGCTGCATCTAGAATTTTCCGACAAGACTATATTCCGACTCGGTTCTGCGAGCAGAATGACACTCGATACGTTGGTCTATAATCCTAACGATAATAAAAATGACCAGATGGTCATAAGTATGGTGCAGGGTGTCTTTCGTTTTATCTCCGGAACGATCAATAAGCGCGGTATTCGACTCCTGACACCGACGTTGGGGATCGGAATTCGTGGCACTGATTTTACGATCGCTATTTCACCGGACGGGAGCACTTCCGTCTCGGTAGCGGAAGGTGAAATCGAAATCACGCCTATTGTGGGGGGGGATCCAGTAATCGTTACAACCGGCCAAGTTGCCACACTAGCTATAACCTCTAAAGATATTTCGATTTCCACCGGAAACCCGGTATCAGCAGATCCGGGGTTAAGCGAGGCAGGGCCCGAGAGTGGCGGGCGAGGCGGACATGGTGGTGACGGAGGCGGAGGCCATTAGGGCTGTTGCCTCGAAGCTGTCGTCAAAATGTTGGTAAAGGCACGCCTTGTCGTTCCAGCAGAACAAGGCGTGTATCGGATTGATTTTTCTAAAGGAATAAAAAGAATGAATGTCATAACAGTGGTGAAATTTAAAGTTAAAGAAGGGTTCGAAGGTAAATTTCTTGATGCTATTAATAATTATGACTATTCAAAATCAGTGCTTTGGAGAATAATTGGTCTCGACAATAATGAATATGTTACTATCACCGAGTATAATAGTATTGACGATACGGGGGATGATGAGGTTTCTGGTTTAGACTGGCTAGATAGCATCGCGCATATGCTCGACTATTATGGGGAAAACAGGGCCCAATCTTATTCCGGTATTGTTTTATCAGGTAGTAATAATTAATAGAAATATATGTGAAGACATATTTTTAGAATCGAAAAAACAATGTTTGCGGTTTTATTTTTTTGACACCCTATCTGAGATATTCCGTCGAGTATTGAGTGTGGATAGATTTAGGAAAAACGATTCATTATTAATAATAATTTAAAATTTAAAACCCAGAGATTAAAGATGGCAGGACAGGTATTTATTATTGACGCTCTGCAATACAGTAACTGGTCCGAAAAGATCTTTCGGGAGATGAGGGACGCAGGTGTTGCAGCGGTTCATGTAACAATCTCTTATCACGAAGACTTCCGAGAGACCGCTGAAAACATAATTTCATGGAATAGGCGTTTCAGCCGTTTTTCTGACCTTATAACACCCGGCCAATCGGCCGCGGATATACGGCAGGCTCGCAGAGATGGAAAAACTGCGATCGTCTTTGGTTTTCAGAACGCCGCGCCGATTGAGGACGATATCGGTTTGGTCGAAGTTTGTTATCAGTTAGGTTGTCGCTTTATGCAGCTTTCCTATAACAACCAAAGCCTCCTTGCCACAGGTTGCTATGAGACTGAAGACCCAGGCCTAACGAGGATGGGGCGGCAGGTTATACGCGAAATGAACCGGGTCGGCATGGTTGTGGATACCAGCCATACCGCATCCCGCTCTACCCTTGAGGCCATTGAGTGTTCTGACCGGCCAACTGCAATTACTCATGCCAACCCAGCTTTTTGGCATCAGGCCTTGCGCAACAAAACGAATGACGTTTTAAAGGCTTTGGCTGAAAGCGGTGGGATGCTTGGGTTGTCTCTCTATCCTCATCACCTAAAGGATGGGTCAAAGTGCTCGCTAATAAATTTTTGCGAAATGGTTGCTAAGACAGCCGATATAATGGGTGTAAGTCAGCTCGGGTTCGGCAGTGATCTGTGTCAAGATCAACCCGACACTGTAGTCGAATGGATGCGTAATGGGACTTGGACAAACGACATCGATTTTGGGGAGGGCTCAAAAACTGAAGCTGGTTTTCCGGATCAGCCAATTTGGTTTCAAGGAAACAGTGGCTTTAAAAATATTATCCAGGGGCTACGAGGTATAGGTTTTTCGGAAAAAGAAATATCCTTAATAGCCGGCGAGAACTGGCTGAATTTCTTTGATCTTAATTTTAAACCCAATGCTGCCTAGAATTCGCTGTGGACATATCCAATACTGAAAGATTGGTGCCATTGCGGACCCCGGCGGACGTCATGCGCCTGGCTCGCATGGGGGGTTCATTTCAGACGCGAATTAGCTTTTCAAGACGGCTAATTCGGCGAATGCACCAAGAGAAATGGCGAGTCGAGCGCAGACTTTTCGATCTCGACTGCGACGGCTTTGGAAAGGCAATTTACGTTGTGAAAACAACTTCTTGTTGTTACAGCCTCGTCTGCTTCTCTCATCACCTAGACCCCAAGCAACGGACAGACAGGGTTATAGCGAATGCATGGGACGCGACTTTTTCGCTTTTTCAAGGAATTCCTAGAGACATAGATATTAACAGGTTAGAGGCGCAAACTCCGAGGCAAGAGGCAGGTCGCTTCAAATCTTCGGAACTTGTACTAAGCCGGGCCAATAAAAGTCTCCGCATATTTGATAGTGTAGTTAACAGTCTAGCCGAAGGCCGGCAACCTGATCCAGATAGTATAAATAAAGTCGGCTATTTGATGCGGACAACAGCCGTATATGCGAACGGTAAGTTTGGGATGGCCGATCGCACAACTTACGCCGATCAATTAACGCTCACGGATCCCTTTCAGGCCGAAATGTTAACGGTCTATCTTATCCGCGGCTTTACACATGATCTAGTAGACCATATGGCTTCGTTTAGGGCTCCGGGCCGGGCAGTGACGCTTGATCGGGCTATTAAACGGCATCTCGGCGTTGGAAATGCTACCGGCCTTGGAATGGCTCCTTTCCTCATCAGCCATCCCCAATTAATTCACAACTGGTTTTTTGCTCGTGAGACTGGCCTCAGTAGGATTCGGTCCATAGGGGTGGTTTCGCCTGACCACCAAAACCGGTTTCGAGAACTGCTTGTACGGGCTAAGCAACATATTGCGGAATGGGTCGCTAGCGATTCCGAACAAAACCTACGTATCGCTTCCTTGCTTGAGGACATGAATCTGCTAGCGAAGTTAACAGCAGAAGGCGCCGAGATATTCAATGAGCCGGCTCCATGGGATGCATTAGTCCGCCAAGCAGAGGGCGTAATATCAATTGAAGGGCAGGAACTTCTCTTGTCCTTACTCTTTGAGCCTTACCCAGAATTAATTGATGAACTCGCCGAGGGTTTACAAGTCGATCGGGAATTGGCCTTTGACCCTACTGTGCGCGTCAGGGAAATGCAGCACCTTATTGAGGAGTGCTATTCCTGGGCGTTGGCATTGGATTTTTCAAACCCACTCGAGAGCCATTACTTTTGGTATTACTCGGAGGAAAAGGAAGAACCACGTCGCGGCGTGCGGAGAAAGGAGGCGGGTGCGGACAAGGAAATTAAGATTGCGGTGGCTCAAGAAATACAACTGCTCTATGCGGCGCTACAGAAAGCAGATGGTGAAAATGTTATGGCAACGTTTTTGGCGAGTAATACCGACCTCCGTCATGTCGCTCGCCGTGTCCAAATTGGCGCCAAATATCTCTACGCTGAAATTCAGGACAATTTAATTGCTCACTCCTGTAAACCGATTGATATCCTACGCGGCAAACTGGCTTTCTTCGGAGCCTCAAAGTTTGATCCTAAATCAGATCTCTGGACAAGAATAACCATGTATCAAGGGGCTCCACTCAACGATGAACTAGATGCCCCTAACGCGGATGATTGGTCCTTTCCGATAAAACCGGTGGTTGACAATTGCAC
>MDTE01034176.1_pt1 | contig 10530 bp, 16 predicted proteins | sample 811231 | NCBI WGS metagenome assembly MDTE01 (sample SAMN05326651, study PRJNA326480) | marine metagenome | isolation source: seawater | place: Indian Ocean: Red Sea | collected 2010 | reverse complement strand
GATCTTGATAAAAAGGGATGGCGCTCTTTTCGTGTAGATTCAGTAATTGATATTCAAACGGTGATAGTATGAAGTTTACGGTAACAGGAATGGACTCCAACATCGACTCTACCGGTGGTGTTATTGGTGCTATGGGTGGAACAGAGATGATGAAGTACGGTCTAGTCGGTCGACTTGATAAAAACTTATTGGACCAATTTAATATTATATGCTCTCGTGTTCGTGACTTAGATGAAGACAAGCACAATATATTGTGGCTGCATGACACGTGGGATGACCCAGAGAGTCAGCATCTCAAGGATCCAAAATCAAGAGAGAGATTCAAAAAGCTTGTATTTGTGTCAAACTATCAATTTAATACATACCATCTGGCACATGGCATACAGCACAGTGAAGCAATGATCTTGAAAAATGCTATCATGCCGATACCATCTCACGAAAAGCCAGATCCAAAAGAAGGACTGAATTTAATCTACCACACGACGCCACATCGTGGGCTAGAATTGCTGTTCCCTGTATTCGAAGCTTTATATGATCAATGGAGTGATAAGATCCATCTTGATGTTTACTCTTCATTCAATATATATGGATGGCCACAGAGAGATGAACCATATAAAGAGCTCTTTCAAAAGTGCATGGACCACCCTGGTATCGACTATCACGGTACAGTCTCAAATGATGAAATTCGTAAAGCATTGCAGAAAGCACACATATTCGCTTATCCGAATATCTGGCCAGAGACTTCATGTATAGCAGTGATGGAAGCAATGAGTGCGGGCTGTGCCATTGTTTGCCCGAATCATGCAGCACTACCAGAAACAGCGACTTGCTTCGCCAACATGTATCAGTGGGATGAAGATCCAAATAGGCATGTGAACGAATTTATTGGTCTTCTACAAGCTGTTATGAGTGCATATGATGATGAGCGACATCAGGGTAAGCTAACAATGCAGAAGATCTATGCAGATAACTTTTATAGTTGGCAATCTCGCATACCTGAATGGGAATCTATGCTCCAAAAAATACTACATGATTTAAAAAAGAATTAAAAGTTGTTGACAAATTACTCAATCCTGTTAGTATGCACCTATACAGGTAATAAAGGATGAGACATGGCCAGAACGCCTAAGAGTCTACTCGGTTTGCGAGGCAAAAAACGTAAGCCTCGCACACCAAAAGCTTTCGATGAAAAGTACATGGGTGGTGAACCAGAATGGACTGATGAGGTCGCCACCTCTACACAAATTGGACTAGCATATAACTGGTACAATTATTTCTACAACACCAAAGAAAAAGCGAAGCTTCTCTTCGATAACTATCCGAGAGACAAGAAAGAGATCCGTCTGCTTAAAAGGCTCCCAGACTGGAAATTAAATCCTACTTGTTGCTATCAAGCTCGCATGATGGCGGTGGGCTGTAATTTACCCACTGAAAGTCTAAATTATTTCAATGCGACTATCGATGCTCTTCTGGATGAAGCGAAGCAGATTCAAGAGGAGAAAAAAGAGACGAAACCCACTGCCCCAAAGCCATCCATTCAAGAGAGGATCAAGGAGCAGATATCTGAGTACATTGGAGAAATTGAAGATGAGATTGATAGGTTCACTCTGAACAAGTACAAGAGTGACTTCGATATGTACAAGTGGTTGCGTCAAAACAACGTGAAGCAACAGCAGTCAAATGCGATTGCAAATTACTACAGTGGTCTTTTATCGGAACTCGAATTACTTGTCTCTGGTAATGCTTACGATGTCGAGGGTGACAAGCAACTCGACGAGGGCTACAGTCACATGAATAAATCTGAGAAAAAACGCTTTTTGGACTTTGTGAAAAGCATTGTATCCGATGCAGCTGCGAATGCTCAGACTCAGAAAACTACTCGCAAGACTCGAACCAAGAAACCCGCCTCTGTCGAGAAACAAATCTCTCGATTGCAGTTCATGACCGAGAATGTGGATTACAAAGTGGCAAGTGTCAACCCATCATCAATTATCGGCGCTCGTCAGCTCTGGGTATTTAATGTCAAATACAAGAACCTAAGAGTATATAACTCAATGGGCCCTGCAGGGTTCTCAGTGAAGGGCACAACGTTACAGGGCTTCGATCCTGATAACTCATATGCAAAAGCACTACGTAAACCACACGACGTTCTACCGCAGGTACTCAACGGTGGTAAAAGGGTTCTGAATAAACTGATGGATAACTTGACCACAAAAGCTACCTCACCAAACGGCCGCATCAATAAAGACTGTATTTTGATGAGGGTCATAAAATGAATGCGAACAACGTATTGAAGTTTCCAAAGATAGGCACACCTCACCCTCAAAACGAAACAGAATTAAACAAACAGTTTTTGGAAAATAAAAAAGAGTATGTCGACGAAATAGTGAACCACTATAGCATGCAAGTCGTAAATAGGCTAGGTATGCACGGGTTTGAGATATTTACCGACGAATTTCTGAACAACTATGCATACACCACGGAGATCTTGAGAGCGACCCTCTATCAGTCATTAAATCTAGAACATCCATTTTATGAGCATATTAGTAAGGGGCTCGAAGAATTGGATGATGCTTTAGACTATGATTTATATGATGATACGGACGACGACTTATAATCTATTGACATTTTATGTCAAGTGTGGTAGTATATATAATAATATGAATTGAAATGTAGTGTAACATGATACTCGTGGATTTAAATCAAGTGATGATATCCAATCTCATGCAGCAGATTGGATTCAACAAAAATGCTGAAATTAAAGAAGACTTAGTCCGGCATATGGTTCTGAACTCTTTACGGCTATATCGCCGTAAGTTCGGTGAAAAATTCGGTGAGCTTGTTATCTGCTGTGATGACAAGAACTACTGGCGCCGAGACATATTTCCATACTACAAAGCACACCGAAAGAAAGATCGTGAAGAGTCGGGCCTAGACTGGCACATGATTTTTGAGGTCCTGAACGGCATTCGTGATGACCTCAAGACAGAGTTTCCATACAAGGTAATACAGGTGGAGCGTGCAGAGGCAGATGATGTCATTGCTACACTGTGTCATACGTATGGACATTTGGGTGTCACTAACGGTAGTGGTGAACCCATACTCATACTGTCATCCGATAAGGACTTTGTACAGTTACAGAAATATGCCAATGTAGAGCAATACAGCCCCATGCAGAAAAAGTATGTGAACACCTCGAACCCTGCTAGATATGTGCACGAACATATTCTGCGCGGTGATAGGGGTGACGGTGTTCCTAACTTTCTGTCATCTGATGATACATTTGTTGTTGGCAAGAGACAGAAACCATTATCAGCCAAAAAAGTTGATGCATGGAATGGTATTGATCCCGTTCAGTTTTGTAATGAGGAGATGCTTCGAGGATACAAGCGTAATCAACAACTCGTTGACTTAGATTTTGTTCCTGAAAATATTCAAAGTGAAGTGCTCGAAAAGTTCAACAATTATAAATTAAACGGTAGAGACAAAATCTTTAATTATTTCATCAAGAAAAAATTGAAAAATTTGATGGACGTGATACAGGAGTTTTGATGTTTGAAATAGTAGCAATTATGTTTATGGTACTCGGAAGTAAAGAGATCGATGCTGTTAGGATCACTCATGATCAAGGTAAACCATTAACGTTTAAAACACAACAAATATGCTATGCTCATGTTTATGCCAACCTTGAAAAGATTAAAGAGTTTGCGTCCTCGCAGTTTGATGGTCGACCAGTAAAAAGTGTTATATGTGCGCCAGTGCCAAAAGAAGTTTAATTGGAGATCAAAATGTATAAAGAAGGTGTCGCTGAGATACTAGATCGTATCTCAAAATTAAAAACCAAAAAGGAAAAGGTCGAAGCACTGCGAAGAGATCATAACATTGCTTTAGAAAATGTGATCGATATATGTTTCAATCCTAATTTAAAATTTGCATTACCACCCGGTGAACCGCCATATAAACCACAACCAAAAGAAACAGACTGTCAATCTTCACTGTATGCAAATCTTAGAAAGTTTGGTGTGTTTTTGGAATCAGGACCTTATCCACACATGAAACCTTTGCAGAGAGAAGTACAATTTGTACAGTTTTTGGAAATGCTTGATCCAGATGACGCAAAGCTAATTCTGTCAATCAAGGATAAAAAGATGCCCTACAAGGGTATCAACAAACAGCTTTTTAACGAAGCATGGCCCGCACTAGCATCAACCTGGAAGGAAAATGGGTAAAACATACCGTCGAAAGAAAAACATTTGGGATGATGATCCTGATGGTTTTGAACGCCGATCATCAAAGCACGTAAAAAAATGGTCGAAACAACAGCGAATTAAAAAGAAAACTCGTGAAGTACATGATGAACAAGATAACAGACCCAGCGTACATCATCGGTAACGGTCAGTCTCGCAAGTCATTCGACTTGATGATACTCAATGGTAAGGGCACAGTGTTCGGCTGCAATGCTCTATACAGAGACTTTACATTTAAGAGGTACATCTTACCTCACTATCTTGTTGCGATTGACGATGCCATCGTAACTGAGATAGAGTCATCGGACTTTCCATCCAATAGAGTTATTATACCACCTGAGAATGAGAAGTGGGAGCCAGTAAAGCTACACTGGGGTAACTCGGCGTCAGAAGATTGGAATCCTGCTCGACCGAGATCCAATGCGGGTATGAATGCCATTATCGAAGCAATTAAAATGGGCTATAAACAATTATATGTTTTGGGGTTCGATTTTTTAGTTGTCGATGAAGATACAGCTCTATCAAATCTCTATGATGGTACTAATTGTTATGGGCTTGACACCAGGGCAAATTTACAAGATACACGAAATCGATTAAACTATCTGGGATGGGTGATTGAAGAAAATCCAGATGTCGACTTCACATTCTGCTACCCACGTTCAGTGATAAATAGTGGGATATACACACCACAAGCCGTTAATGTGAGTGTACAAGATTTCGAATACTTATTGACAAATGGAGATACATAGTGTATGATTTACTGATAATTGGTTCGTTGTTATTCCTTGTAGGATTATCATTCTATGCCGGATATCAGTTTGCCTTGCCTCGTGTTGTTGAAGCTGTGTTGACTTCGATGAAAGAGGAACAAATCATCCGAATGATTGAGGGTGATGATGGAGACATTGAGATATACAGTGGTTATAAGTTTTATAAAGGTGATGTGAAGTGAATATTTTTGTCTTGAATGAACGTCCAGATATTGCAGCAAAGATGCACTGTGACAAACATGTTCCAAAGATGATCGTAGAGTCGGCTCAGATGTTGTCGACCGCTCATCGTTTGTTGGATGGCGAGGAGTATGTCGCTCCATCTAAGTCTGGTAAACGTATGGTCAAGCATTATCGTCTACCAGATCATGACGATCTTATCTACAAAGCCGTACACGCCAAGCACCCATGCACGATTTGGACTATGGAAAATTGCAATAATTACATGTGGCACTACCTTCTTTTCAAGTATCTGTCTTGGGAGTTCGAGTATCGATTTGGAAAGTTGCATGCCTCTTGGGAAAAACTCAGGGACATTCTGCATGTGACACCCAGGAATATCCGTATTGGCTCACAGACTCCATTTGCCCTCGCAATGCCAGACGAATATAAAGTTGATTGTGCGGTTCAATCATATCATAATTACTACTTGGGTGAGAAGGCTGGCTTCGCTAAATGGGAGAAGGGTCGATCTATTCCAAGTTGGTGGAATGATAAATACAAATAGGAGGTAGGATGCCAACTTACAGTTTTGTTGATGACACAACCGATGAAACCTTTGAGGAGATGATGTCAATCTCTGATAAGGAAGCATTCCTCTCCGATAATCCAAACATCCGTCAATTACCACCGTCTCGGGTTAATATCATTTCTGGCCAGTCCTATACTGGAATTAAGAATGATAATGGCTGGAACGAGCAGATGTCACGAATTGCTGCAGCTCATCCAACGAGTGCGGTGGCTAGCCAATATGGTGACAAGTCTGGTAAGGCTGTCAAGACTCGCCAAGCTGTAGAAAAATGGAAGAAGAAGAGAGCCGCAGACAATAAAAAATGATTAGCCATAGAAAGGTTATTCATGTACAATCACACGAACTTAGCAGTTGTAAACAACGATTATGATTTCTTTGAGGAACGACTTTCAAAAAAGCAACAGAAAAGATTAAAAAAGAAAGGAACAAACGTAGGTTTTAAACTGAAAGGCATAGAGCCTAAAACAATAAATCAACAACGAACATTCGATGCCTATCAAGACGGTGACCACCTCCTACTTCATGGAGTTGCTGGTACCGGAAAAACCTACATATCAATATATCTTGCTCTTCAGGAGATATTAAGTACATTTACAACCAAGCAAAAGTTAGTTATCGTCAGGTCAGTTGTACCGACTCGAGACATGGGTTTTCTTCCTGGTAACCAAAAAGAGAAACAAAAAGCTTATGAAGCACCTTATTATGGAATCTTTACAGAGTTGTTTGGAAGAGGAGATGCTTATGACGTACTCAAAACCAGGGGCAACGTGGAGTTTCTATCTACATCCTACGTACGGGGACTTACTCTGCATGATAGTATTGTACTTGTCGACGAGTGTCAGAACCTCACATTTCACGAGTGTGATTCCATCATTACAAGACTTGGCGATAATTGTAGGGTGATGTTTGCCGGTGACTTTAGACAGAGTGACTTTAAATATGATGACGAACGGCAGGGTATTGTAGATTTTATGCGTGTGATAAATAATGTAAGAGATTTTAGTAACATTGAATTTAATGAGGATGATATTGTGAGGTCTCAGTTGGTGAAGGACTACATTATATCAAAGCTGAAACATGGCATTTATTCATGAAGACAAATTCGAACTCTATGAAATAGAGGCAATTACGACACCCGAGGGTCGACAGTACAAAATACCAAATGGACCCTCGGATGTCCTATACGAATCTGTCACTACTGCTTTAGGTAAACAACCTGGCAGGATGGAATCACTTCGAGAGTGGAGAAAACGTGTTGGTTGGGATGAAGCCAACCGTATCAGTCGTAAAGCAGCAGGTCGTGGGACTGCTGTACATACCATCATCGAAAATTATCTAAACAATGTCGAGGATCCCTGCAAGGCTAGAATGCCAGATGCAGTTGCGATGTTCAAGTCACTACAGCCCATACTTGATAAGAGCATATCAAAGGTCTATATGCAAGAAGCGCCCCTTTGGTCTTATAAATATAGATTGGCAGGAAGAGTCGACTGTGTTGCAGACATAAATGGCATGCTATCCGTCGTAGACTTTAAAACGTCTATGAAACCCAAAAAGAGAGAGTGGGTAGGGGATTACTTTTTACAGACTGCCGCTTATAGTCATATGATAAAAGAGATGTATGGCGAAAGTGTCAAGCAAACAGTCATCTTCATTGCTGTCGAAGATAGAGATCCACAGATCTTTGTCGGAGACCCACACACAGACATAACACACGAATTCTTTGAGCAAAGGATAGTATGATGAAGAAGATACTTACATTCATAGCAGCAGGAATGATCCTCATTGGTTGTCAGACCACCGAAAAAGCACAAGCAGGCATAGAAATTATCGATGGTCCTCCAGTAGTTCCTCCTATTGCAGATGATAGGCCTTACCCTATAGTAACTGACTGGTACAAGGGTGATATTGTAGGAGCTCAGACACTCTGTAAAGACGAAGATGCCATCATGAAAATTGTTATGGCTGATACAAAGAGTGCAGATGCGGTACGAAAGTCAATGTATGCCCAATCAATGATTGGTCAATGCGTCATATTGCCTCGAGCCATAGGCGTACCGATAATGGACATTCTAGTTGAGTACATAGACTTTGCAAAGAGACCATCGGTCGTACTGGTCGTCGCTGTACCACGATATCAGGGAGTGGTAGCGTACGTAATAGCGGGTGGCCGCAGAGGGCCACCCAAGGAAGAGAAAAAAAGTGAGGGAATTTAGTCTACGTGAGACAAGACATTCCGTTTGAGATCATCAAGTGAGTTCTCGTTAGCCTGATATCGGATACCAATACCACCCTTGTTGACCCACCGCTCAATGTTCTCTGGCTTGTCGTCGATGAGAATATTAGGTACACCATTTGTGGTAGCATACTTCTCCTTACGACCCGTAAAGATAGCCTCTTGTGGGCGGTAGTCGTGTTTGTCAAGCCAGTGGCGTTTCCAGAAGGAGCTGTTCTCATGATCGTCACGAAGTGGGCTCGATAGGATTGACCACTCACCATCAGTCACCTCATCAACGAAAGCAATCAGCTCGTCAGATGTCTTGAATTTAGGAATACGACCGAAGAAGTCCGTGCCCTTCAGAGCTTTGATGGACTCATCCCTGTTGGGAAGGTCCTTCCAGTGCTTCACGTTGTAGTGTGAAGCCAACTCCTTGAAGAAGTCGGCAATCACACCATCCATATCAACATATATCGTCATTTTATAACCCCTTGCAGCAAGTGACACGAGCCATTTTATCAAAGGATCGGCTATCCCGCTTGATGAGATCACCGAGTTTGATGGCTATGCGGAGAGAGAACTCACGGATGTGATCCTGATTGTTCTCGATGAAGGCAATGACCCTTTTCTCCTGCGGTCGGGACAGACCACGTTTTTGAAGCAGGCCCTGCTTGATGACCTGTTTCATGCGGATCAGGTAGTCACGGCGAGTCTTCATCGCCAAGTCAATGTAGTGTGACCGAGAGATCATCGCCTGAAGGTGAGGAGCGAGTTTCCCGCCCTTTTCGGCAATCGCATCGAAGTCGAGGTTCGATATGAATATGATCGTCCCATCGAACTGAAACTGTCGAGGAATGAGAGTTGCAGTCGTGTCATCCATCATGTTGAACTCTGCGAGATAGGACACACGGCGACGGTCGGTGCTGTCACATACAGCTTTTAGCATCGCCAGAGTGGCGTCGTCGAGGAACAGACTATCGGAGTCATCAAAGACAATGACCTGACCCTTCTGGCGGAACTGGTATAGAGTCTTGAACAGACCCGTAGCCTTGACATATCCACGAATGACTGTGTGTTTACGCTCATCGGGATCCCATTTAGCGAGGCAGTCCTCAACGGTATAAGACTTGCCGAGACCAGCAGGACCGGAAACAATCAGCGAGTTGATGTCGCCCTGTAGGGCTGCATTGGTGATTGTCTCCAGAACTTCAAATCGGTCACGCAGCTTGCGGTCGATCTGAGCATCGGTCTCACCGGTTGTGATGTTAGAGGGTGCGTCTAGCTCAAACATCTTGAGAGCTGACTTACGAGCCTTACTTACAGGCTTCTTGCTCTTAGAGCGATCATATATGCCACGTGGCATTGGTATCTCCTTGTTGATTCATCATAAGTACATACTATCAGGTCATGCCCGATATGTCAACTCTTTTTTTAAAAAAAGTTTTGTTATGCATCAATGGGTTAGAACTTTTCTCAAAAAAGTTATGAGGCAACGGCATAGAGTACGGCTTTGGAGTCGTATAAGTCAAAGGCTTCGGTGTAGAGTTCGGTCTTGCCTATGCGAGGGAAGTCAACAACACGTGAGCGAGGAGACTTACGGGCAAAGAGGCAGAGTCGACTGTCTTTAGCGAGTTCATTCCATACAAAGCGACCACCGGGACTCTGACTGTCACCAGCTTGAAGCGAATAACCCTTTCTGATAAGGAAACTGTATGCCAAACGAGCAATACCATTACCTCGATACCATTGAGAGACCTGAACCATATCAACATGCCAGAATGAGCCACGCTTAGATAGTGTAATATTAGCCACAATACGGTACTGACCCTTTCTCACACGGCTCTGATCATATATCCATATATCTCTATAGTCATCCTCATGGGACTCATCAGAGTAGACATCAAATCCACGAACTCGACCGAGTCTTACAAGGTCCTCATATACGGAACCCCAACCCAATTGGACACGCTTTGATAGAGTAATACGGTCAGGCATAGATCTCTCCTCTACATACAGCTGAAACTAGAGCTTGTACGCATCATAACACATTGAGCATAAACATATTTTTCCGTTACATCCGTGTGTTTGTTTACGGCGGCTACCACAGAAAAAACCGTATGCATTCCACTGTTCATATATGCATACTACAACGCCCATCCCAGGCTGTAAACATATTTTTTATACGGAACTGCATTTTTATTTGTTTTCACTTCAAACACTTAGCTCTAACCCATTGAGATCATTGACAATAAAAATGTACGTTCTGCTGCGTTTTTGTTTGACACATACTATACGGCCTGTTAGAATACACCTATGATGAATAAGGAAATGAACATGCAAAAACACCACACCTTCTCGTTTACCGTTTTGACAAACGAAACCTTCGACTTCGACTTGCTCGATCAATTCTCTTCCGAACACCTTGTCCAATCCCACCAGCGTCCACTCGACGAGGGAGTTCTCATTACATTCTCCTCCGATAACCTCGACTGTCTCGAAGAAGTTTTCGACCAGCTCATCTTCCTCAACCCCTCCGATATCCAG
>MDTE01017082.1_pt1 | contig 10530 bp, 10 predicted proteins | sample 811231 | NCBI WGS metagenome assembly MDTE01 (sample SAMN05326651, study PRJNA326480) | marine metagenome | isolation source: seawater | place: Indian Ocean: Red Sea | collected 2010 | reverse complement strand
TTCAACAAAGATTTCAAATTAAATGATAACCAGTACGTTTGACCATTATAATCCTTAAGTATTCTCTCCATATGATTCTTGCCAAGTTGAGATGGATTTAAAGACGCCCATTTAGAAGGGAAGTAACTAAATTTAAATTGAATACTTTGTTCATCAGTTTTCAGTTCTTGTAAAATTGCTAGCATTGATCCTGCAGTATTAGCAATAAGATCTCCTGGTGAAGCTCCCCATTTTTTTGAGGTACCATCTAGTATTTCAACAATTGTTAAAAAAACTGATCCCGACATACCGCCATACCAAATAGATTTCTTTCTATTAAAACCAGCCCATTTAAAACACTGTATTCCTTTAACTCCTAAATAATAAGATGTAAATGCATGGCCAACTTTATCTAATTGTAACCATTCATTATTGTCATTTATAAAGTGAAAGGAACTTCTATCATAGTTCTGATACCATGCATAGTTCAAACTAATTAATGATATCGTATAAGAAGAAATTCCAGAGTACAACAAAATATTTCTTTTTTTGGTATCAAGTACTCTATCATTAACGTTCCAATCATTTTTAAATGATCTTAAATTTTCTTGTGCAGTTAAATTATATGTGAAAAGAATAAAAAAAAATAAACTAATTCTCATCAAAGTATTGTTGACTTACAGGCTTCTAAAATTTCATCAACTTTTGACATATTGCTTGCTTCAGCATATGTCCTTAAAACTGGCTCAGTTCCAGATGGGCGAATCATTAGCCAAGTATTTTCATCAAAATAATATTTGTAACCATCAATTTTTTCTAGTCTTATAACATTGAATTTACCAAAAGAAACAAATGCACCATTATCACACTTTGAAATAATACTATCTTTTGTATCATTATCTATATGTAAATCAACTCTGTTAAAAGAAAATTCTCCAACAATGTCATATACCTCTTGAATCAATTGATTTAATGATTTACCAGATTTAGCCATAAACTCAAAAAGAATTAAACCCATCCAAATCCCATCTCTTTCAGGAATATGTCCAACGGTTGCAATACCTCCAGATTCTTCTCCACCCAATAAAACATTTTCAGATATCATTTTACCAGCAATATGTTTAAATCCAATTTTAACTACTTCGTGATCTAAGTTATAAAAATTACATAGTTGTTTAACTTTAACAGAACATGAAAAAGCTGTAACAACTTTACCACTATATTTCTTATATTTCACTAAATAATGAATAAGTAATAATATTATATGATGAGAATCAATAAATTGACCATTATCATTATATAAACCTATTCGATCAGCATCACCATCAGTAGCAAGACCACAATCTAAATCATTATTTTTCATCATCAAAGAAAATTCCTCCAAATTCCTATGAATTGGTTCTGGAGCAATACCGTTAAAACTAGGATTTAAATCACAATGTAGAAGAGAAGCATTTGGAAGTAATCTCTTAATAGCATTCATTCCAGCTCCGAACATAGCATCATAGCCAAATTTCAAAGATGAATTACGTATTGCAGACATATCAAAATTGTCTTCTACATGATCACAATAAAGACTTTCTAAATCGACAGTTTCAAATTTATTTTTCTCAATTTGATTTAAACAAATGTTTGATAAATCAATATTACATTGTTCTGGAATTCGTCTTTCAACATCAATTATATCAATTTCTAAAAGAGGTCCACCAAAATCACCTTTAAGCTTAAATCCATTGTATGATGGCGGATTGTGAGACGCAGTTATAACAATTCCTAAATTAGCTTTATGTTTGACCACAGCTAAAGATACCATAGGGGTTGAAACAAAACTAGTTGATAATTTTACAGATATATTTTTTGCAAGAAAAATCTTTGCAGCAGTTTCTGCAAACAACTTACCTCCAAATCGACAGTCATATCCAATTATAACAGAAGGTGAATCATATTTTTCATTTAACCATTCGGAAGTTGCAATCGAAACACGAGAAACATTATCTGTTGTAAAATCTTTTGCAATGATAGCTCTCCATCCATCTGTTCCAAACTTTATTTGTGTCATTATTGATATTTATATTTGCAAAAATATAAAACTAAACTATAAATGTATTATTTAAAGTTTTGATAACGTTTATATTTAGTTTTATTAATATTATGTTGTCGAATCGTAGATGTAAATTCATGATATCCATCACCATTACTTCCAGCACACATAAAATAAAAATCATGTTTTTCTGCATCCAACACTGCATCAATAGCGTTTTTAGAAGGAATTCTTATTGGTCCTGGAGGTAACCCTTTATATTTATATGTATTATATTTATTATCAACTGCTAAGTGTTTATTTAAAACTTGCTTAACATCAAAATTTTTAATTGATCCAGAAATATAATTAGCGTAAATAACAGTAGGATCAGCCTGAAGGTAAGGGAAAAGATCTGGACGCATTAATCTGTTTAGATATAATCCCGCTATCTTAGATCTTTCATCTAATCTTTTATCTTGCTCTGCTTCGACAATTGACGCTAGAATAGACACATGAGCTTTTGTTATTTTTTTAGATTCAGGGATATCAGTTAAAGAATTTACATTGTAAAACCTTAAATTTAGATTATCTAATTTTTTCATACGATCATCTTTATTCCAAAAAGAAGTATATTCTTCAACAATTCTTTCTTTAAAATCATCAATAACAATATCTGAGTAAAATTCATAAGTATTTGGAATAAATAATACTGGGTAATTTTCAATATTCAGAGAATTTTTTTGAAGAAAATTTTCATTTAGAAAACTATTTTTAAGATCAGTTTTATCTAATTTAAACTTATCAGATATGACATCAAACAAGTTATCAACTAAACGAATATTTTCCTTGATTTGAAAATTAAATGTAGATCTTTTTTTAACTCTTAACTCATTAATTAATTTATTAAGACTATATCTTCCATCTAAAATAAACTTTCCGGGCTTAATAGAATTTTTATAATCTTTAACATGAGACAATGCTATAAACTCTTGTTCTCCTTTAAGTTTCCCTTTAGTTTTTAATATTTTTATAACATCTTTTATAGTGGAATTTTGCGGAATATTTATAACAATCTCAGAATGATTATTTGTAACATAGTAATACTGTTTACTGTCATTGTTTTGGAGTTCATGTATTAAATAAAAAATGACACCTAATAGGATACTTATAAATATTAAAAAATTTCGTAGTTTTTTCATGAAAAATTAAAATGTTTTAATAATTTCAATTGCTCGGTGTTTAGGATTAATTTCAATTATTTTCTGCAAATATAGTTTTGCTGAATTATTATCACCTAAAAGTTGAGACAAATAAACTAAATTTTCATAAGCTAAAATATAATCCGGATCCAAATCTAATGCTATATCAAGATGTTTTTGAGCAAAATCATATTCGCCATTAAGAATTCCTATTAAAGCAATACTAGAGTGAGCCTGTTTAATTTTGGGATTTAAACTAATTACTTTTTCATACTGTTTAAATGCTTCAGAAGTCTTGTTTTGATTAACTAAAAAACTTGCATATTTCAACCTGTATTCTATTACTAATGGCATTAAATTAATTGCTTTTTCATAATAATAGTTAGATTGATTAATTAAATCACTTGATAAGTTATTAGTTAAATTTTTATAACCATCCCCTATTCTACAATAAGCAAGAGCAAGATCAGATTTAGAATACTTAGACTCATTAATTTTCTTGTTATTTTGAGAAAAATTAACCAAAGATTCAAAGTCATTTTTTAAGTAATAATATTGAACAAATGAAGAAAAGTTATTTTTTGATCTTTCTAAATAATATAAAGCAGAATCAAGGTAAACAGATTCAGGCTCAAAGCTTTCATATCTTTTTAAATATGCTTTTGCTTTAGATAAAGTAGTGGGATTTGGATTGTTTATTGCATGTAAACCCAAAAAAATGGAAGTATCATAAAACTTTTCGGATTCATTATGAAATCCGATTTTATGATCTGTAATAGATACATGCATAATATCTAAAGTAGAAGATTCAGGCATATGACAAGAAGAACAGTTTTCTAACTGATCATCAGAACAAATTTCATGGCAACTCATACATTTATTATCAAAGTATTGATTTTTTAATGATGTGACAGATTTGTGAGGATTATGACAAGTAATACAAGTCATTTCTGAAGATTTGAAGCAACTACTTTGCTTCAATCTGTCAACATGAGATGCCATTATAAATGAATGATTGTTAGAGTATTTAGGAAGATAAGTATCCATATGATCTTTTAAAGACATTCCTGGCTTAAATGAATTAAATGTCTTGCCATCTTTTAAAATTGAAGTGCCTTGAAGGTGACATCTTTGACAAACATCAAATTGCTTTTCTAAAGATAATTTAGAAGGATTAACAATTGAATAGTCAATATATTTTGATGTATCAATTAATTCACCGGCTAACTTTCTTTTTACATGAACTTCACCAGGCCCATGACAACTTTCACATTCTATTCCTTGAGGAATCGAGTGATATTTGTGATTCGATCCTTCAACTAGATTAGAATGACCGTTATGACAGCTCATACATTCTAATGCAATTTCTCTTGAAAACCTGGTATTTCCTCCATTTTCATATCCTGGAGGCAAATCTGATATGTTCTCTTGTGTATAGTATGTGTAAGGTATTTGATGAATATAGCCATTAATTTCATATAAATGTGAATTTGTATGGTGACCACTTCCAATCTTATACGTAATCTTTTCAATCCTTTTATGTACTGTATCTTTATTATCTAATCTAAATTCTTTAATATATAAACTATCATTTTTAAAAAAAGGTTTATAGTAAAAGTTCTTTAAATCATCATAAATAACAGGAATATCTTTATTTGATAGAACACTATTATTCTTTGTTGCATAATTTAATGATCTTCCCATTCCAGTTTGAATGTAAGAATCATATATTTCAGCATGACACATTCTGCATTGTTCCTTTCCTACATATTTTACTGTATCATTATGTCCAAGATAAATTGAACTCTTGTTATTTTTTTCTTTTTTAAATTGAGTGACTTCTGGATTATTACAAGAATATAATATAACTAAAAGTAGCAAGAAATTGAAATATAGTGTTTTTGTTGCCATTTTTAAAAAATAACAATTCTAATTCTTATGATGCTAATTTAATAAAATATTGGAATTGTTTCTGAGTTTTAAATAACGTAAAACCTGAGGATCTAAAAAGAGAAATGCTAGATTGATTGCTTGAATGAACCATTGCATATAATTTATTTATTTTTAAAAATGAAAATGCATAATTCGAAATTAAATTAAGTGCTTCTTTTCCAAATCCATTACGTCTATACTCTTTGTCAATAATAATTCCAATATTGGCAGTAAATTCTTTGTAATCAAAGAGATCAACAAATCCAATTGAGGGACCATATTTATCTATTACAAAACGAAGTTGTTTAGATTTCTTTATATTTTGATTAGAGTTAATTATAAAATTAATTAAATCATTATCAGAATATATAACATTTTCACTACCATATCTCCAATTTGATTTATTATTTTCAATATGCTTCAAAAAACTTAAATCACTAATTTTAAGAGATCTTAAAAGAATATTTTTACCATTTAACATTCAAACTCGCCAATATAACACAATTCAACATTTCCTTTAAGCCAAATATTTTGATAGATACCATTTAAAAAATCAAATGAAACAGTTAAAAATCCACCTAAAGTTTCAATTTGAACTAAATTAAAGTCAATTGCTTTAGAAAAATGTAATGAAACAGCAGAAGCAACTGCACCAGTACCACAACTTAACGTTTCAGATTCAACACCTCTTTCGTATGTTCGTGCTATAATTTTTTTTGGATTTACAAAATTTACATTTACTCCTTTTCTAATAAACTCTTGTCTATTCCTAATCATCCTACCCTCTTTGAAGACATCAATGGAATTAAGATCCTCTTTAAATAAAACAAAATGAGGAGAACCAGAATCTAGAAAAAATCCCTCATTTATGCAGCTAATTTTATTAATATCCTTCATCTTTATAGAAACAATATTTTCTTCAATACAACCATAATGTTCTCCATCAATAGCTAAAAAAACTGCTTTATTTTTAATAATGTCTATTTTCTTAGCAAAAGCTAAAATACACCTTCCTCCATTACCACACATTGTTGATTGATTTCCATCAGAGTTGAAATAAATCATTTGAAAATCATATTTATGATGGTTTCTTAATAGTATTAAACCATCTGCTCCAATACCAAATTTTCTTTGACACAAAGAAGAAATTAACTCTTTATTTTCTAAATTAAAATTTTCTTTTCTATCATCAATAATTATGAAATCATTTCCTGTTCCCTGATACTTATAAAACAAATACTTCATTCAACAAAAGTAACAATAATTAAGAGGTATATTTAAAAGAAAAATCTATTTTTGTTATATATTTATAAAAAGATAATATATGAAAACATATGAAAATAAGTTAAACGATTGGGTGAATAAAGAAAAATTAGGAGTAAACCTACTCAATTCTGTTGGAAAATTGATGTATGACAAAGGAATCGAACTAGTATTATTTAGAAATCAATTACTAGAAATTGGAGTTTCTGAACTTTTAGATCTTATTTCATATGCTAACAATGTTGTAGAAAGAAAAAACAACATCGAAGTTGCAAATAAATTAGCTTCATGTATGCTTCAAATGAATTTAGCAGCTAGTAAAATTGATATTGGCTTACTTACAGCAGAGTTTATTGAAGGAAATGAATTAGATGAATTCAACTTTTTAAATGAAAAATTATCTCATATAGTTAATGCTGATACAAGTTCTAAAAAAGCTAAAGATGTAATTTTATTTGGATTTGGAAGAATTGGACGTCTTACTGCAAGAGAATTGATTAAACAGGCTGGAAAAGGTCAACAATTAAGACTAAAAGCTATAGTAGTAAGAAACCTCACGAAAGAACAAATTATTAAAAGAGCAGATCTTTTCAGAACAGACTCTGTTCACGGTGTTTTTAAAGGAGTAGTTGATTTGGAGTTAGAATCTAATTCTATTGTTGTTAATGGACAGGTTATTCGATTTATTGAAGGAAAAAATCCTGAAAATATTAATTATGAGCAATATGGTATAAATGATGCATTACTTATTGATAACACTGGTGCTTATACTGATAAAGAAAGTTTATCGATTCATCTAAAATCAACAGGTGTGTCTAAGGTTCTTCTTACAGCACCAGGTAAAGGAATACCAAATATTGTATATGGAATAAATTCAAAAAATCTTGATATTAATAACAATAGTATATTCTCTGCTGCTTCTTGTACTACAAATTGTATTGCTCCTATCTTGCATGTAATTGAAGATAAGTTTAGTATAAATAAAGGACATTTAGAAACAGTTCATGCATATACAAATGATCAAAACCTTTTAGATAATATGCACAAAAAAACAAGAAGAGGTCGTTCAGCTGCAATTAACATGGTAATCACATCAACAGGAGCAGGAAAAGCTGTAACAAAAGTTATTCCATCTTTAGAAGGTAAATTATCCGCAAATGCAGTTAGAGTCCCAACCCCAAACGTATCTCTAGCAATTTTAAAGTTAAATTTATCTAAAAAAACATCAATAACTGAAGTTAATCAAGCAATTAGACATGCAGCTATTAAAGGCTCTTTAGTGAATCAAATTAATTACCAAGTTGACCCAGATCTAGTTTCAAGTGATATTATTGGAAATTCTTGTTGTTCTGTTTTTGATAGTAACGCTACAATATGTTCATCAGATGGTCGTGACATAGTAATATATGTTTGGTATGACAATGAATTTGGATACACAAAACAAGTTATTAGATTAGCAAAACAAATTGCAAAGGTTAGAAGATTAACTTACTATTAAAGAATGAAGCTAAACAAGAAGAAGTTCCTTTCCTATAAACTCTTCAACTCTTCATTTACGGGTCTTTCAATTGGGATTCTATTCACAATTTATGAACCAATCAAACCTCTTTTTTTTTCAATTGGGGGCATTATACTTGCACTAGGAATGTTAATTGTTGCTAGATACTATGACAGGCTACTTAACATAAGAAGTTTTTATAAAATTTCTTTACTTGTTGAAGTAATAATTTTATTAACACTTCTATTCTATTTAATTTTTAAACAAAATCTATTTTCTGCACTGATAATTTATTGTTCTTATCAACTTACATTTATATTTGGCGGCTATCTTGTAAGAGCTGAAACATTAGTTGCAAAAAACAAAGAATATCTAGGTAAAATAGATACAAAAAAACAAATTGGATATTTATTTGGATTAGTATGCTCTTTCGTCTTTTATCAATTATTGGAAAATGGTTTCAAAATTTATAATCCAATAATACAAATCTCAATTCTTCACTATATTCTTATATGCTTACAAATACATATACTTGATTTGCTAATTAAAAGCTTTAGTAAAAGAAAGATTAATAATTATTAATTTGTAAATCGTTATATTTTTTTAGTTAAATTTGTAAAAAATATTAATCAAAAACAAATAACAATGGCATTAGAATTAACAGATGGAAACTTTAAAGAGCTTGTACTTGAATCAAACAAACCAGTGCTAGTAGATTTTTGGGCAACTTGGTGCGGCCCATGCAGAACTATAAGTCCAATCATTGATGAATTACATAATGATTTAGAAGGGAAAGCAGTTATTGGTAAGGTTAATATTGATGAAAATTCAAATACGCCAGTTACTTACGGTGTAAGAAATATTCCTACATTATTAGTTTTTAAAAATGGAGAGGTTGTAGAAACTCTTGTTGGCGTACAATCAAAAACAAAACTAACACAAGTTTTAGAATCACATATGTAATAATTATGAGTTTTTAGTTATTATATGAAACTAGACTACTCTAAACTTTCTACTGATCTTGAACTTTTTGCTAAGCAAGTAGTAGAAGGTTTTATTACTGGAAAACACAAAAGTCCATTTCATGGATTCTCAGTTGAATTTGCTGAACACAGACAATATAACCATGGGGAAAGTACCAAGCATATTGATTGGAAATTGTATGCTAGAACAAAAAAACTGTTTAATAAGAAATACGAAGAAGAGACAAATTTAAGATGTCAAATTATAATTGATAATTCGTCTTCAATGTATTATCCTGATAGAAGTAAAATCGATTTACAAAACCCAAACAAGATTTTTTTTGCCATTTACGCATCTGCAGTTCTAATTAACTTACTTAAAAAACAAAGAGATGCTGTAGGTATTAGCATAGCTTCTAATCAACTAGAATTTCATACTAATAGTAAAACAACTCAAAGACATCAAAAGATTTTATTTGAAGAACTAGGTAAACTATTAGAATCTAACTCCATATCGAGAGATACTGATTTAAGTACTCCATTACATCAAATATGTGAAATGATTAACAAAAGATCTCTAGTAATTGTATTTACAGATTTTTTACATAAAGATAAATCAATTGAGGAACAATTTGAACCATTTAGACACATGAAATATAAGCAACATGAAGTTCTTTTATTTTATTTAAATGAATCAAAAACAGAAGCAAATTTAGAATTTGAAAATCAACACTATAATTTCATTGATATGGAAACTAAAGAGGAAATTAGAGTTAATCCGCAACAACTTAAAAGTAACTATATAGAAATGTTTAGTAATCATGTTAATAAAATTAAAAATCAATGTTTTAAGAACAAAATTGAGTTTATTGAGGTAGATATTAATAGAGGATTTGACTCAGTTATTGAATCTTATTTATTGAAAAGAAAAAAAATGATCTAAATATTAAAAAAAAATTATATTTGCAATGTTTTAAAAACGGTCTGGTAGTTCAGCTGGTTAGAATACATGCCTGTCACGCATGGGGTCGCGGGTTCGAGTCCCGTCCAGACCGCAACTTAAAATATTAAACCCTTGTAATTCAATAGATTACAGGGGTTTTTTAGTTACTTAGGGAGGAATAAGTGGAGGAAATCTATTTATTTATAAATTAAATTACATTTATATTTATTAACGGAATTACTCACACAATAAGTTGATAAATAAGCATTTAAATATTTTTATAAAGATTGCAACACACTTACATTTGTATCAAAATTATACAAATAAACCTAATATGATTGAAAATAAATACTTAACTGAGAAACAAGCCTCAAAATATTTTCAAATAAGTGAAAGAACTTTAGGAAACTATAGACGAGAGGGAAGATTTAAATCAAGTAAAGTATTTATATATGTTGGCAAGCAGGTTCGATATAATTTAAAAGAACTTATTAACTACTTTGAACTATGTAGTACTAAATCAGTATAAAAAATTATATTGATATATAATGGGTGTTTCACCCTTTAATCCTTACTATATCTATTGCTTAAATTAATTAATCATAAACTATTAATAATCAACGTATTATGTATAATGAAAAACAAAGACAAACAGTAATGAGTTACGCTAATTGGTTAGCTGAAACTAAGTGGGATAAATTCTCTACTATTACTTATAGATACGATATTAA
>MDTE01150421.1_pt1 | contig 10531 bp, 11 predicted proteins | sample 811231 | NCBI WGS metagenome assembly MDTE01 (sample SAMN05326651, study PRJNA326480) | marine metagenome | isolation source: seawater | place: Indian Ocean: Red Sea | collected 2010 | reverse complement strand
AGCTGCATCTATTGAGCCTCCAGGATTACAAAGACTGGTGAGAGATATCAGAAGAATTGATTTAATTCTTGGTGATGGTATTAAGAAAGTCTGGGATTCAGAAATACCTGTAAAAAATAAATTAAGAACGTTTTAGAATTTATCTCATTACCATACGATTTAGTCTTGGTTCGTCTATAATCATTTCTGAATCATAAGATATTGTATGGGTGATAAATTCAGCTACTTCTTTTGGATTAAGAAATGTTGTATAGTCTTGATCTTTTGAAATTTTTGCCATGTTAGTTTGCGTCGATGCAGGAGAGATACAATATACACGAATATTATATTCCTTCAGTTCACTACTTAAGGATCGGGAAAACCCAAGAATACCATGTTTTGTTGAACAGTAAAGAGTTCCATTTTTGAAACCAGAATATGAAGATGATGAACCAAGATTTACTATTCTACCCCATTTTTTCTTTTTCATACCTTTAGCGAATTCTTTTGAAAGTAAGAATGGAGTTTTGATATTTACATTAAAAATTTGCTCAAAGTCTTTTTCTGTGCATTTTTCTATTGATTTAATTTGAAATATACCAGCACAATTTATTAGAATATCTGTAGAAGTAAAGCTGTTTCTCACTTTTTTAATTAGTTTGATTATTTGAGATGAATTGTTTAGATCTGCAGCTAAATAATTGATTTTTGAATTTTTTGTTTTTAGTGATTTACAAAAATTTTTCAATTTAGTATTATTTTTTGATGTAAGAAATACATTACATTCTTGTTGAACCAGAAGATTTACAATATGTTTTCCTATGCCACCAGTAGCACCTGTGATTAAACAATTTTTATTTTTCAGAGTATTTTTCAATTTTTAATAATCCCCGCCAATTTTTTTTCAGCAATTTCACATATAATATGGTAAATAATTCTATGAACCTCTTGAATTCTTGCAGTAGAAGATGAATTCACAACTAAAGAAATGTCAGTAAATTTTTTTATCTTTCCACCTTTATTTCCTAATAGCCCAATAATTGCTACATTTTTCTTTTGAGCAAATTTTAACGCATTAATGATATTGATAGAATTACCACTTGTGGATAAAACTAATACCACATCACCAGAATTTAAAAGACCTTCAAGTTGTCTTTTGAAGATTTGATCAAAATTATAATCGTTTGAGATTGATGTGAGTATGGATGAATCAGTGCTCAGAGATATTGCTGGAAAACTAGATCTATTTTTTTGAAATCTTCCTATAAATTCAGATGCAATGTGCTGTGCATCAGCTGCACTACCACCATTACCAAGAATGAGTAGTTTGTTTCCCTTTGATAATGATTTTACAATTATGTTTACTGAATTCTCTATTTCTTTTGAGAGAATGGATGAATCAGATATTAATGCCGAGCTGTCTGAAAAAATTTTTAAAATTTCATTTTGTAAATTCAAGATTAGTTTAGATCCATTTTTTTCCTTTAAAAGGTTAGGCATGAATGTTAAGTGATTTATAAAGGAAAAAGACACATTCTAAAAGTATTGTCAAACAATGAAAGAGAAGATTCCGTTGCACTAGGAGGCTCGAAAAGATTCTCAGTTGCAGATGATATGTCTATCAGATCAATAAAGAAAGAAGATGAATGGGGAAAATTTGATGAAGATTGGGGTTTTAGAATATATGATATACCAGAGGAATTTCGTACTGAAAAGAAATATAGTAATTTTATCTTGGCTAAAGAAGAAGAGAGATCTAAAAAATTGATCTTAGAATCAATGCCATATCAAATTGATATTGAACCAACAAATATTTGTAATTTAGAATGTCCATTGTGTTCAACTGGTGTTGATGCACAAACAAGAAAAAAGGGCATGATTAACTATGAACGATTTAAAATTCTTGTCGACGAGATTAAAGACACTGTTTTACAATTATCATTACAAAATTGGGGCGAATCAACTCTTGTCAAAGATTTTCCAAAAATGGTCAAATATGCTGCAGATGCTGGAATATTCACTCGTGTTTCAACAAATTTTTCAGTCAATTATAATGATGAAGTTTTGTATGAATTAGTTACATCAGGATTAGGAAGATTAGTAGTAGATATTGATGGAACAACTCAAGAGATTTATGAGAAATATAGACGTAAAGGAGACCTTAAACTTGTTTTGAGAAATTTAGAGAATGCATTGAAAATAAAAAAAGAAAATAATTTAAAATTTCCAATAATTCAAGCAAGAATGTTGGTTATGAAGCATAATGAACATCAGATCGAAGATTTCAAAAATCTAGCAAAAGAAATGAACGTTGATGAAATAGAATTAGGAAATATTCAATTAAATCCAAATACTGTAAAGGAAAAATGGCTTCCAGAGAATACAGATTATATATATAAGACATATGTAGATGAAAGGCGAACTACGCCATGTCATTGGCCATGGAGCGGATTGATAATCAACTGGGAAGGAGGTATTTCTCCATGTTCTATTATTGATGATGAAAATTCAGATTTTGGAAATGCATTTGACAAAGGAGGAATAAAAAATGTTTGGAATAATGAATATTATATTTCAGCTAGATCAGAGTTTTCTAAAGAAAAAATGATGACAAAAAATACAATATGTAATGTATGCAAGAATGATACGCATAATCCTAATCTTTTGAGAGTTGGAGATACATTTAGCCTAACAATGAATAAAAATGTAAAATTTATGAAAATAAAGAATAATTAAGTATAGTGTAATACAAAATGAAACCTAACATAGTTTTTTTAACAATTGACTCCTTAAGATTCGATAAAATAATTGGAAAAAACAAATCTTCGATCACTCCTAATATTGATAAATTAATTTCTGATGGTACTTCTTTCAACCAAACAATTTCTACTGCAGATCAAACAGGAGTGTGTTTAGGTTCAATTTTCACTTCATTATATCCATTCAAAAGTGGAATTTCATATTTTAATTTTAATCATGAAGTTCCAAATTTTTTTGAGATTATGAAAACTGAAGGTTATAATTTAAACAGTTATCTTCCTGATTTATCATTTTTTAAAAATGTCTCAAAAAATTTTGATAACAATGATTACTATGTTTATAATGAAAGAAGTGAATGGTTACAATTAATTGGTTATGGAAACAGAATTATAGAAAAAATTCATTCCATGAGTAATCCTTGGTTTTATTTCATACATTTAATGGATTTACGTCCTCCCTATTCTATTCCTTCAGAATTTAATAAAAATGAATTTGGAGAGATTGATTATGATAGAATGTTATCTTACATTGATAGCTGGATAGGTAAATTTTTAGAAAAAATCGAACTGGAAAAAACAATTTTTGTGTTAACATCTGATCATGGCGATTACATCTCTATTTTCGAGGAGGATCTCAACGAAATTAAACTACCAAAATTACTTAAAAAAACTAAAAAAATTATACCTCCAAAGCTTTCTGATAGAATATTATCCTCACTACAAAAACAAAAAAAATCATCCGAGCTAAAAAAATTAAAAGATAGTTTACCTCCTCAAGAATATCGAACGTTACAGAATAGATGTGATAATTTTTTATTTGATGAATTAGTACGAATACCTCTTATTTTTAATGGATTTAATATTACATCTAATTTAACCATTAATCAACAAGTTAGACAAATTGATATCTTTCCTACATTAATTGAATTAGGAAATTTCTCTAATACGATCAAAAAAATTAATGGTAGAAGTTTAGTTCCTCTTTTGAGAAACCAATCTTTTTCTGAAGAACCTGCATACATTGAAACTGGTTCTTCAAGTTCAAAAGTTTTAGGTAAATTAATTGGAATTCGAACATCAGAGTACAAATATCTTAGATCAAGAGAACAAAAAACTCAAGATGTAATTCTTTATGATTTAATAAATGACAAAAATGAATTAGAAAATATAGCGTCATCAAAACCTGAAATTGTTAGTGAAATGGAGAAAATTTTGCAATTAATACGTGATAATTCTAATATTGACAAGTCTGTTATTATGTCAAATCAACATTCAAAAGAAATTGAAGAAGAATTAAAAAAAATGGGGTATATATGAAAAAGCTAAATGTAATTATGATTCTAATTGATGGTGGAAGATTAGATCATGTTCTAAAATCTGATTTTTATCAAAATTTAAAATCAGATTTTTCTTTTTTTTCACATCCAATCACATATGGACCACATACAATCGCTGCTATGCATGCAACATTTAGTGGATGTTATGGTACACGAACAGGAACAGATAGCTATTGGTCAACATATAATTTTAAAAAAAATGAATTCAAAACATTAACAGATTATTTTCATGAAAATAATTATCACACAGTATGTGATATTGTTAATAAGTTAGTCATACCAGAAAAAAATTTTGATGAATTTCTAATTCATGATGAACAAAAAGATGATTTAGCAACAAGACATTCAAATTTACTTGAGAAACTAAAAGAAAAAAATAACAGTGGGCAGAATTTTTTCTCATTTTTCCAGTTTAGTAATATTCATACAGGCATTATGAATGAAGTTTTAAAGGTTTATGATAATTTCAGTGAGGATTATTTTAGTAATAAAGAATTAAACAAAATACGATATCAAAAATTATTTAATAAATCTGAGATATATCTGAAACAAATACTTGAAAAAATTCATTCTCTGGATTTAGAAAAGGACACTTTAATTTTGATAATGTCTGATCATGGTATTAGTATCGGTGAAAAAATCGGTGAAAGAGCATATGGTGCATTTTGCTATGATTATACACTTAGGACTTTTGCATATCTGAAATTTCCTAATATGCAAAAACACCATATCGATCAACAGATTAGAACAATTGATTTCATGCCAACAATTCTTGATATCTTAGAAATTGAATTAGATAAAAACTATGAAGCATTGGATGGTGAATCATTACTTCCAATGTTAAAAGGAGAACAATTAACTGAAAAATTTGCTTTTTCTGAAACTGGAAATCCATTAATGGATTCTAAACCTCCCAAAACTCCAAATACGAAATCAATTAGAACTTCAAAATGGAAATTAATTCTAAATGAGTATGATAATTCAAAAGAATTCTATGATTTAGAAAATGATCCTAACGAAGAAGAAAACTTGATTGGTAAAAATACTGAACTTGAGAAAAAATTTATGGATGAATTATCACAGTATCTGAAAACATCTACTTATTAATTCCAGATTTTTTTTGCATTTTCAAGATCTTGTAACGTATCGATTTCATTCCATTTTCCATCAATAAAAATTGGTAATACTTCTATTCCTGAATCAATTAATTCTTGAATTAAATCTGTCAGATATGCTTTATTTAGTGATGGTGCATCTTGAAATTTTCCTTTATGAAATTCTAGCATTTGAGTATATTTCTTAACAAATATCTTTGCACCATTCTCTGATAATTTCATTAATCCTATGAACTCTCCTCTCAGTTGAAATTTTTCATAATCCAAAATATTTTTTTTAATTTTTATAATTTTGTTGTTCTCAATTAATACATTATCTGCTTGTTCTTTTGGATGTTCCGTACGATTCAAATATTTTTTTTCCCATCCTAAATCAACAGCTATTCCTATATCTCCTTTAAATTTTAATAGTGAATTAATAATTGAATCATCGAATATTATATCTGAATATGAAGTAATTATTTCTGAATTCATTTCCGATTTTGCAGCCATTAATGAACCTAATACATCATGTTCCATGTGTTTTTCATCATTAATTAATGACGCATCGGTAAAATGAAATTTTTCATGATGTGGCCCAGTAATAATTATGATTTTTGATATATTTTTTTTCTTGAACTGTTGAATTTGTATTTCCAAGATTGATTTACTATTAATTTTTAATAATCCTTTAGGAATTTCTTTTGTTAAATTACCTAATCTAGTTGATGAACCTGCTGCTATAATGATAACTTTCATTTCAATGCACTCATAAACCGTTCTTTAATTTTTTCAGGTTCTATTGTAATCCTGTTTCCTATATTTCCACCTTTTTTAATTTTAACTAAAATCATAATAGGCCCATTGATTTTTTTAATTTTTAAAAGAGTTTTTTCTAATTCTATATTTGTTTTTATCAAAAATACTTTGTTATAATTACAATCTCTTGCTATATCATCAATTTTTATTAAATTTGAATTTGTAGGCTGACCACCTGTTGATTCATGACTTGAATTATCAAAAATTACATGAACAAAATTCTTTGGTTTGATACTACCTACTGTAGTTAATGATCCTAAATTCATTAGAATATTGCCATCTCCATCAAAAACAAAAATTCTTCTCTTTGGATTTTTTATTGCTAATCCCAAACCTATTGATGATGCTAATCCCATTGATCCTATCATGTAAAAATTTTCAGGTTTATCATTTACATTAAATAAATCACGACTAATGTATCCGTTAGCTGATACAATTATTTCATTATTAATATGATTTACAATTTGTTTGATAGCCTGTTTTCTAATCAACAAAATCCCTCTTCATAATTAATGCACATATTTTTCCTTGGGAATTATTTTTTAAAGCCCATTTACAATTTTTTTCCCAATTTTTTTCATTTAAGATTCTTGATGAAATATTTAGCGATTTAATCAACTGTGGTTGTATTTTCCCAATTTTTTCATGTTCAGGAGCATCGTTCTTCAAAAATCCTCTCCATCCGATGAGTAAGATTAATGGAATTTTATACAATTCTATAAGTGATGTAATTGTACTCAGTGAATTTGCAAATCCTGCATTTTGCATAAAAACTAATGATGGTTCTTTTGATAATACCATTCCAGCACAAATTCCAATTGCTTCTTCTTCTCTTGTTGTAAAAATAATTTTCCTTTTCTTAATTCCTTCATCAATGAAATATTTCATAGTTGAATCTGGAACTCCAACAAAATTTTTAATTCCAGATTTTAGTAAGAAATTAAAAATTTTTCTTTGTGTATTCTTTTTCAATTGATATAACCCATTTTTTTGAGCTCTTCTTCTATTTTCCCTTCACGTTTTTTATGTTCATACATTTTTTGTAAACTAAAAATCTCTTCCATATCAGACATTTCTTGTTTTACATCACTAATTCTTTCTGCTGAATACATTTCTTCAAGTAATTTTAATATGGATAAATGGGATGCCCTCAAAGTTTGGTTTGCATAGATAACCATTTTTACATTATGTGATATTAACTCTGAGATTTTTACTGTGTTATACGTTGTAGGAATTACAATTATTGGAACTCCACCATTCCAACTATCTACAAACTCAAATATTTCATCTGGTGATTTTTCTTTTGAGTGAATAACAATTGCATCTGCACCAGCATTTTCATATGCTGTTGCTCTTTGTAATGCGTCAGACATACCACTACCTGAAATTAATGCTTCAATTCTGGCAATGATCATAAAATCTTTATCATATTTTGATTCTTTTGCAGCTAATATTTTAGCAACAAATTCTTTTTCAGATAATAAATCACTTTTTCCATCTTTTAACAAACTATTTTCTTTTGGAAAAATTTTATCTTCTATGCATATTGCTGAAACTCCCGCATTCTCATATTTCTTTACTAAGTGTGCTACATTTGATGGTCCACCATATCCAGTATCACAATCTGCGATAATAGGAATTTTACATGCTTCAACCATTCTGGTTGTTGCGTCAAGAAATTCTGTCATAGTTAGTATACTTGCATCTGGAAGAGCATGTGTAGCTGATATGGCAAAACTACCTGCCCATACTGCATCAAATCCTGCATTTTCTACTAATTTAGCTGACATTGCATCAAAAGCGCCACCAACTTTGACTATTTTTTTATCCACGAAACATTTTCGTAATAATTCTGCATTTGACAATTTACTGATACTCAATTTTTTAACAAGTATTAAAAACATCCTCATAATTTTATAATTTGCATGTATACTATAAAACAGCCAAAGGAAATTTTATTTGGTAAAAATTCTGCTTCAGAATATAACTATCCAAAAAAATCACTCTTGATTACATCTTCTGGTGCAAAAAAACGTAATTGGATCTCATATCTTAATTTTGATTCAGAATTAATTTATGATAATGTTGAATCAAATCCAACAATTGAAACAGCTCAAAACATAATTGAAATTTTTAACAATTATGATTTTTCTACAGTTATAGGTTTAGGGGGTGGTAGTGTTTTAGATGTAGCAAAATTTGTTGCATCTAAATTAAATAAATTGAAAATTTTAATCCCAACAAATTTTGGCAGTGGTAGTGAAGTAACAAGAATATCTGTCTTGAAAGTTAATGGTGTTAAAAAAAGCTTTCATGATGATACTTTGTTTGCTGATGTCGCAATTATTGATTCAAACTTTGCAAAAAATACTGATCCTAGAATTTTACAGAATTCTGCAATTGATGCATGTGCACAATGTACTGAAGCTTATGATAGCAAAATTTCAAATCCATACACAAAATTTCTTTGTAATACCGCTTTTGAAATATTAGAAAATGCAATATTAACCAGAAATAATGAAAAACTTGCATTGGGTTCTCTAATCTCTGGACTTGGTTTTGGTAATTCATCAACCACATTTGGTCATGCATTATCATATGTTTATTCAAATGAAGGATTTTCTCATGGACATGCACTTGCATATACCACTCAGTTTGCTCATGAATTTAATTCATCAAAATATTATAAAAGATTTAAAAAAATTGTTAAAGAATTGAACTTTGAAAAAATATATCTTAAACAAGATACTCAAAAAGCGGCTGAACTAATTCTAGAAGATAGAAAACACCTAGATAATAATCCTTTACCAGTTACAAAAAATAATATTGTAACTATTCTAGAAAAAATTAATTCACTTTAATCTTTTAATTTATTTTTTACAAAATCTATTGCCACAACTGGTGATGGATCTACATTTTGTAAAATTGATAGATAAATTGTAGCAAAATCTGTGACATAAATCAAATTAATTATCTTTGATAAAATATTACCCTTTACCGAACTAATCTCAAAAAACTCTAAATCTTTAGTTTTGAAAAATTCTTTTATTATATCCCATCTCTCTTTTGTTTTTTCATGATCATCCTTACCTTTAATTAAAATTGGTTGAAATGATTCTTTTTCATCCCAAGCAACAATTCCATTATGACATGATTCCAACAACTCTTCAGTAATTACATGAAATTTTGAATTTTCTTGTAAGGAATTTTTGAAACGAGTTGCTACTGCATTCAATCCCCTTGGATAATAAATCACAGGTGTATCATTAATCCATTCAGCTATTTTTAGTGAAATATTTTCTGAATTGAGATGATTCGAATCAATCAATGATTTAGTTTTTTCAAGTATCAAGATACTTTCATTGATCTCTTCTTCAGTTATAGGAATAATATTTTTTAGAATTTTCAAAATACTGAAGAAAAATCTAGTAAATGAAGCTCGTGGAGAATGCTCCATTGGTATTTTCCTGAATGCAATATTTTTCTCTACACAAAACTTCTCAATTTTCCCCCCTGATGCAAATGCAATAATTTTTGCATCTGAGTTGTATGCTTGTTTTAGAATTGATAGTGTTTCTTGTGTATCACCTGATACACTAATTATCACAATCAAGGTATTTCTGTCAACAGTATTTGGTAAAGTATATCCTTTATTCACATTAACATGAATATCTTTTTTTGATAAAATTGATTTCATTACATCCCCAACAGTTCCAGATCCTCCCATTCCAGCAAAAATGATATGATCAATATCTTTTACATCAAATTGATTAATTGTTGTTTGATAACTTTCTTTGGCAATTTCTGGCCACCTATCATAAATTTCATACATTTTTGAATTATCAATTTTTTGTAATTCTTCTATTTTCATGACAAGATTTCTGAAAGTTATTCAATAAAATAGTTAACTACAAATTACTATTAAAAAATTGGGAAAAATTATAACCACACCAAAATTGTAATGTTTATGAGCCTGAAAACTGTTGAATGGAAAGATAATTCTGTAATAATGATTGATCAAACAAAATTACCAAATCATCTTGAATATGTAACTTTCACAGATTATAATCAAGTGGCAGATGCAATTCGTACCCTGGTTGTTAGAGGTGCACCAGCAATTGGTGTTTCCGGAGCATTTGGACTTGCTTTAGCTGCTCTACAAAGCACTGCTACAGAAAAAGATGAACTGATCTCATATTTAGAAAATGCTAAAAAAATTCTATTTGAAACAAGACCTACTGCTGTAAATCTTGCATGGGGATTAGAAAAAATTATGGACATAGCAAATCAAGCAACTTCTGTAGAAGAAATAAGAAAGAATGTAGTTGAACATGCTAAAAAGATGGCAGAAGAAGATGTTCAAATTAATATGCTGATGGGTAAAAATGGTTCTGAATTATTTAGTGATAATGATACAATAATGACTCATTGTAATGCTGGTGCACTTGCTACTGTTGGTTATGGTACTGCATTAGGTGTTATTCGTGCCACAAAAGATAGTGGAAAAAATATCAAAGTAATTGCTACTGAAACTAGACCTGTT
>MDTE01038542.1_pt1 | contig 10531 bp, 8 predicted proteins | sample 811231 | NCBI WGS metagenome assembly MDTE01 (sample SAMN05326651, study PRJNA326480) | marine metagenome | isolation source: seawater | place: Indian Ocean: Red Sea | collected 2010 | reverse complement strand
TTTCTGGTTTGTACCTCGACCAAACACCTGCATACCATTCTAATTTTGGCTTGTATTCTTTTGCCGTTTTAAATTGTTCATCAAGAAGATTTTTAAATTGCTTTTTCATACTGTTAAATTCTTCTTTAGTAACAGTTCCTTCTTTAATTAATTTATCAGCATAAATATTTAGTGCTGTTTGATGTTTTTTAATATTCGTATACATAACGGGTTGGGTAAAGGAGGGCTCATCACCTTCATTATGGCCAAATCTTCTATAACAAATAATATCAACCACGACATCACGATTAAATTTTTGTCTAAATTCCATTGCTATTCTTGCGCAATGCACTACTGCTTCTGGATCGTCAGCATTCACATGTAAAATTGGAGCATCAACCATTTTTGCTAAATCAGATGGGTAAGGAGATGATCTTGCAAATTTTGGACTTGTGGTAAATCCTATTTGATTGTTAATAATAATATGTATTGTTCCCCCGGTATTATGACCTGGAAGTCCTGACATGGCAAAACATTCTGCAACAACGCCTTGCCCTGCAAAAGCTGCATCTCCATGAATTAAAATCGGAACGACTTTTTGCCTTTTTTTATCTTTATGAAAAAATTGTTTAGCACGTGTTTGGCCTAATACCACTGGATTAACTGCTTCAAGATGTGATGGGTTATCTGCTAAAGAAACATGAACTAAGTTATCATCAAACTCTCTATTTGATGAAGCTCCTAAATGATATTTTACATCTCCAGTGGAATCTGCACTAAAAGAAGCATATTCGCCAGCAAATTCATTAAACATTCTTTTATAAGATTTCTGCAATACATTTGCTAAAATATTTAATCTTCCTCTATGTGGTTGGCCAATTTTAATTTCTTTAACACCTAGTTGTCCTCCTCGTTTTATTATTTGCTCTAAGGCTGGTATTAAAGCTTCACCACCATCTAACCCAAATCTTTTTGTGCCCACAAATTTAACTGCTAAAAATTTTTCAAATCCTTCCGCTTGTATAAGTTTATTCAGAATTGCTTTTTTTCCACTTTCAGTAAATTTTAAATGGTTTTCCTCTTTCTCCATTCTTTCTCTAAACCATATTTTTTCATTTGGATCTGAAATATGCATGTACTCAACTCCAATAGTTGAGCAATATATTCTTCTAAAAAATGAAAGAATTTCATTAATTGTTGCATAGCCTTTATCCATATATGCGCCTATATAAATTTTTTTATTATAGTCCTCTTTTTTAAAGCCATGGTCTGCTGGATGTAAATCCTCGAGATATTTTCTTTCCATCATTCCCAGAGGATCTAAATTTGCTATTAAATGTCCTCTAATTCTATATGCCCTAATTAAAGCAATAGCTTTTACAGATTGTTCTTTTTCTTTCTCATAGTTTTCGTCTGTAACAGGTACTCCATTTATTGTGGTTTTTTTGCTTTCAGTTATTTTTGTTTCGGAAAAAATATTTTTTGTAAAATTACTGTCTTTACGTGACCAACTAGGACCTAATATTTCTTTTTTTATAACTTCTTGATCTTCGTTAAGACCATCAAAAAAATCTATCCAGCTTTGTGGGATAGACTCAGGTTTATTTAAATATTTTAAATAAAGTTCCTTTATAAATGTACTATTACTTCCTTGTAAAAAAGAAGTTTTTTCAAAGATCGTATTATTTTTATTTGTTGCCATGAATTTCTAAAATAAATAATATGTTATTATAAATCGATAAAACTATCTTGCAAGTTTGTCGTATAAAGTTTTACCTATTTTTGCTGGTGAGTCTGCTATTAAAATACCACTTGATTTCATTTTTTCAATTTTGTCACTAGCATTACCTTTGCCACCAGAAATAATGGCTCCTGCATGTCCCATTCTTTTACCAGCAGGAGCAGTTTTTCCAGCTATGAATCCAACTATAGGTTTTTTTACTTTTGAAGATTTTATAAAATCTGCAGCCTCTTCCTCTGAAGAACCGCCTATTTCACCTATCATTATAATAGATTCTGTTTTTTCATCTTTTAAAAAAAGTTCTAAACAATCTATAAAACTAGTTCCGTTTATAGGGTCGCCTCCTACCCCTATTACGGTAGACTGACCTATTCCATTTTCTGTAGTTTGGGCAACAGCCTCATATGTAAGCGTTCCTGATCGTGAAATAATTCCGCACGAACCTTTTTTGTGAATATTTCCTGGCATAATACCTATTTTGCATTCTTCAGGAGTAATGATGCCTGGGCAGTTAGGTCCGATTAAGCGTGATTTTGATTTTAACAATTTTTCTTTTACTTTTATCATATCTAAAATTGGAATACCTTCAGTAATACAAACTATTAAAGAGATTTCATTATTAATCGCCTCAATTATTGCTGAAGCAGCAAATTTAGCTGGAACATAAATCATCGTGGCATCGGGATGTGTTTTTTCAACTGCTTCACTAACTGTATTAAAAACAGGCTTATTTAAATGTATTTGACCTCCTTTTTTAGGAGTTACTCCGCCAACTAAATTAGTGCCATAAGCAATAGCCTGTTCAGAATGAAATGTTCCATGTGTACCGGTAAAACCCTGACAAATTACTTTGGTATTTTTATTAATTAAAATAGACATTTTACTTCGTTGCCTCGACAATTTTTTTTGCCGCATCATCTAAGTTATTAGCAGATATAATTTTTAATTTAGATTTTTTTAAAATTTCTTTACCCTCTTCAAAGTTTGTTCCTGCTAATCTAACAACTAAAGGTATTGATAATTTAACTTCTTCAACGGCTTCGGTTACTCCTTTTGCAAGAACATCACATCTCATAATTCCACCAAAAATATTAATCAATATACCTTTCACATTTTTATCTGATAAAATAATTTTAAAAGCAGCACATACCTTCTCTTTTGAAGCTCCTCCTCCCACATCAAGAAAATTGGCCGGTTCAGAACCATACAATTTTATAATATCCATTGTAGCCATTGCGAGTCCGGCACCGTTTACCATACAACCAATTTTGCCATCTAATTTTATGTAGGATAAATTGTGTTTGTTAGCTTCAGTTTCTATCGGATCTTCTTCATTCGGATCTCTTAAAGCTTTTATATCAGAATGTCGGTACAATGCATTGTCATCAAAGTTTATTTTTGCATCAAGACACAATAAGTCATTTTTTTCAGATAAAATTAAAGGATTAATTTCAATAAGATTTGCATCCTTCTCTTTCAAAATTTTATAAATGGATTTAATTATTTTACTGGCTTTTTTTTGTAATATTTCAGATAAATTAAAAGGATGTATTATTTTTTTTATAACTATTTCATCTAAATCTTGAGATAAATTTATTTTTACAGAAACAATTTTCTCAGGATTATTTTTCGCTACTTCCTCGATGTTCATACCGCCTTCAGAGCTAGAAATAAAAGCAATTTTTGAAGTTGATCTATCAACTAAACATGATAGATAAAATTCTTTTTTAATTTTACATGTTTCTTCAAAATATAATCTTTGCACTTTCTTACCAGCTGAACCAGTTTGAGGTGTAATTAATGTTTTGCCAAACATTTTTTTCGCTTCGATTGTAAGATCTGTAATATTTTTAATAATCTTTATTCCTCCAGCCTTACCTCTGCCACCAGCATGAATTTGAGCTTTTAAAACTAAACTAGTTAAACCTAAATCTTTAATTTTTTTTGGTATTTCATCTAAATTAAAAATTGCAATCCCTTTTAATATCGGGACTCCAAAATTTTTTAAAATCTCTTTTGCTTGATGCTCGTGAATGTTCATTTAAATTTGGTATTAAAATAAAATCTGTCTTCCCACGTTGTAAATGGAAATTTACAAACCTTCTTTAGTACAAAGTTGTTTTTAATCAAGTAATTATGAACCTTTTTTGGATTATACGAAAGATATATTTTATCATTATGAAATTCTATTAATATGTACCTAATATTTTTAATAGCCTTTTGAATACCTTTCAAAACTTCTAATTCATGACCCTCTGTATCAATTTTCATAAGGTCAATCTTCTTAATTTTTTTAAATTTAATTATTGAAGCTAATTTTCTAGTTTTAACATTTATTTTTTTTAATATCATACCTGAAGCGGTAGTGCCGAATAGTTTTGCTTTTAGTTGAAGATACCTATTATTTTTTACATCTAAAGGACATAAACTAGATGTTAAATTATGTTGATTTATATACATTTTTTTTTGAATGGACTTGTTAGAAATCGCGTAATTAAAAGTTTTAATATTAGTTTTGTATCTATATTTAATTTTAATTTTTTTAAAAATATCTAGCTGAGGTTCAAACATTAAAATTTTACATTTTTTAAATTTTCTAATAACTAGATCGGTATAGGTTCCCATATGTGATCCTACATCAAAAAAAATTTTTAAATTTACATTATTTTTTTCTAAAAATTTTAAAATTTTTCTTTGGTGATAATATAAGTCAATAATATCAAAAAAAACTATTGCTAACTTTTTGAAGAACTTCATTAGAAATCTTCACACTTTTTTGCTAGTTCATTTTTATAAATCATTTCACCAACTTTTTTTGTGGAAAAGCATTTCTGGTTCAATATTAAGTTCAAGATTTCACCGCCATTTTTGTCTATAACATATATTACTTCTATATTATTTTCTTTTAAACTTTTAATAAAAAAATTCTTATAGAAAGAAAAATATTTTTGACCCTTAATTGGAAAACTTACTGTGGGATGATGCCATTGATTTGGAGAGTTGTCATATATGAATAGCGCAGGAGCTATAAATTGGTAAGGTGTAATTAAAGTTTTTTTTCTATTATCATCTTTAATTATTTGCATCGCTTCTTTTAGATAAAGAATTTCTTTATTAGGATTGTTGGGGTAATTTAACGTAATCCATTTCAAACCTGATAAGCTACTATGAAGAATCTCAGCATCAACTGCTTGTTTCAAATTTACTTTTTCTAGTTCATTAAATTTTCTGTGTTCATTAAATCTCATATGATATTTTCCAACCGCATAAATGCAAATCAAAATTGAACAATACAATAATAGTTTATTTTTATGAAATATTTTATTTTGGAATTTATGTATCAAGGCAGCTACTAATGGAATTAGAAAAAAAATATAATTTTGATTTAATGTTATAATTTGATGAAAGATTAAAAGAAATGACAATAATAATGAAGAAAAAATTATGATAAAATCTTTCTTATTTTTAGTAAACTTATCAGTTAGTTTAAAAAGAATAAATATCAATAATATTATTAATACATTTAAAAATTTATACTCTAGGAAAACGCTTCTAAAATTAAAAATATTATTTAAAAGTCGATTATCTCCTATTGTTTTTGCAAAAAGAATATATTGCTGAAAAAAGTCTAAAAAATTAATTTTAGCTAAATAAAAAAAAAATATTATAAATAAAATTGAAAAAATTGATCCGTATAATATTGGTTTAATTATATCAATAAAATCTTTCTTATTTAAAAAAATATAAATTGAAAATATGAATATTAGACCAATTAAGCCGTAAGCTGCTGGTGTTTGCTTTGACAGAAAAGCCAAACAGATTAAGAAAGGAACAAATAAAAAATGATTTTTATTATTTTTTTTAATTCCAATTATTACTAAATAATAGGCAAGCATTGTAAATATTGTAGAATGATGATCAACAAAAGGTGTGCCTACTACAGGATACATTAACAAAGAAAATAAGATTGAATAAAAAAATGAAAAATTTTTGTTTAACTCTAAATTAATTAAAAAAAAATAAGTTGATAGAGCTATCAATGAATTAAATAATGAAGAGTGTATTATATACACTTTCCAAGATACGCCTCCTATAAGAAAAAAGAGTGCATTTAAGTAATCTAATAATGGACCTGTAACTAACCAATAATCTGAAAATGGTACATAACCATTTAAAACTCTATAGCCTCCGTTATATAAAACAAAATTGTCCATCGGCATAACACCAATGTGTGCATAATGAAAATTTGTTAAAAAAGAAAAAATTACAATTGTAGAAATAAATAAATAATTTTTGTTAAATGTCATGAATTCGCGTCTATATTTATTTTATATCGATTTTTTATTTAATATACATTAGTATTTTGAAATTTAAATGATTACAAATCTTAAAAAAAACAACCATATAATAATAACTTTTATTTTACCATTAGTTTTGGCTTTAATTGGTTTTTTAATTTATAAAGATTATGGAATATCATTCGATGAAGAAATAACAAGAAATAATGGATTGATTTCCATAAAGTACATCTGTGATTTTTTCTTTGGTGAGAATAATTTTAACTTAAACTTAATAAGAAATTTACCTAATTTAGAGAATTACACGGATAGACAATATGGTACTTTTTTTGAAATTTTTCTAATATTTGTCATAGAAATTTTGCTAGAAATAAGAGAATTTTCTGAAATATTCTATTATCGTCATCTTGCAAATCATTACCTATTTATAATTTCTAGTATATGTTTTTATTTTCTTTGTTTAAACATATTTAAAAATAAATTGTATTCTTTTTTTGGCGCCACTATTTTATTTACTACGCCGAGAATATTTGCAGAAAGTTTTTATAATGGTAAGGATTTAGCATTTTTATCTTTCTTCATTTTTTTAATCTTTTTTTCTATAAAATTTATAAAAAAACCAAACTATTATAATGCATTTCTGTTATCTCTATTTGCGGCTATAGCAATTAATCTAAGAATAGTAGCTATTTATGTTGGTATTTTAGTTCTTTTATTTTTTATTTTTGAATTTTTAATGAAAAATAAATTCGATCAAAAAAAAATAAAGCTTCTACTATTTTTCTTCATTTTAAAATTAATTTTTTTGTATATTTTTTGGCCTTTTTTATGGGAAAACCCAATTAATAATTTTATATATGCTTTAAAAAGTTTTTCTCAATATAAAAGCTGGGATCATTATGTTTTCTATTTAGGGGATTTTTATAAGGTTTTTTATCTTCCTTGGCACTATATATTTGTATCTTTTTTTTCTACTACACCATTATTAATTTCAGCCTTTATTATTTGTGGCCTTGGTCAGATTATTTTGAGATTTTCTAAGAGACTTATTAATATTGATGATAAAAATTTATATAAAGATATATGGCGAAGCGAAAAAGAAAAAATATTTTTATTTATTTTTTTTATTATTTTTTCTCCAATTTTTTTAATTTTTCTTCTAGACTCGGTAATATATAACGGCTGGCGCCATTTGTTTTTTTTATACCCACCTCTAATATTATTATTTATTTATTTTTTTGATGTTTTAAAATCTAAATATAGAAAAAGAAAAATTTCATCCTATTTAAATACTATTCTAGCTATTATTTTAATTGGCAATATTTATAATTTGATAATGCTTCATCCTTATCAATATATTTATTTCAATACTTTTTACGAAAAAAAAGCCAATAAACTATTTGAAATTGACTACTGGGGCTTATCAAATAAAGATGCTTTAAAAAATATAGTAGTAAATAACTATAAAGGGGAAAAAATTAAGATTGGTGTTGCAAGTTTTACAAACTTATTTATGAGTCAAAAGATGTTGCCTAATAAATATAAAAATAAACTCATAATTACCGGACAAAACTTTAGCGATGTAGATTTTATTTTTAACAACAATTACTTTGAAATAAATCCGAGTTACGATAACAAATATCAAATACCGAAAAACTATAGGAATTATCAGCAAAATAAAAAAGGTAATGTATTAATTAATGAGTTTTATATAAAAGAATGATAAATGGTAAATATGAAATTATTCATTTATAAAACACTGATTGTGTTTTTTCTAATATTTTTGCTATTTGAATTAACAATTGGAAGATTAGTTAAAGATTACGAAAACAAAATGGATACACTTTTAAGTAAAGAAAATATAGTTCAAATTAAAATGAAGATAAGAGAAGAAATGAAAAATGCTATAGAAAAAGAAAATTATTTACAACCAGAAGATGCTGAACTTATAAATCAATTTTTAAAAAAAATACAAAGCGAAATTTTTATTAAATAATTAAAATTATTATTTTAAATCTGAATCAATCTTAATTGCTACTTCAAGTAAAGTTCTCACTGCTTTTACTGATTTTTCAAAATTTTTCTTTTCTGCTTCACTCAACTCAATTTCAACAACTTTTTCTATACCTTTGCTTCCAATAATAACTGGAACACCTGCATATATATCTTTAGCACCATATTCCCCATTTAGATATGCTGCGCATGGCAAAGTTTTTTTTAAATTTTTTAAATATGATTCTGCCATCTCAATACCTGCGGCAGCTGGAGCATAGAAAGCTGAGCCTTTTTCCAAATGTTTAATTATTTCAGCTCCTCCTTTGCGTGTACGATCAATTATTGAATTTAGTTTCTCTTTTTCAATTAACTGACTCAACAACTTCCCATCTACCTTGGTATGACTAAGCATTGGAACCATGGTGTCTCCATGCCCTCCTAGAACTAAACTTTCTATATTTTTTACAGGTACATTAAGTTCTTGGGAGAGGAAATACTTAAATCTAGATGTGTCTAAAATTCCAGCCATTCCAACTACTTTATTTGTTGGTAAGCCAGAATATTTTTGAAATGCCATAACAATAATATCCAGTGGATTTGTAATACAAATTACAAACGCATTAGGGGAAGTTTTTTTTATTCCTTCTGCAACTTGTTTAATTATTTTTAGATTTGTTTCTAATAAATCATCTCTGGACATTCCAGGTTTTCTTGATACTCCAGCAGTTATAATGACTACATCTGAATTCTTAGTATCATGATAGTTGTTGGTTCCTTTAAGATTAATTTTAAATCCATCAACTGCAGTTGACTGAGCAATATCTAAGGCTTTACCTTTTGCAATTCCTTCAGCTACATCAAAAAGCACAACATCACCTAGCTCTTTAATACTTGCAAGATGTGCTAAAGTTCCTCCAATTTGGCCAGCACCGATCAATGAAATTTTTTTTTTCATAAAAATTAATTTAGTGTAGGCATTACAAAATCAGGATCTGACGCTAACCCTTTTGGCCATTTTGAAGTTATAGTTTTTAGTTTCGTATAAAATCTAACACCTTCTAATCCATGCATGTGCTGGTCTCCGAATAAAGATTTTTTCCATCCGCCAAATGAATGGTAAGCCACTGGAACTGGTATAGGTATATTAATTCCAACCATGCCTATTTTTATTTTACTAGCAAAAGTTCTTCCTACGTCTCCGTCACGGGTATATATACTAGTTCCATTACCAAATTCGTGTTCATTAATTAATTTTATAGCCGATTCAAAATCTTTCACTCTTACAACTGAAAGAACCGGACCAAAAATTTCTTCTTTGTAAATTCGCATTTTTTTTTCAACATTATCAAAAAGACAACCTCCCATATAAAATCCTTTTTCATAACCCTGTAATTTTATATTTCTTCCATCCACAACAAGTTTTGCCCCTTCCTGCACTCCAAGATCTACATATTCTTTTACTTTTTCTAAGTGAGCTTTCGTAACTAGAGGTCCCATTTCGGAATTTTTATCTAGACCCGGACCAACTTTAAGCGATTCAACTTTTTTTGCTAATTTATTTACTAGCCCATCTCCAATTTTACCCACTGCAACAGCAACTGATTGAGCCATACATCTCTCTCCGGCCGAACCATAAGCTGCTCCCATCAAACCATTAACTGCTTGATCTAGATCGCAATCTGGCATAACCACACAATGATTTTTTGCACCACCTAAAGCTTGAACACGTTTTTCATTTTTAGCAGCATTTTCATATATATATTTTGCAATTGGTGTTGATCCAACAAAACTTATGGCTACAACATCCTTATTTGTCAATAAGGCATCCACTGCTTCCTTGTCTCCATTCACCACATTAAAGACTCCATTTGGTAAACCAGCTTCTTTGAATAATTGAGCTAATTTGATCGAACAAGAAGGATCTTTTTCTGAAGGTTTTAAAACAAACGTGTTTCCACAAGCTATAGCTAATGGAAACATCCACATAGGAACCATTGCTGGAAAATTAAAAGGAGTAATTCCTGCACAAACTCCTAAAGGTTGTCTAATTGACCAGCTATCCACATCGGTACCGACATTCTCTGTAAATTCTCCTTTAAGTAAGTGAGGTATACCACAAGCAAATTCAACAACTTCCAAACCTCTTGTTAAAGATCCTTTGGCATCTTCATAAATTTTTCCATGTTCAGAAACTATAAGTTTAATTATTTCATCAGAATTTTTTTCAATTAATTCTTTAAATTTAAAAATTACTTTTGCTCTCTGTGCTGGTGGTTTTATAGACCATTCTTCAAATGCTTTTTTTGCTTTTTCAACAGCAGAATTTACATCAGCTTTTGACGCTAAATTAACTTCAGCTGTTTGTTCACCAGTAGCAGGATTAAATACCTTGGAAGTTTTTTTAGAAATTCCTTTGGTTATTTTCCCATCTATAAAATGTTCAATTAACTTCATTGTTGTTTAAAATGATTTAATTAAGCTTCTAGCTTGTTGCAAGCATTTTTTTGATTGAACCTAT
>MDTE01194576.1_pt1 | contig 10532 bp, 10 predicted proteins | sample 811231 | NCBI WGS metagenome assembly MDTE01 (sample SAMN05326651, study PRJNA326480) | marine metagenome | isolation source: seawater | place: Indian Ocean: Red Sea | collected 2010 | reverse complement strand
TTAAAAATATTCAGAGCAATTTTTGTGAAGCATTGAATGAAGCTCGATTAGTTTATCGAAACTCTTGTTATATCCACCACCAAGAACACCACATAAAGGAATATTTTTTGAATAAAAGTTTTCAATAACTATTTGATCTCTTTTATTAATCCCTTCATCAGTGATTTTAAGTTTTCCCAGTCTATCCTCATGATGAATGTCAACTCCTGCAATATAGAAAACAAAATCATAAGTATTTTTATTTAGTTCCTTTAGATTCGTATTTAAAACATTTAAATACTCATTATCTTCCATATTATCTTTAAGCTCGATATCTATATCACTTTTAGATTTTTTTGCAGGATAATTTGAAGCACAATGCATACTAAAGGTTAACACATCTTTATCGTTTTGAAAAATTTCTGAATTACCATTACCTTGATGTACATCTAAATCTATTATTAAGATTTTTTTTGCGTATCTTTTATTTTTTAGATAATTTGCTGCAACTGCAGTATCATTAAAAACACAATACCCTGCTCCATAATCAAAAGTAGCATGATGACTACCACCAGCAGTATTACATGCAAGTTTTGATTCTAAAGCAAGTTTACTAGCTAGTACAGTTCCTCCAGTGGCTACAAATGATCTTCTTACAACACTATCATTAATTGGAAAACCAATTTTTTTTTGAGCTTTTATATCTAGTGTTTTATTTTTAATATCATTGATATATTTTAAAGAATGAGAAGTTTTCATTGTTTCTACAGAACATTCTTTAGGAATATAAAATTTTTGAATTACTTTTGTTTTTAATAAATAATCAGCAAGTGCTCCAAATTTTTTAATGGGAAATTTGTTGTCATCATTAATTTTTGCAACATAATCAGGATGATTTACTACTGGCAACTCCATCAAAAAATAATATTTTATCTTTCAATACACATTGCAATGCCCATTCCTCCACCGATACAAAGAGTCGCCAATCCTTTCTTAACATCTCTTTTTATCATTTCATGAATTAATGTAACAAGTATTCTAGTTCCAGAAGCACCGATCGGATGACCCAAAGCTATTGCGCCACCATTAACATTTACTTTTTCCTCTGGAATAGAAAGAGTTTTTAAAACTGCTAAACTTTGAGCAGCAAATGCCTCATTAATTTCAAAAAGATCTACATCTTTTACTGTCCAACCTGCTAAATCTAATGCTTTTTTTGAAGATGGTATTGGTCCTGTACCCATTAAAGCAGGATCAACCCCGCAACTAGCCCAAGATTTTATTGATACTAATTTTTTGACTCCTCGCTTGTCTGCCTCATCATCTGACATCAAAGTCACTGCTGCAGCTCCATCATTTATTCCTGACGCATTTCCAGCAGTCACTGTGCCATCCTTTTTAAAAACAGGTTTTAACCTCGACAATGCCTCCAAGCTTATACCCTCACGTGGATGTTCATCTTTATTAAAATTAGACTCTGCTTTTTTAAGTTTTATTTTGAAGTCGATAATTTCATCTTTAAATCTATTTTCTTTTTGTGCTTTTAAAGCTTTTTGCTGAGAATTTAACGAAAATTTATCTTGTTCATCTCTAGTTACTTGAAATTTTTCTGCTACATTTTCTGCAGTTATACCCATGTGATATCCATGAAAAGCATCCCATAAGCCATCTTTAATCATCGTATCGACGATCTCAGCGTCTCCTAGTTTTTTACCATCTCTTAAATGTATTGCGTGCGGTGCCAAAGACATACTTTCTTGGCCACCAGCAATTATAATTTTCGAGTCTTTTGACTTAATACTTTGAAAACCAGATACAATAGATCTGATACCTGATCCACATACCTGATTAACAATGTAAGCCGGCTTTTCTTTAGGTATGCCAGATTTCATGGCAGCTTGTCTTGCTGGGTTTTGCCCTGTTCCTCCTGTCAACACTTGTCCCATAATAACTTCATCAATATCATCAGAATTTAGTTTTGAATTTTTTATTTCATTTGAAATTACAGCAGCACCTAAATCTTCACTCTTTACATTTTTTAATGTTTTTCCTAAAGACCCCACAGCTGTTCTTGAGCAGGAAGTTATAATAATATTTTTCATTTAATTAACTTATATTTTTAAATTTAATTTTCAATAAATTTTTCTTTGTAAGCAAACCCAACTAAAATTGCCATAATTAAAAAAATATATGTTGCATTTCCTGTGGTAAAAAAACTTCCAGTACTTTTCAATGGAAATATCTCGACAAAAAATAAGAATATAAATGGAACAGAGATATTGTTATATGTCAAAGAAGAATTACTATCAAAGTACTTTTTGTAAAAAGTTTTGTACAAAATTAAGATAAAAATAATTGATATTATAAAAAAACCAATTAATCCAGTTTCAGTTAAAATTTCCAAATAATAATTATGAGGATGCATGTTGCAAACAAATTTAGAGTTTTTATCTATATTTGGTCTTACATGACAGTAATATCTAAAGCTTTTTATACCACCTCCAATATATTTATTTAAAAGCCATGTGTCATAAAATGATGCAAATTCTTTTAAATATTGAGAGGAATTATTATCAAAATCTTTGTTAATTAAGATTTTTGCCATATTAGAAATTTGCCCATAAAAACTATTAAAATTATTTTTTACTTTTTGATTGAATGTAAATGCTAAAGAAAAAATGATTAATAAAATTGATGCAAATGAAATAAAGTATTTTCTAGTTTGCTTATTAAAAATTACAATTAATGAGACTAATAATATAAATAAAAGTAATGGCATTCTATTACCCGATAAAATTAGGCTAATTAAAATTATCATTAATAAAATCGGTATTAAAAATTTCAATATTTTAGACGAAAAATTTTTATAAAATAAAGGAATTAAAAAAAAAGAAAAAATAGAAAATCTCTGTATATATCCACCAGCAATTAATTCATCTCCAAACGGTCCTCCTAACTTTCTAAAACCAGGTATAGCTTTGTACCCAAAGATATCTTTACCAAAAGAAAATTGATAAATTATATCAAAGCAGACAAATAGAGATGCTAATGAGCACGAAATAAAAAATAATTTAAAGTTTATATAATCTTTTTCAATTAAAAACTTTATAGAAATATAAAGTAATAAATACTTTAAAAATAAAAATGATCTTAAGGTGGTAGCATAAGCAGTACCCCAAGAAAGTTTATTTAAATAAAAAACGTCATTAAATAATGCAGTAAATATTACGAAGCCAAAAAAAATAAAAATTATCTTATCAATAAGAAAAAATTTAGTTTTAAATATGTCTCCTCTAAATAGAATTAAAGTAGATAATATAATAAGTATCGTATTAATGTTAATTATCATGTTCCCTGCTATAAAACTTAATGGCATCAAAGATATTAATAAGTTAAAGTAACTATTTTTAAGTGGTTTGAATTTTGAGATTAAATGCATTATTTTTTTTATATATGTTAACTATTTATATCATGGATGAATTTCAAGAAATAAGGATAATTAAAAAAAAAATACTTGCGCCTGTAGCTCAACTGGATAGAGCGCTTGGCTACGGACCAGGAGGTTCTGGGTTCAAATCCTAGCAGGCGCACCAAAAATGTTAAACTCAATAAAAAATTTTTCTTTAATTCATCTATTGTTTTTAAGTCTAATCGTAAGAGCTATTTCTTTTTACTTTTTTGGAGATGAAAGCTTAGTAAACGAATGGGCCAAAATTATTCATAATCAGGAGGTTTCAGGCGTTTTTGGTTACTATGTTGTTATAAACGATTTTTTTGCAGATCCAAAATTTGCTGAAAATAATGAAGTAGTATTACCAACTGTTTTTATGCCTCCCTTATATTTTTATTTTATTTATATTACAAAGTTAATCTCTTTTGGAATTTTAAACTTAGTAGATTTAATAATAATCTTACAAATTTTTATCAGTCTGGTTTCTATTTATATATTTTATGAATTGGTAAAATTTTTTGAAAAAGAACAAGTTGCACTTATAGCTGCTACGATATTCTCCCTCTTTCCATTAAACGTTTGGGTGGTTTCACAAATATCCTCAATAACGTTACAAATACTTTTAATTTTATTATTTCTATTCTTTTTAATAAAATTTAAAAGGGATAAAAAAATTAAGAACTTAATTTATTTTTCATTGATTTCAGGTTGCCTAATGTTAACAAGAGGAGAGTTTTTTTTATTTTATCTCTTTACAATTATTTATTTTTATTTCTTTTTAGAAAAAAATTTTAAAAATTTAATATTTTCAGTAATTTTAGCTATATTGATTTTATCTCCCTATCTTTACAGAAATTACAACTTATTTAACGAACTTACACTTACAAAATCGTTTGGGTACAACTTATTAAAAGGAAATAACCCAAACTTTAAGGTAGAGGGAGATGCAGTTTTCTTAGAGAATAACTTTAATAGAAATTCTTTAAAAATAAAAGCTGATCAAAAATATGAAATTAACTTAGATAATTTTTATAAAGAAAAAGCAAAAAATTTTATATATGGAGATCCAGCAGCTTATTTTAATTTTTATATAAAAAAAGTTTTTTCTTTTATATTTTTAGATCTTAATTCTACGTATCCAAATTATTATAATCCACTTCATATAGTACCTAAAGTTATCATGTCAGTTTTAACTTTAATTGGCTGTATATTTTTATTTAAAAAAAGAGGTTTTTTTCAGTATTTAACTTTTTATTATGCGTTTAATATTCTTCTATTTTCGATTTTTTTTATTTTACCAAGATATAGCTTGATTCTTTTACCGGTACAAATATTAATTTCAATAAGTACTGTAAAATTTTTTTGGCGAAAATTCGTCCATAAGTTCTAGTAAAATTTTATTTGTTGAAAATTTTTGTTTCCATTTGGGATAATCTTTTTTGAATTTTTTCATATTTGAAATATACCAGATATGATCACCAACTCTATTCTGTTTAAGAATAGTCCTCTTAATCTTAATCTTTTTTACATCTTCAATAATATCTAATGCCTCTACAATTGAGCAATTAGAAAATCTACCACCACCAGTATTATAAATTTCACCATTTTTTGGTTTTTTAAAGTACTCCCAAAAACAATTCACTAGATCATGGCTATGAATATTATCTCTTACCTGTTTTCCTTTGTATCCGATTAATGTGTATTTTTTATTTTTAACGGATGATTTAACAAGATAAGACAAAAAACCATGTAGTTTAGCCCCAGAATGATTTGGTCCAGTGATGCAACCTGCTCTAAAACAAGATGTTTTTAAACCAACATTTTTTCCATACTCTTGAACCACTAAATCAGCATAGGCTTTTGAAGTTCCAAAAAAACTATGTGTGCAATTATCAAGTGACATGCTTTCATCAATTCCATTTTTGTATTTATGGTGATTTTTAATTTCCCATCTAGTTTTTTTTTCAACTAATGGCAAAATATTTGGATTATCTCCATACACTTTATTTGTTGACATAAATATAAATGGAGTGTCAGGGCAATAAATTTTAGTAAGTTCTAAAAGATTTAGCGTACCTTTTGCATTAATTTCAAAATCTATAAAAGCTTTGTTTTTTGCCCAATCATGTGATGGTTGAGCTGCGCAGTGAATTATAACATTAATCCTTTTATTATATTTTTTAAAGATATTTTTTATTGAGTCATAATTTCTAATATCTAAATTATAGTGAAAGTATCTTTTAATTTTTTTTTTTAATTTAGATTTTATCCAACTTATGTCCCCATCGTTTCCAAAAAAAAATTTTCTTGCGTTATTATCAATGCCAATAACATCAAAACCTTTTTTTGAAAAAAATAATGCAGACTCAGATCCAACTAAACCACAAGATCCAGTTATTAGTGCTAAACTCATTTAAAATACTTCCATACTTGTTTATTATTTTTTAACCAAACATATATGTCTTTTAAAATTTGATCTACAGATTTTACAGGTTTCCATTTGTAAATTTTCAAAACTTTTCGATTATCTGAAATATAATAAGGGACATCGAAAATTGAAGTTTTGGGCTTTTTTCCAAAAAATATATTATTCCCAGTAAGCTTTTTACAAATGTTAGTGAGCTCAACTAAAGAAATAGAGTTTTTCACTCCTCCACCTATGTTGAAAGTATGGTTGTTTATTTTTTTTAAATTTTTGATTTGGATAAGAATTATTTTACAAACATCGTCAATATGAATTATGTCCCTAACTTGGTTTCCATGACCCCCATATCCAATGTAATTCAATTTTTTTTTGAAAAAATGGTTAGCTAACCATAAAGGAACAAATCCCTGATCCTGTTTTCCAAATTGCCAAGGTCCTGCAATAACTCCAAATCTATTTATTATATATCTTAAATTAGTTTTAAAAAAAAATTCTTTTATGAGTTTTTCTGATGCAAGTTTAGTAAAACCATATAAAGAACTTGCTTCAGATGTTGGAAAAATCTCATTAATAATTTTTTTTCTTTTTATCGGTTTTTTAAAATTCTTATTTTTAAATAAATTCTTTAAATTATTAATAGAATAGACTCTACTTGAGGAAAGAAATACTAAATGAGATTTATCTTTTAAACATTTTTTTAAAATATTAAAAGTACCGATTAGATTTGTATTAAAAACTCTATCTGGATCTTTCTTTGATGCCTCTATCGCTGGTTCAGCACAACAGTCGATAACTAAGTCAAACTTTTTTAATTTTTTTAATTTACTATTATCTGTAATATCTATCTTATAATTATAAATTTTAATTTTCTCTAATCTGTTTTTGTTAGACTTGGAGCCTTTTCGAATAAGTGTATCTAAACTATAAATTTGTGCGTTTTTTAACTTTTTTTTTAAAAAAAAAGCAATATTAGAACCAACAAAACCACAACCACCTGTAATTAGTATTTTCATTAACTATTAGATATCTTATTAATTTCAATAAAGAAATATAAAATTAAATATGTTATCGATAATTATACCAGCTCGAAACGAGGAAGAAAATTTAAAAAATATTTTCGATTATTTCAATCAAGCTATGAACAGCATTGATTACGAAATTGTCATAATAAATGACTTTAGCACTGATAACACCGTTGTTAAAGCTAAGGAATTATTTGGATCTAATAAAAATTTTAAAATTTATGATAATGAAAAAAAGGGTCTTGGAGGAGCAATCAATCTAGGAATTAAAAAAAGCAATGGAACCAAAATTGCAATAATGATGGCAGACTTGTCAGACGATATTAATGATTTAAAAAATTATAATAAATTAATGGATGAGGAAAACCTCGATGCAGTCCTAGGATCAAGATTTATAAAAAACTCAAAAATTGAAGCTTATCCAATAAAAAAATTAATATTGAATAGAATATTTAATTTTTTTGTAAGTATAGTTTATTGGAATAAGTATAATGATTATACAAATGCATTTAAGATTTATAAAAAGGATGTCTTAAAAACTTTAATGCCTTTTGTTTCAGAAAGCTTCAATATTTTTTTAGAAATACCACTTAAAATAATTGGTCGTGGATATTCCTATAAAGTTATTAAAATCAATTGGTATGGTCGAAAGAAAGGAGAAGCAAAATTTAAGATTAAAGAACTTCGCTCAAAATATATTTTTACATTATTATATTGTCTTCTTGAAAAAATTCTTCTAAAAATAGAAAAATGAAAAAATTGCTAAATATTTCTTTACAAAAAGCTGTAATTTTATTTTTTATAATAGTTTTAATAATTCTCATTATTTTGACAATGATTTTATAGATAGGCTGCGCCTAGTAAAATAAAGCCCAATAATAATCTATATATTACAAAAATATTAAGACTAGTTTTTTTAATATATTTTAAAAAAAATTTAATTGTCAATAAAGAAAATATAAAAGATAAAACAATAGAAACCAAATTAATAGTTGAAAAACTTAAATCACCGGATGAAACAATATTACTGATACCAAAAATTGATACAGCTCCTAGTGTTGGTATTGAAAGTAAAAACGATATTTTTGCTGCATCGAAACGTTCAAAATTTAAAATTCTTGCAGCTGTAATTGTTATTCCAGATCTGCTTACTCCTGGAATTAAAGACAACACTTGAAATAATCCAATTATAATCGCTGATTTGAAATTAAAGTTATTATCAATATTTTTTTCTAAACTAAATTTATCGCTCACAAAAAGTAGTAAACCGAAGATAAGTGTTGTCCAGCCTATTATTTCAATATTTCTCAAGTTTTTTATTAAGTTAGATTCAACTAGAATGTAGCCACAAATCATTACAGGTAATGAAGATATAAAAATTTTTATAAACAGTTTTTTATTTTTAACAAAATTAATTATATCTCTATAAAAAAATGTTAATACCGCTAAGAATGAACCAATGTGTAAACTCACATCTAAAGAAAGACCTTTATTTTTAAAATTTGTAAATTCAGATATCAGAATTAAATGTGAGGAAGAACTTATCGGCAAAAATTCAGTAATGCCTTGTATTAAAGAAAGAGCAATTATTTCTAACATGATTTAAAAATTAGGAATGAAGGGTGTTTTTTTAATGACATCCACAATGCATATCAGGTATGCAAAAAATAACATTAAAAAATAAGGATTTTACAAATTTAGGTAATAGGTATTGACCTTTTTGTTCTATTAATTAATATATTTCTTAACTATTTTGACCATCCAATGAAAAAAAAAATGCTTCAATTTGTAGATTTAAAACAGGAAACACCTGAAAAAAGAAATACGTCAAAAAGAAAAGGTGATTTTAATGAAATTTACAACGAATTTATCACGGACAAAGCATCTGAACAGTCAAGTAGATGCTCGCAATGTGGTGTTCCATTTTGTCAAATCCACTGTCCATTAAGTAATAATATTCCAGATTGGTTAAAACTAACTGCCGAAGGTAGACTAAAAGAAGCTTATGAAATTTCGCAAAGCACAAACAATATGCCCGAGGTTTGCGGTAGAATTTGCCCGCAAGACAGATTATGTGAGGGAAATTGCGTCATAGAGCAATCTGGGCATGGTACGGTAACAATAGGATCGATCGAGAAATATATTAATGATACGGCTTGGGAAAAAGGTTGGGTAAAGCCAGTAAAAGTTAAAAAAGAACTTAAGCAATCAGTAGGAATTATAGGTGCTGGTCCAGCAGGTATGGCTTGTGCTGAAGAATTAAGGAAGTCTGGTTATCAAGTAACTATTTACGATAGATACGATAGGCCTGGGGGTCTTTTAATTTATGGTATCCCAAATTTTAAACTAGAAAAATTTGTTGTTGAAAGAAGAACAAAACTTCTCAGGGATAGTGGCATTAAGTTTATTCAAAACTTTGAAGTAGGAAGAGATAAGACGCTTTACGAACTGAAAGAAAAACATGATGCAATTTTAATTTCTACTGGAGTTTACAAAGCTAGAGAAATCGAAATACCTGGACATAACTTAAAAAACATTTTTCCTGCAATGGAATTTTTGACAGCTTCTAATAGAAAAGGTTTAGGCGATAAAGTAAAATTATTTGATGATGGTACTCTTAACGCGGAGGGAAAAGATGTAGTAGTTATTGGTGGTGGAGATACTGCAATGGATTGCGTAAGAACATCTGTAAGACAAAAAGCCAAATCAGTCAAATGTTTGTATAGAAGAGATAGAGAAAATATGCCAGGCTCAGCTAGAGAGGTTGGTAACGCAATTGAAGAAGGAGTGGAGTTTGTGTGGTTAACAAGTCCAAAAAAATTTATTGGGGATACAAAGGTAGAGGAAATTGAAGTGAATAAAATGAAACTTGGAGAACCAGACTCTTCTGGAAGAAGAAGGCCCGAGATTGACCTTGGTTCAGAATATAAAATTAAAGCTGATTTAGTTATAAAATCTTTAGGGTTCGACCCAGAGGATTTACCAAATTTATTTAATGCAAAAGAACTAGGGATTTCTCAATGGGGTACATTAAAAATAGATTTAAAGACAATGCAAACAAATATTAATGGAGTGTTTGCAGCTGGCGATATTGTTAGAGGAGCTTCACTGGTTGTTTGGGCTATCAGAGATGGAAGAGATGCGGCTGTTCAAATCGAAAAATTTATTAAAGCAAAAATTAACAAACTTAAGTCCTCAGAAGCAGCATAAATGAGTTATTATAAAAAAAACAGAACTCTCCTCGAAAAAACTCATAATTATAAACCAGAGATGGAACATGATGCATGTGGAGTAGGGCTTATTGCATCAACAAATGGGAAAAAATCTAGAAAAGTCGTCGAATATGGAATCGAGGCTCTTAAAGCTATTTGGCATAGAGGTGCAGTTGATGCTGACGGAAAATCTGGAGATGGGGCTGGTATACAAATTGAAATAGCTCCAGAATTTTTTGAGGAAAAAATTTTAAATACAGGACATACACTTGATGAGGAAAAAAGAATTTGTGTTGGCATGGTTTTTCTTCCAAGAACAGATTATTCAGAACAAGAAAAATGCAGAGAAATTATTGAGGCAGCTTTATTAGAGGGTGACTACTATATTTATGGTTGGAGACAAGTTCCAATAAACCCAAGTGTTTTAGGCAAAACTGCTGATC
>MDTE01192131.1_pt1 | contig 10532 bp, 12 predicted proteins | sample 811231 | NCBI WGS metagenome assembly MDTE01 (sample SAMN05326651, study PRJNA326480) | marine metagenome | isolation source: seawater | place: Indian Ocean: Red Sea | collected 2010 | reverse complement strand
ATTTAATCTTGATGAAGGGAAAAGTCCTCAACAATATGGAATTGGTTTTAAAGAAATTTGGGAAGTAAGTGATGAGCAACATCAAGAGGGATTAGTTATGCACACAGCTGGATGGCCGCTTGATAAAAAAACTTATGGTGGAAGCTTTGTTTATCATGCAGAAAAAAAACAAATATATATTGGTTATGTTATCGGGCTAGATTATCAGAATCCATACCTATCACCTTTTGATGAGTTTCAAAGATTTAAAACACATAAGGATATAAAAAAAATGCTTGAAGGAGGAAAACGAATTTCCTTTGGGGCGAGAGCTTTGATTGAAGGAGGTCTTCAAAGTTTACCTAAAATGCATATGCCAGGTGGATTATTAATTGGATGTGATGCAGGAACATTAAATATGCCAAAGATTAAGGGTTCTCACACAGCTATGAAAAGTGGAATAATCGCAGCCGAAACAATAATAGAAAATATAAAAAATGAAAAAGACTTATCTATCTATGAAGAAAAGTTTAAAAAAAGTTGGGCATATAAAGAATTGCATGCAGCCAGAAATGTTAAACCAAGCTTTACATGGGGTTTAGTTTTGGGGATTTTTTTCACAGGCTTAGATCAGATATTATTTAGAGGAAAGCTACCATTTACTTTAAAACATAAGCACGCTGACCACGAAGCACTAAAACCAGCCAATCAAATGCCCAAGATAGATTATCCAAAACCCGATGGAAAAATTACATTTGATAAAACAAGTTCAGTTTATTTGACAGGGACCAATCATACCGAAAACCAACCTGTTCACCTTAAATTAAAAGATTCTAATTTACCAATAAATTATACTTTAAAAAAATATGATGAACCTGCTCAAAGGTATTGTCCTGTAGGAGTTTATGAAATTCAGAAAGAAAAATTTGTTATTAACTCACAAAATTGTATTCATTGCAAAACATGTGACATTAAAGAGCCGTCACAAAATATAACTTGGGTTGCTCCAGAAGGTGGCGGTGGTCCAAAATATGGAAATATGTAGCTGAAGTAAAATTAAGATAAATCAATAGCAAATGTTTTTAGTTTTGCTAAAGGTATTATTTCAAGTGTTCTTTCATTTGTTTTTTTTAAATAAATTTTACAAGCTGTTCCTGCTTCGATAGATTGAGCATAGGTCGCCGCACAAATACACCAATTGTCCCCTTCCTTTAATCCTGGAAAATTAAATTCAGGATGCGGAGTTATTAAATCGTTTCCAGCAACTTTTGCCCAATTTAAGAATTTTGTTGTAACTCTAGCGCAGACAGTGTGAACGCCATGATCAAGTTCATCAGTATTGCAGCAACCATCCCTATACCAACCAGTTATCGGGTCTATAGAACAAGGTTCAAGTTTATATCCCAAAACATTTTTTTGATTTTCATCTTTACTCATTATAATTTTGTAGGGTTAGGCTCATCTTTATAAATTTTTTTTGGGTCAAATTTTTTTTTAGTTTCCTTAAATTTCATTTCTAATTTTTCTAAATCTTTAATTTTCCCTAAGGGTATTGAACGATAAAAGCAAGATCGATAACCAACATGACAACTAGATCCATTTCCAATATCTACAGTCAACCAAAGAGAATCTTGGTCATCATCAATTCTTATTTCTTTTATTTTTTGGATAAACCCACTAATTTGGCCTTTATGCCATATTTTTTTACGTGAACGACTCCAGTAATGAGCTTCTTTAGTTTCAATCGTTTTCTTTAGAGCTTCTTCATTCATGTAACCATGCATCAAAATATCGCCAGTTTTAAAATCACTAGTAATTACAGGAATAAGGCCATTTTCATCGAATTTTGGCTCTAAATACTTGCCTTCTTCAACTTCTTTTATATTATCTCTTTTTTTAAACATTAATTATATTATATAGACATTTAGAATAATAATTAAGAAAATAACATGAAACTAGTAAAAGATACAAAGCAGATAAATAAAAATAAAGAAGAAATTTCAGACGAAAAAGCCAAAGAAGCTATTAAAACAATAATCCAATGGATAGGAGAAGATCCAGATAGAGAGGGTCTTCAATCAACGCCCAAAAGAGTTATAAAGGCTTTCAAAGAATATTTTGGAGGATATTCTGAAGATCCAAATAAATTTTTAGCAAAAACTTTTACAGAAGTCGAAGGTTATGATGACATGGTAATAGAAAAAAATATAAGCATACAAAGTCATTGCGAGCATCATATGGCGCCCATTACAGGTGTAGCTCATGTAGCTTATATTCCGGCAAAAAAAGTTGTCGGACTAAGTAAGTTAGCAAGAGTTGTTGATGTGTTTTCAAAGAGATTACAAACCCAAGAACGTTTAACCATGCAAATTGCAAAAACAATTATGGGTGTTTTGCAACCCAGGGGTGTTGCTGTAACTATTGATGCAGAGCATCAATGCATGACAACCAGAGGTGTGAAAAAAGAGCATACAACAACTGTAACAAACTACTTTCTAGGCGCGTTCAAAGATGATTTGAGTTTTCAAAATCGATACTTAAGATATATTAACAAAGATTAATAGTTAATATTTATTAATTCAACATTTTCAAAATGAACGAAACGTTTAAAGCAATAGTACTTAATCAATCTGGAGAACAGTTTTATAGAGAAATAAAAACTTTGGATAAGAGTTTTTTTAAAACAGGCGAGGTATTGGTGAAGGTTGATTATTCTGGTCTTAATTATAAAGATGCCTTGATTCTAAAAAATGGAGGGAAGCTAGTTAAAGAATATCCTCACATACCAGGAATAGATTTTTCAGGAAAAGTTTTAGAAAGTGATAGTAAAGATTTTAAATCAGGTGACGAAGTTGTCCTGACAGGATGTAGAGTAGGAGAAATATATCCTGGGGGTTATTCAGAAATTGTAAAAGTAAAGAGCGAATTATTAGTAAAGAAACCTACTTCAATCTCAAATAAAAATGCAATGATTTTAGGAACTGCTGGATTTACATCTTTACTTTGTTCTTTTGCAATAAAATCTAGAGAAGAATTATTATTAGGAGAGAAGGTTGAAAATGTTCTAGTGACCGGAGCGACTGGTGGCGTAGGAAGTATGGCGGTAATGGTTCTTTCAAAGTTTGGTTATAACGTTACAGCGGTTACTGGTAAAAAAAGTAAGGAAGATTTCTTAAAAAAGCTAGGAGCAAAAAATATAATTGATAGAAAAGAGCTAGAGAATGAACCAAGAGTTTTAGGCAAAGGTTTATGGGATGGAGTTGTTGATACTGTGGGAGGAGTAGTTTTAGCAAACGCTATATCCCAGACCAAACATAGCGGGATAGTTGCTGCATGCGGAAATGCGGCTAATATTAAGTTAAATACTACAGTTATGCCGTTCATTATTAGAGGAGTGAAATTGTGGGGAATAGATTCAGTCATGATTAGTAAAAAAAGGAGAGAATTTATTTGGTCTCAAGTAGAAAGATTTATAGATTTTAAGATTTTAGAAAAAAATATAAAGGTGGTTAACCTTGAAGAACTTTTAAAAATTTATCCAAGTATTTTGAATGGCGAAATCTCGGGAAGAGTTTTAGTTGATTTGAACAAATAACGTATGGATTGGGATAAGCTTAAAATATTTCATGCAGTTGCTGAAGCAGGAAATTTTACAAAAGCTACATATATATTAAATTTAAGTCAGTCAGCCATTAGCAGACAGATCCAATCTTTAGAACTTGAACTTAAAACCAAATTATTTGAAAGACATGCAAGAGGTTTATCTTTAACTGAAAATGGAGAGTATTTATTTAAAACTGCCCACGAAGTTATTTCAAAATTAAAAGATGTTGAATCTGCTATTACTGACAAAAAAGATAAACCAACTGGGAAACTGACTGTAACAACAGTTGTTAGCTTCGGAACGACATGGTTAACGCCAAGAATTCAAGAATTTATGAAGATGAATCCTGGTATAGAAATTGAATTAATATTTGATGATAAAGAACTTGATCTTAGTACACGACAAGCTGATATCGGAATTTGGATGAGAAGACCCAAACAACTAAATTATATACAAAAAAAATTAATTGATATTAATTATCATATTTATGGTTCAACAAAATATTTAGAGCAATATGGTCATCCAAAAAATTTGTCAGATTTAAATAAACATAATTTTATATCCTATGGAAGAGGAGCACCATCTCCTGTTTTTAATCCTGATTGGGCTTTAAAATTAGGTGTTAAAAATAACAAAAAAAGAAAACCTATCATGAAAGTAAATAGTGTTTATGGTCTACTACTTGCTGTTCAAAGTGGAGTCGGACTAGCTGCTCTTCCAGATTATATTACTTTGTCTGTTCCAAATATAATTAGAATTTTGCCTCAAATTGAAGGACCAAAGACTGAAGCTCATTTTGTTTATCCTCAATCACTCAAAGATGTAGCTAGAATTGTAGCATTTCGAAATTTTTTATATAGCAAGATCAGAAAGTGGGAATTTTAAAAATTATTTGTGAGTTTCGGTTTTAATCTTAAGAGTTGCGCCTTCCTCAATAGACAAAGTCTTTTGATTAAGAACCCCATCAATGTTTCCAGATTTTTTTATTTTTATTTGATCGGCGTGTACATTTCCCACAAGCTTGCCACCTAATGAAGCAGATCTTGTCTTAATGTTTCCTTTGATATTAGACTTTGAATGAGTTTCGATATTATCGGATTTTATATCTCCATTGATTTTTGCATCGATAATTATTTTGTCTTTTTCGACTATATCGCCTTCGATAGAGAGGTCGGCCAATAATGTTGATGTTTTGCTTTTAGTCATAATAATTAATTACAACCAAGCATATACATAATATCTTCTGGTTGTATACACTTTTTAGTTGCATTATCTGCGGCATATTGATAATGATAATCAATCTCATTGAGAATTGTTATCAATTGGTTTAATACAATTTCATAATTAATTTTAATGAAAGGGAAAATAATGAAGAAAATAATATTGATAGCATCAATTTTTTTTACTTTAATTGGAATTTCAAAAGCTAACGAAGTAAATATTTTTAGTGCTAGACACTACGATTCAGATGTTCAGCTTTATGAGAAATTTACAGCAAAAACTGGAATCAAAGTTAATGTAGTTTCAGGAAAAGATAAAGCTCTTCAAAAAAGAATAATCGAAGAAGGTAAAGATTGTGTAGCCGATATTTACATCACGGCAGACGCGGGAAGACTAGGTGCATTCCAGGCAAAAGGAATGTTTCAAAGAGCAAGCTCAAAAGCTTTAAAAGCAGCTATACCATCAAATTTTAGGTCACCTTACTGGTTTGGTATAGCTAAAAGAGCACGTGTGATTTATTACGATCCATCGCGCACGAATCCACCAAGCAATTTAAGCTATGAAGATTTAGCTGATCCTAAATATAAAGGGAAAGTTGTAATTAGAAAATCTAACAACGTTTATAATCAATCTCTCGTCGCATCTCTAATTGCTAATAATGGAAAAAAGAAAACTGAGGAGTGGGCAAAAGGCGTAGTAAACAATATGGCAAGAAAACCTAAAGGTAATGACAGGGCGCAAATTTTGGCAGTTGCTGCAGGCGAAGCAGAATTTGCAGTAGCTAATACATATTATATAGCCTTAATGTTGTCAGGTAAAAAAGGACCCGAACAACAAGCTGCGGCTAAAAAAGTTAAACCTTTTTTTCCTAATCAGGAAGGAAGAGGAACTCACATGAATATCAGCGGAGGTGGAGTGTTAAAACATGCTCCAAACAAAGAAAATGCAATTAAATTGTTAGAGTTTTTGTTAACTAAAGAAGCTCAACAGCATATTGTTAATAATACTTTCGAATATCCAATGATTGATGGTGTTGAACCGAATAAATTAATAGCTCAGTTTGGTCTTGGTTTTAAACAGGATTTAAAAACCAAGGTATCAAAATATGGAAAGAACCAAGCTAGCGCTTTGAAAATAATGACAGAAGCTGGCTGGGAATAGGAGTATCGATAAACATGAAACGCACAAACAAAGAAAATTTTGGTTTGAACAATCCCTTAATTGATTTAAATAAATCTTCTTCTGGATGTGCGTCATGTTTGGATGAAACTTTAAAAATTGAAAGACAAATTAACGAAAGTCCACTAAATGAGATAAAAATAAAGCAAATAAAAAATATTGTCCGTTCAATTTTTCAAAGTTCAAAAAATGGTATTAAAAAAAATTAATTTTTGGTATATAAATTCTTTTCTAATTTCTATATTAGTAGCATTACCAATAATTACAGTCTTTTTCGGTTTTTTTGAAACAACATCAGATTATTTTTCGCTTTTAAAAGATACATTTTTATTACAATATATTTTTAATTCTGTTTTACTTTTAGTTGGAGTTTTATTTTTATCTTTTTTATTTGGTGTTGGGGCTGCATATTGCGTTTCATTTTATGATTTTCCTGGAGTAAATTTTTTTAAGTGGGGAATAATATTGTCATTTGCTGTTCCAGCTTATATTTATGCTTATTCACTTACTGCTTTCTTCGAAAATTATGGTACAGCTTTTTCAATTCTGACTTATTTTTTTGGGCCTTATGAATATAATGCTTATATACCAAAGTTTGATGGTTTATTTGGTTCAATATTATCAATCTCTTTTTCATTATTTGCATATGTATATGTTTTAACAAGAGCTTCTTTTTATTATCAGTCCCAAAACTTAATAGATGTTGGGAGAAATCTTGGTTTAACTCCAAAGAAAACTTTTTTGAAAATTATTCTTCCTTCCGCAAGACCAGCCATTGTTGTAGGACTATCTTTAGTAGCCATGGAAACATTATCGGATTTTGGAACCGTTTCTTTTTTTAGTATATCAACACTAACTACTGCTATCTATAATGCTTGGATAGCATTTGACGATTTGGCATCCGCCAATCAACTATCTTTTATATTACTCCTATTTATTTTATTTTTGTTTTTTATTGAGAATTTTTCAAGGAAAAAAGCAAGGTATCACTCCCCTTCAAGAGGAGGTTTTGTCAGTAGACCAAAAATCAAACTGAGAGGTAGAAAATCTTTTTATGCTACAATTTTTTGCAGCATTTTATTTTTTTGCAGTTTTTTATTTCCTGTTTTTCAGATGATTTATTGGACATTCAAATTTCCGAAATATTTACAGGACTTGGATATTTTGAATATAGGATTTAATACACTTTTATTAGTATTTTTGTCTTGTGTGTTAATGATAATTTTTGCTTTTATTGCAAATTATGGAAATCGCGTAACAAAAAGCAAATTTCTTGAAGCTTTAACAACTTTTTCAGTATCTGGTTATGCGATTCCAGGAGTAATATTAGCAGTAGCTTTTATAACTTTAGTTTCTTATTTAGACAGCCTAGTATTTATAAATTTTAAAACTATTTTTATAGGGTCAGTGTTCGGTTTAGTGATAGTTTATTTTGTCAGATTTTTTGCATTATCTGCAAATGGCATTAAGTCAGGATATTTAAAGATTAATAAGTCAATGGATGAAAGTGCATATCTTTTAGGTTATTCAAAATTTAAAACTTTTACAAAAGTTCATATTCCCTATCTTAGAAACAGTATATTTTTAATAAGTATTTTAATTGGAATTGAGATAATAAAAGAATTGCCAATAACCTTGATACTTAGACCATTTAATTTCGAAACATTCGCTACAACAGCTTATATCTACGCTTCGCAAGATCTTCTAGAAGCAGCAGCTGCACCTTCCTTATTTCTTATTTCAATAGCTAGTGTATTTATTTTATTTGTTTCAAAATATATACTATCTGATAATTAATAAATTATATGAGTCAAAACTTTCTACAGATCCAGGATGTTACTTTTGCCGCGAGCAAAAAAAATAAAGTTAATAATGTCACTTTTAATTTAGAAAAAGAAGGTGAAATAATTTGTTTATTAGGACCATCTGGAATTGGAAAAACAACAGTACTCAGAACAATAGCTGGATTAGAAAAAATTGAGACTGGTAAAATTGTTTTAAAAGGAAAAACTATTTCGTCATCCGATTTTCATATGGAGCCTGAAAAAAGAAATATAGCTCTTTCTTTTCAAGAAAACTGCTTATTCCCACATTATAATGTTGTTGATAATATTAAATTTGGAGCCGATAGAAACAAAGATAAAAAATTTAATTTTACAGTATATGATTTAATTAATTTGTTGCATTTACAAGAAATTCAACAAAAGTATCCGCACGAAATTAGCTCAGGAGAAGCGCAAAGAGTTTCTTTAGCACGTTCTTTAATGTCAAAACCAGATCTTCTTCTTTTGGATGAACCTTTTTCAAATATAGATCAGAGTTTAAAAGAGGAATTGCAGTTAAAGATTAAAGAAATTTTAAATCAAGTTAATATTTCAACAATAATAGTTACACATGATTCTTACGAGGCATTTTATATGGGAAATAAATGTGGAATTATTTTAAATCAGTCCCTAAAGCAATTTGATATTCCATATAATATTTATCACTATCCTAATTCTATAGAGGTAGTAAATTTTTTAAACAGAGGAATTTTAATAGAAGCTAAAGTAACTGGCAAAGATAGTTTAGAAAATACTGAACTAGGAACAATAAAAGGAAACTTTATAAAAAAACAAAAAATAGGATCATCTGTTAAACTCTTAATTCAACCAGAGGACCTGGAGCATGATGATAAAAGTAATTTGAAATTGGAAGTAGTTGATAGAAAATTTAGAGGAACAAATTTTATATACACTCTTAAAACAATGAATAGTCAACTAATTCCAGTCTTTGTTCACTCACACCATGAACACCAACATAAAATTAGCGATAAGTTTGGGATTAAAAGACCAATTTATATTGATCATTTAGTTTGCTTTTAAAATAATACCACTGTAAATCTTTTTAATGGGGTGTCTTAATAGGCTGAGATTATACCCTAAGAACCTGGCCGGTAATTCAGTGAGGGAAAATTGGGACTTTATAATAACAAAAAAAATCTTTTTTATAAGTTAAAAGAAAATTCAATTAAAAGCTGGAAAAAATATACAGAACATTCTTTTGTAAAAGGACTGGGAGACGGAAGCTTAAATCTTTCTGTTTTCAAAGAATACTTGATTCAAGATTATATTTTCTTGCAAAGATTCATAAAAATACTGTCTTTATCTGCTTATAAAGCAAAATCCATAGAAGACATGAATAGGTCTATAGATTTTATAATGGCTATAAAAAAAGAATTAAAGCTTCATATTCACTATTGTAGAAAATTTGGAATATCAAAAAATAAAATTTTAAAAGCAAAAGAGAGAGAAGAAAATAAAGCTTACACCAATTATGTTATGAAAATTGGTTTAAAAAAAAGTAATTTGGAATTGTTTATTGCATTGTCTCCTTGTGTTGTTGGTTATGGTGAAATTGGTTATAATTTAAAAAAGAATAAAAACTGGAAAAAGAGTAAATATTCCTCATGGATAAAAATGTATTCATCAAAAGAATATCAAAGTGTAGCTAAGGATAACATTGTTTACTTGGACTATCTTTACAAAATAAATAAAAAGAAAAATATTAAATCGCTAACAAAAATATTTAAAAAAGCCTCAGAACTCGAATCTAATTTCTGGCAAATGGCTTACAATAATTGATATAATGAAATATGATTCCTTTAAAAGACGATAATCCAACTTCAAACAAACCAATTATAACTTATTTTTTAATATGTTCCTGTGTATTAATTTTTTTAATTCAGCTGAGCTCCCAATCTTATAAAACTGGTCAACTTTTTTATTCATACGGGTTAATCCCTTCGGTACTGATGGGCTATAACGAGTTACCCATGGATCTTTATGCTGTCCCAGCATATATGACTATTTTCACTTCAATGTTTATGCATGGAGGCTTTATGCACTTGATAGGAAATATGCTTTATATGTGGATATTTGCTGACAATATTGAAGATAATTTAGGACCATCAAGATTTTTAATTTTTTACCTTCTTTGTGGAGTAGGTGCAGCGTTGACACAAGTTTTCATGGATACACAATCTCAGATTCCAATGGTAGGTGCAAGCGGAGCAATCGGCGGTGTATTGGGAGCTTATTTAATTAATCATCCTAATGCTAGAGTATTGGTTCTAATTCCATTTGGTTTTTTTAGCCAATTACTAAAAATCAGAGCTTTATATGTTTTGGGTTTTTGGTTTATTCTTCAATTTATTTCTAGCGGAGGAGGAGTTGCTTATGCTGCACACATTGGAGGTTTTGTTTCAGGAATGTTTTTCATATTATTTTTTAATAAAAAAAGAAGTAAAAAAATAAACAAAATAGTAAAAGGACCTTGGGGATAATGAATTATCTATTACCATTTCTATTATTAATTACAATTGTAGTTTTTATTCACGAATATGGCCATTATTATTTTGCAAAAAAGTATGGAGTGGGAGTTACAGATTTTTCTATAGGTTTTGGAAGAGAAATTTTTGGATGGAATGACAAGTCGGATACGAGATGGAAAATTTGCTGGATACCTTTAGGTGGTTATGTAAAATTTTTTGGAGATAGAAATGTTTTTT
>MDTE01064756.1_pt1 | contig 10532 bp, 10 predicted proteins | sample 811231 | NCBI WGS metagenome assembly MDTE01 (sample SAMN05326651, study PRJNA326480) | marine metagenome | isolation source: seawater | place: Indian Ocean: Red Sea | collected 2010 | reverse complement strand
TTTAAAATTTTATTTAAGGTCCAATTTTGATTAGAATAGTTATCTAAATTGTGATTAGAAATTCCATTAAACCAAGTTATTGGATCTGCTGGCATAGAATTTTTACCTAAAAAATAATCGTCAATAATTTTTTGCATTTTTGCTTTGCCAAATGAAGGTTCGTGACCAGCATGAATAATTTCAACGTCCAAATCACGAATACGATTTAAGGTTTTTTTATAAATTCTTTTGTCTGAGTGAGGATGTGAGTCTACTAATTCGCCATTATAAATTGCATCACCAGAAAATAAAATTTTCTTTTTCAGATTGTAAAGACCAATAGATCCTGGGGAATGTCCTGGCAGGTGAAGAATTTGAAATGCTTTATCACCTAGATCGAGAACATCTCCTTCATCCAAGTATCCAGTAAGTGGGGCTGGCCTTACTGTATAAGTTTGAGATGAAAAATTTGGATGCTCTTTAGGGTTAACAATTTCTATTTTAGTCCAACCCCCTTGATACATTAATTGTTTTCTACCTCCAGATTTAAAAGCTTCTGATTCTGCTTTATGTCCTAGCCTGCAAGAAAATTCATATAGACTTCCTGAATGGTCAAAATGTGAGTGCGTTGCAATAGCTTTGATTGGTCGATTTGTTTCATTTGCAATCCAAGATTTAAGAGAATTTAAACCCATGCCTGTGTCAATTAATAGGTCATAATTCTTTCCTTTAACATGCCAAATATTACAGCGAAAAAAATTAGCTACACCAGTTTCTTGGATACAACTTATTTCATCATTAATTTTTATTTTTATTAAGCCCATATAATAATTAATCACTATTTTTAATTTATTATATTTAAAATATATATTATTAAACAGAAAAGATTGAGAATAATATTTTAATAGGTAGTTTTATATACTATTTCTATCATAGTGTTATTCTGATCTGATAAAAAAGTAACTTAACTCTAATAGTGGTTTATCTTATGGAAGTTAGAAATAATGATAAAAAAATCCATTAAGTTGAATAAAAAAAAATAAACATAATATGACTAAACAAAAAGTTAAGAATTTTCCTGTTTTTTATGAATGGTTAGAAAGTCTTGGTAAAGGTAAACGTTAATTTTTTGGCATCCCAGCTTTTTCAAGACCTTCTAAAAGTATCTCTTTTATAATTGTAGGTGCAACTTTTTCATAATCTTTCAAGGTTTTAACTTTTGGTCTCAGTTCTTGATATTTTTTTAAATATTTTTTTGAATTTTCAATATCACCTTGCAGGGCATTGATGCTTGCAAGAAAACCATATGCTCCAGTAAAATTTGGATTTTTATCAAGCATATAATTGATATTTTTTAATGCCTCGTCATAATCTTTAAGCCCAATATTAATTAACCACATTCCTCCTGTTTGATAACGCTCTCTGTCAGGTCCGGAAGGACTTAGTTCCAGAGCTTTTAAAGCATGCTCTTTTGCTTTTTCAAATTCTTTAATATTGGTAAGAGCAAGGCCATAATCAAAATTAGCGGCTGCATGATTAGGATTAATATTTACTGCTTTTTCCATTAAAGATATTCTTTTATCAAATTCCTTTTTCAAATTATATGACCGGCTAAGCACTATAATTGCATCTGGATTATCAGGATCTAAGTCATAAGCTTTTTGAGCGTTTTTATGAAAAATTTCTTCATTTTCATTTCTTTTATCTTGAAGCTCATGATTGAAAATATCATTATATCCAGCATTGCATAATAAAACATAGTTATCAGAAATTTTAGGATCCAATTCAATTGACTTATAACAATGCGATTTAACCGCGTCTGAACCTTCTTTGTTATTATAACAACTTAAAGCTCTTAAGTATTCATCCCAAGCATTCATGTTTTTGGTCTGTTTTTTTATTACTCTTTTACCTTCTTGCTCTTTTACTGCAGGAGATACAACTGCAGCAATTGCAGATGAAACCTCGTCTTGGACTTCAAATATGTCATCTAAACTTCTATCCCATTTATTGGACCATAAGTGGTGGTCTTCACTTGCATCAATTAACTGGGCAGTAATTCTAACTTTATTTCCTCCTTTTCTGACGCTTCCTTCAACGATATATCTAACACCTAATTCTTCTGCGACCTCCTTCATATTTACGTTTTTACCCTTATATGTAAAACTTGAATTTCTAGAAATAACAGGAAATGTTTTCCATAAAGATAAATTTGTTATTATGTCTTCAGTCATGCCATCAGCAAAATATTCTTGTTCTTCATCTCCACTCATGTTTGTGAATGGAAGGACTGCAATTGCTGGAGGTTTGCTTGCTTTTTCATCACTTTGAGTTTGTTTTTCTAAACTTCTTTGTTCTAAATCTGGATCAGATAAGTCAAATGCATGGACTGTTGTATTTTTAATTTTCTGTTCACCAAGGTCATGGAAAAGTAGTTCAGTTTTTTTGTTAACAAATTCTAAAATACTTTTTGAAAGACAAACACCATCAGGTTGAGATAATGCTTCAAGTCTCGCAGCAACATTCACACCTTCACCATAAAGGTTTTCACCTTCAACAATGACGTCGCCCATGTTCAACCCAATCCTAAAATGCATTACTGCATCTTCTGAAACATTTGCATTTCTTTCTCTTATAAGTTTTTGAAATTCTTTTGCACATATTACTGCTGATACAGCACTTTGAAACTCAGCTAAAACAGAATCTCCGGCTGTATTAAAAATTCTACCACCATGCTCTTCAAACAAATTATCTAAAATATCTCTGCATGAGCGGAAACTTCTTAGAGTTTCATCTTCATTTTTTTCCATCATTTTACTGAAGCCGACTACGTCAGTAACAAAAATCACAGCTATTTTTCTATCTATATCTTTTGACATTATACTTTCAACCAATACGTTCTTAGTTCAAGAAAATCATAACTAGCAAGATTAAGCAATATACTAAGCTAATATAATAAAATTTGGGTTATAAAAATATCTTTAATTTCAATATAGAAACTTTTTTTTATAATCTTTTAAAAATTTATTTCCAATTTTTCATATACGGCAAATATATTCTTTATATATTTTTTATTTCTTTTTATTCCATCTGGTTCATTAATTCTGGAAATATTCCAGCCAAGATATGTAAAAGATCTAATCAAGATAAAAATATTAAGTAGGTTTGTTTCCAAAAATCTGACTGATAAGTAACCATTAATAATATTATTTTTAATTTTAAAAAAGTTATTATCTCTAATGTAAAACAATAATGTTGTTGCTATATCGAAAAGTCTAAAGCCAAAACCACTGTCGTCAAAATCAATAAGATTGACCTTATTATTTCTTTGTACCAAAACATTATCTCTTACAGCATCAGCGTGTATCAATCCATAATCTAATTGGTTAATTCTTTTATTTAATAATTCATAACATTGTTTTTTCATTAAAGTAATTTTATCAATTTGAGTTTTTGTTAATTCTGGATTTTTCCAAAATTTATCCCAGACTGGGTTTTCGCCTAACAGACCTTCAATATTCCATTTTCTTTTCTGAAAATGATGAGGTTTGATCCAGTTATCAGAAAAATTATGCAATTTTGCTATTTCTTTTCCAAGATTATAAAAAACTTTTTCTTCGATAATTTCATCTTTAAATTCGCCTATTTTTGCCAAAGGTTTTCCATCTATCCATGATAAAACAGAGATTAACTGACCATCAATATTCTCTACATAGTTGTTTTGAAGTGATTTGACAGGTTTAGGAACATTAATATTTTTTTTATTCAATGCTTTCAGCCAAATTAACTCAGAAATAATTTCATCTTTGGAGGAGTAATTTTTTCTATGTATGCGTAAAACAAAGTTTTTACCTTTATTATAAACTTTATATGTTAAGTTTTCTCTGCAAGCTAATAATTTTATTTTATTAATATTGAAAAACCATTTCTCGGCAGCAAGAATATGATTTTCAATTATCATTTTAAAAACCTAATTCTTTAAAAACTTCTGCTAATTTAGTAAATAAGAAATCTGCGTTTTCTTTTGAAAATGTTATTGGTGGACGAATTTTGAGGGTGTTGTCGTTTATACCAAGCTTGCTAATTAAAACTCCTTTATGGCGCATTTTATTAATGATTTCCTTTGTCAATTTTTTTGCAGGATTTTTTGTCTTTTTGTCTAAAACTATTTCTGCTCCAAAGAAAAGTCCAGATCCTCTAACATCTCCTATCAATTCATACTTTTCTGAAAGTTCATTTAATTTTGAAATACAGTATTTTCCTACATTTAAGGCATTGCTCATCAAATTTTCATTTTCAATCACATTTAAAACTGCCATAGATGCTGCACATGCTACTGGATTGCCGCCAAATGTATTAAAATATCTGTAGGAAGTTCTAAATGTTTCCATTATTTCATTTGAAGTAATTACAGCTCCAACAGGATAGCCATTTGCCATAGGTTTTCCTAATGTAATAATGTCAGGAGTTAATCCTATTAATTGATGAGCCCACATCTTAGAACCAAGTCTGCCAAAACCAGGTTGAACTTCGTCCGCTATAATTACCCCATTATATTTTTTAACAATTTTTTGAGTTTCATTAAGCCAGCCATGATTTAATGAAGGAAATCCTTCATTAGCAAAAAAAGGGCACAACAGCAATGCAGAAAAACCGTGATTATTTTTCTTTAAATCTAATATTGCTTTTTCTAATTCTTGAGCAAAGTGATCTGAATCAGCTATGCCGGTTTTAGCTGACATTGGTCTATAACTGTCTGGCGCGGGAATATGACGAATAAAATTCAAAGGATCTTCAGGAGCTATGTTTGATCGACTTAGTTGAGAAACTAAATAAGTGTTGCCATGATATGTATGATCAGTTGTAATTATGCCTTTTGATCCTGTTCTTAACATTGCCATTCTTAATGCAATGTCATTTGCTTCTGAGCCAGTGCAGGTCATAATTGCTGTTGATAAATTATGAGAAAAACTGGAAGTAAGTTTTTCAACGTATTTAAGTATTCCTTCATGTAAATATCTTGTATGAGTATTTAAAGTAGAAGATTGCTTTATGATTGCTTCAACTACTTTTGGATGGCAATGACCTACATGAGGAACGTTGTTATAACAGTCTAAATATTTTTTACCTTTTTTATCCCACAGCCATACATCTTTTCCTTTTACTATATGAACAGGTTCATCATAAAAAGTGGGTAAATTAGGACCTAATAAACTTTTTCTTTTTTCTAATAAAGAATTAACTTCATTCATAAATCTTATAAATCCATCAATGAATCATTTATTAATGTTTTCAATTTTTGATTATCATTTAATTCATTACTAAGTGAAAACACTAGTTTTGATAAGAATAAAAGATTTTCTTCACCAGATTTGTCTATGGCTTCTGCAATGAGATTAAATCTTTCTTCTAAGTAAAAATCACTTTTGTCCAATCTTTTCTCCTGAAAAATAATTATAATAATCAATAATTGTTTTAGGTGAAAACTTTTCCCAAACACCAGCTATATATCTATCAGGTCTAACCAAATAAATGTATTTTCCATAAACTTTGTTGTTAATATCTATTGATGGAAGAGGAAAACTCTCAGGTATCTTTTTGAATGATAAAATAAAAAATTTGTTGGGAAGGTGATCGAATAAAAATTCTTTTTTATATCTAATATTAATTAAACTTTCACCAATTTTAAATCTTGATTGAGGGGGAATTAATTTGTTTAATTTTTTATAAAAATAAATATCTGCATCAGACTGCCTAGGATTAATCAAAGGTTTTGAAAAATTATTCCTTATTGAAAGTGATAAAACAGCTTGTTGCATAAGTTTGTAGCCTTTTGATGGTGGCGTCATGAAAATAGTACTTTTTTTTGCTAAAGTGAATATATTTTCAATAGCTTGTTTTCGCTCAATATTAAAAAATTTTAATAATGATATAGATTTATTAAAATTTATGATTTCAGACAATCTCCAAACTAAATTATTTATATCGGCGATACCTGAGTTTAGACCTCTCACCCCAAAAATAGGTACCAAGTGAGCAGCATCACCAGCAAAAATGATCCTGTTATGAACATATTTTTCAATTGAAAGACAATGAGCTTGATATACTGACCACCAATCAAGTTGCCAATTACTTTTTATTTTAAGATAATTTAACTGTTCTTGAATCTTTTTTTTAACTGTTTTTTTATTATTCTCTGTTGATAAATCTGATCCATTTTCTAATTGATAGTCTATACGCCATATGTTTCGAGGTTGTTTGTGCATTAAAATAGTGCCATTAGGATTTGCATTAGGATAAAAATAAGCCAATCTTTCAGTTGGCTTGTTGATTTTGATTTTGATGTCTGAAATCAAGTAATTCCCAGTATAGCTTTCGCCTTTAAACTTTATTCCCAAGGCATCTCTAATAGAACTTTTGGCCCCATCTGCTGCAATTAGGTAGTCTGATTCGATGGTATAATACCCTTTAGGGGTTTTAACTTCTAATATAACAGAATTTTTATTTTTCAAAACATCGACTACTTCGCTACACCATCTAATTTCAATTTTTTCTTTTTGTGATTTTTTATATAAAATTTTTTCTAAAATTGATTGCTGGAGATTTGTCATAGGTCTGAAATTTTCATCAGGACTGTCAGGCATTTTTAAATCAAAGACTTTTTTTCCTCGATAAAAACTTTTTCCTTTTGTCCAACCAAGACCAATTTTTTCAATTTTGTCAGAAACACCAATTTTTTTAAATATCTCCATACTTTGTCTAGAAATACATATAGCTCTACTACCGCGATTGATGATGTTATCTTTTGACAGAACAATTGAGCTTATTTTATATTTTTTTAATTCAAGCGCGGCTGTTAAACCTACTGGTCCTGCACCAACAATAATTACTTTATACTTTTTTTTGATACCAGTTAATTCTGGAGGGATTTTAAAATTAAATTTGATAGGTTTAAAATATAATGATTTGTTGATTTCAAACAAAAACTTATTCCTATTTTATCATTTTATAGTTATATTTTTATATGAATAAAAAATATTCAAATTATAAATGAAAAAAAATAATAATATAAAAACACAATACTCATTTTATACTTTAGATCTAATACATTTTGAAAAATCAACAATTATAGACAAGAAAAAAATTTCTACTCAAGTTGATAGGGCTTTTAGAGAAACAGGTTTTTTGTTGCTATCCAATCATGGGATAAATCAAAAGATAATTAATGATATGTGGTTTGCAGTAGATAATTTTTTTGATCAAAATCTAAATGATAAACTTGAAGTTTTAGCTCCTCATAAAGGATATCCTTATGGTTATTTTATGAATGAAACAGAATCTCTTGCAAAATCCAAAGGCCAAAACACACCACCCGATCTAAAAGAAAGTTTTAATGGGGGCCCATTAAAACGACCGGTTCAAATTAAAAATAAAGATGCACTTAATTTCTGTTACGTGCCAACGATATGGCCTAAAATTAAAAATTTTAAACAATTTTGGTCTTCTTATTATAAAGAAATGGAAAAATTAGCTGACCGTATTATGAAAGTGTTTGCTTATGCCCTTAATCTTGATCAAAATTATTTTTCTAAATATATAGATAATCCAATCTCTGCCCTTAGAGCTCTTCATTACCCATCAATTAAAAAAAATGTTTTACCAAGTCAACAAAGGGCTGGAGCACATACAGATTATGGAAGTTTAACAATTTTGTTACCACAAGAAAAATCTAAAGGACTTCAAATTAAAATTTTAGATAATTGGGTGGATGTTCCAGCTTCTCCAAATATATTTATTGTTAATATTGGTGATTTGATGGCTCTTTGGACTAATGATAGATGGAAATCAACTTTACATCGTGTGGTGCCATTTGAAAAACCAAGAAAGTCTTTGGCATTTTTCCATCAGCCAAACTGGGATGCTAAAATTGAAGTCATAGAAAGTTGTAATGTTGGTAAGGAAAAATTAAATTCAGTATTTTCAGGACCCTATTTAATGTCTAAATTTAAATCAACGACATAATTTAATAAATTTCCTTTAGAATAAATATTTAACTTATAAAAAAAATTTTATAAACTAATCATATGGCAATTTATAAATTATTAAATTTAACCCCTAAATTACCTAATGATTACTGGGTTGCAGAAAGCGCTCAAGTTATTGGTAATGTTGTATTAGGCAATGAAGTTGGTGTTTGGTTTGGATCTGTTCTAAGAGGAGATAATGAACCAATAGAAGTGGGCAAAAAAACCAATATTCAAGAAAATTGTATTCTTCATGTTGATGACAACGCTCCTATCATTATAGGTGATGGCTGTACGATTGGTCATCAAGTTATCTTGCATGGATGTTCCATAGATTCTAACTCTTTAGTGGGGATGGGATCAATAATTTTAAACCATGCCAAAATTGGAAAAAACTGTTTGGTTGGAGCAGGTTCCTTAGTAACTGAAGGCAAAGAATTTCCTGACAAATCTCTTATTTTAGGTTCTCCTGCTAAAGCAGTAAGGGAACTTAACAAGGATGAAATAAAATTTATCAAGTGGTCCTCAGATCATTATGTTAAAAATTATAAAAACTTTGCAAAAAACTTAAAAAAGATTAATTGATATTTAAAATTTTTGGAGGATTGTTTTTTTGAAAATTAATATTTCTGGACAAAATTTAGATACTGGCTCTGCATTTAGAAAACATGCAGAAAGTTCTCTGAGGAAAGCTATAGAAAAGTATTTTGGAAAAGCATTATTTGGTTCAGTAATATTGAAAAAATCAATAAATACATTTTCTGTAAAGGTCATTGTTACTCTTGCTAGAAGGACAACACTAGAGGCTGGGGGAAATTCTTCAGACGCCCATGCTGCTTTAGATATAGCTCTAATAAAAGTAGAAAAGAGATTAAGAAGATTTAAAAGACGTCTTAATGATTATAGAAATTCAATAGAAAAGAGAAAAATGGTTTTTGTTCAGGAAACCGTTTTACAAAATGATGATAATGGATCTTTGATAGATCAAGAGGGGGGTATGCCCCCAATCCTAATGGAATTATCTTATAATATTGAAGAAATGACAACTGAAGAGGCAGTTATGAAGTTTGAATTAGGTGGTTTAAATGCATTAATGTATAGAAATGTATCTCATCAGGGTCTTAATATGTTGTACAGACGTGATGACGGTGCTATTGGTTGGGTAGATCCACGAGGGTTAAGGGATCATACTTTAAAAAAATAAAAGAATTGATGTAAATTATGAAACTTAGGCTTATTTATTTTAACTTTCCTTTTTGGCGCGCAGAAGTTAGTCGTATTTCCCTATTCATTGGTGGAGTAAACTTTGAAGATATAAGAGTTACAAGTGAGGACTTTGCTTTTATTAAAGAAAATGGAAAAATGAAAGATGGTACAATAATACCATTTAGGCAACTTCCAGTTTTAGAAATTGATGGTCAAAGCATTGCTCAAACAGGTGCTATAGCTAGAATTTGTGGTAAATTAGGTGGTTTGTACCCTAAAGATGATTTGATATTATCTGGTGAAATAGACCAAATTATTGATTTTTGCACTGATATAAATAATTTATTAAGACCTTCTTTTAAAGAGTCTGATCCAATTATTAGAAAAAAGCTCAGGGAAGAATTAATAGACGGAGACCTTACTTATAAGCTTAAACTTCTAGATAAAATGATTAATCATGAATTTCATTGGGCAGCAGGAACAAATATTTCAATAGCTGATATTGCCTTATGGAGGCTTTTAGGTTGGCTTCAATCAGGTATAATAGACCATATACCTAAAGAAATATGTAAACCTTTTGCAAATTTAACAAATATATTTAATGAAGTGGATTGCCACCCCAAAGTTAAGGAGTGGGTTTTAAAAACATATAATAATTAAATTTTAATTAATAAAAAAGTTTTATTAACTTGATGATTGTTTGATGAAATTAATATTCTCTTTGATTTTAGTTCTTATTCCCATCTCAAGCTTTTCATATATTGGAGATTCATACGACTGCAAAATGAAAAGTTTTATTGGCATAGATACAGATGGAATTCCTAAAAAATGGAAGGAACAAAGGTTTTCATTTAAATGGAAGGATGATTTTACGATTCAGTTTGGTAAAGGGGGGTATTTTGATGATTTCACTTCAGAGAGGATTGGTTGGTTTAGTGCTCACAAAGACAGTTTTAATATTCATCATGATATTTATATAATGAATTATGTAAAAAAATCTTTTTGGTATTCTCACGTGAATCCTGATGCAGGAATTCTTAATATCTATGCCTTATGTGAAAAGAGAAAATAAAATTTAAACTAAAATTTATTTATAAATTGTATAAATTTTTAAACTTTTTGGTTAAATAATTGATTAGAGGTTTTTCATCAGTTTGATTTTTTATTGCATCTTCTAGTAGATTTATAGGTGATTTTATGCTTCCGAATTTATGGATTTTGTTTTTAAGCCAGCTTCTTGCAAGGAGAGTATCTCCATTAGATAAGTCAGCCATTAAATGAGGAATGTCTGACGTCATTTTCTCATATATGCACCCTGCATAA
>MDTE01167705.1_pt1 | contig 10533 bp, 9 predicted proteins | sample 811231 | NCBI WGS metagenome assembly MDTE01 (sample SAMN05326651, study PRJNA326480) | marine metagenome | isolation source: seawater | place: Indian Ocean: Red Sea | collected 2010 | reverse complement strand
GAAAGTGAGACATGCTGCTAGGATTCCTATTCCGGGTAAATCCAACCCCACTTCAAACATCCATGTCACACCACCAAGGGCGAGTCCTTCCATAGCAGCGTAGCTGCAGATTAGGAATGGACTGGAAGAGGATGAAAAAATGATCACTATGGCGAGGATGAATCCTACAATCGCTCCGATAATGGCAAGGAGTGCAGATTCTGGCATGGAGAAGGCCGTCAATATGGCTGTAGCCGCGGTTATGAGAAGTAGTATGCCAGTCTTCTCAGATACTCCTTCAATAGTCATCATATTGGATTCGTAATCTTCCCACCAAGAGACGTCCTTGTATCCTGATTTAGAAAAGGTCGAGTCTGATAATGTAGGGTTTCCGGAGCGATACATCTGCATCACTGAGAAGGTAGTCCTACTCAAGGCTTAGCCCGGAAATTGGTCACACAAGGTCTTTGAGATGTTGGCCTGTGTAACTCGATGGGTTTTTCGCTACCAAGGAGGGAGGTCCTTCTGCAACGACTAATCCCCCCCTCTCACCACCTTCCGGACCGAGGTCGAGAACCCAATCGGCGCACTTGATCACATCCAGATGGTGCTCGATAACCACCACTGTGTGGCCATTCCTGCGTAGCCTCAGTAGAACTTCGATGAGTTGGTCTACATCCGCCAAAGAGAGGCCTGTCGTTGGCTCGTCAAGGATGTATACGGTGTGCCTCCGCGCTGGTTTGTGTAACTCGGTTGCGAGTTTGACTCTCTGAGCTTCGCCGCCCGAAAGAGTGGTTGCCGGTTGTCCTAGTCTGATGTACCCTAGGCCTACATCCTGAATAGTGGACAGGATACGATAAATCGTACGTTGGTTAGCAAAGAACTCGCAGGCCTCGTCGATATTCATCTCAAGAACGTCATGGATGGTCTTGCCGCGCCATTCGACTTCGAGAGTTTCGCGGGTGTATCGCTTGCCCTTGCAGACATCGCAAACCACCCAAACATCAGGTAGGAAATTCATCTCCAATTTAGTTGAGCCGGCTCCCTTGCAAGCCTCACATCTTCCCCCCCTAACATTGAAGGAAAATTGACCTGGTTCGTAACCCCTCTCCTTGGAGAGCGAGGTGCTAGAGAAGAGTTCCCTGATAGGGGTGAAGGCGCCCGTGTATGTCGCTGGATTGGAACGCGGTGTCCTCCCAATTGGTGACTGATCTATGACGATGGTTTTGTGGATGTGTTCGAAGCCTTCGATCTTGTCATGAGAGCCTGGGGTGGTGTCGGCCCCGTGGAGTTCCCTAAGCAGGGTTGGTGCTATCGTTGATGTGACGAGGGATGACTTGCCGGATCCAGATACGCCAGTTACTGCGACCATGCAACCCAGCGGAATGCGTGCGTCGATGTCCTGTAGGTTGTTCTGCCGGGCCCCTGTGATAGTCAACCAGCGCTCGGGATCGGGTTCCGCACGGTCTTCTGGAAGGGATATCTCCTGTCTACCTGAGAGATAGGCTCCTGTCACACTACTCTTACTGGCCAATAGTTTGTCTAAGCCACCATTGACCACTATCCTCCCGCCCTCCTTGCCCGCACCTGGGCCTAAATCAACAAGCCAATCGGCTTGCCTTAGGGTCGCCTCGTCGTGCTCAACCACAAGCAATGTGTTACCGAGAGAGGTTAACTCTCTCAAGGTCTCAAGTAGTCTGCCATTGTCTCTAGGATGGAGGCCGATACTAGGTTCGTCAAGCACATACATCACACCTGTCAAGCGGGTGCCTATCTGAGTAGCGAGGCGGATTCGTTGGGACTCGCCGCCCGAAAGTGTGTTGGCTCTACGATCCAAAGTGAGGTAGTCCAAGCCTACTAGAGCGAGGAACCGCATCCTCGATTCAATTTCCTTGATTATCTCGCGGGCGATGTAGAGGGTTCTCTCGTCCAGTTCTTGGGCCTTTGCGACGGTCTCGCTGGTCGGCTCTTCCCTGTCCAGTTTGTCCCATGTTTCGTCTAATCCACCCAGACGCCATTGCTGAACGGCCGCGAGAGCTTCCAGAACACTGCAGAATGAGAGTTCGGGCAGAGTGATGTCGCCAACCGTGACCATACTGACGGCCCGATTCAGTTTTCTCCCCCCGCAATCGGTGCATGGTTCGTCGGTCATGTAGGAGGTTAGGCGCGACCTAGTGCGGTTTGAACTAGTATCAGTGTATGTTCTCCTCAGGCGGGCGAAAACGCCCTCCCATGGCCTGACCATTCTGTATGAGGATCCTTTCTGTGATACGAAATTAAAGTTGATTTCAGTGCTACCCGAGCCGTGTAGCAAGATGTCTTGAGCATCGTCGTCGAGATCGCCGAATGGTAAGTCAACAGCGATTCCGTAGTGCTCGCAGGTCTGGGTCATTTGGCTGCGGTACCAACCGGACATCATAGAACGACGGAATGGTCTGATACATCCCTCCTCGACAGTGGCTAGTCTATCAATCACGAGATCTGATGAGAAGTTTCGCTGGACGCCTAGGCCTTGACAGGAAGGGCAAGCTCCGAGGGGGTTGTTGAAGGAGAATACGCGTGGACTCATCTCAGGGAGGAAAGCGCCGTGTTCGGGGCAGGCGAATTCCTCTGAGTAAGCCGTGGTGTCGCCTTTCTTGTTTTGGAATCTCATTTCATTTGGGTCATCCGACTTCTTTGGTTTTGGAGCCTTGAGGCTCTCTATTGCTACAGCACCTGCACCTAATCGAAGTCCGGCCTCGACTGCTTCGGTCAGTCGTTGTCTGTTGGCCCTGTCAAGGCGCATACGATCTACCCTTACATCGATGTCGTGTCGTAGGTTCTTCTCAAGCTCAGGTGGATTTTCGAATTCCTCTTCTCTACCGTTGATTTTACCTTGCAAGTAACCCTGTTCAACAAGTGCCCTGAACAGATCTGCGTGGGTCCCCTTTCGGTTTCTGACCGCAGGACTCCATATTGCAATGCCATGGCCTTCGAATCTCCATAGTACGTCATCGACTATTTCCTGTACTGTTCGGCGAGCCACTTGCTTGCCGCAATCGGGACAGTGTGGGAGGCCCACTCTAGCCCAGAGAAGCCTTAGATAATCCATGATCTCAGTAACGGTTGCTACGGTTGATCTTGGGTTGTGACTACCTTGCTTCTGGTCGATGCTTATGGCGGGAGATAGTCCTTCGATGCTATCACAGTCAGGCTTTTTCATCTGGCCTAGGAATTGCCTTGCGTACGAACTAAGACTCTCGATATAGCGGCGTTGGCCTTCAGCGTACAGAGTGTCAAAGGCTAGGCTCGACTTTCCCGAGCCGGAAACACCTGAGAGAACGACGAATTTACCACGAGGAATCTTCACATCGATGTTCTGGAGGTTGTGAGTCCTAGCACCCTTTACCTCTATCCATCCATCCTTGGATGCGCCATTCTTCAATCGCTTGGCCATGTCTGAACTTCCTTAGGAAGCATGCGTGCGCGAGGATGTCCTTGAATTCATGTATTCTAAAGGCTGGGAGTTTACCTGCACCAGAGGGCGTCAATAATGTCTCCAGCCTTTCCATCCGTGTCAGGTGGAATTAACGTCAGGCCGTTGTGAGCAACCATGCTGTGGATATTTCCACTGCCTTGGTGGGTGTGCGTAGTGGCAACAAGCCCGTCCTCTCCGGCCTCGATTCTGATTCTCCTCATGCAGAGTTTCTTCGGGGCTCCTTTGATGTCTTCTGACAGTCTTACTCGTACACGGTCGGCCAAACGCGGACCGAGTTTGGAATCTGCGCCCATACATCGTGCTAACCAGGGGGCCACTAGTGAGAGAAACACAACATGACTGCTGACAGGGTTGCCTGGTAGGCCGAATAGAGGTGTGCCTTTCCATGAGCCGCATAGAGGTGGTCCACCGGGGCGAATGAGTACCTTCCAGAAGAGAGGTTCGCCTTCGTCTTCCATCAGGCGACGAACAAGATCCCATTCACCCATGCTGACTCCTCCGCTCGTCAAAATGGCGTCGCTGGAACTTGCGGCCTCATCGAGTGTTGTCCTCAGGTCCTCGATGTTGTCGTGGACTACATCGAACCTCTTCGCCGACGCACCCATCTTCTCAACTAGTGAAGCGAGACCGTAGGAGTTTGATTCGTATATCTGGCCGGGTGAAAGTTCGATGCCTGGTTGCACCAATTCATCTCCAGTGCTGATTACCGCAACTACTGGCCGCGAAACGGTCTCTGCCTCATGGTGCCCCATAGTTGCGATTAGGGATGTTTCTGCGGGGCCAATCAAAGTGCCTGCAGGGAGGATTTGTTGTCCCTTCTGCAAGTTCTCTCCTTTTTTACGGATGTAACCGGGCCTTGCCGGACCAAGAATTTTGACTTGGTTTCCTTCCTCAGCGGACTCTTCGACCATTACTATCGCATCCGCTCCTAGAGGAAGTGGGGCCCCTGTCATTATTCTACTAGCCTGTCCTGCTGAAACTTCTGGTAATTGGTTGCTGCCGGCACGGCTGGTGCCGACGATTTTGAGAATGGTGCCTTCTGAGGTGCAGTCTTCTGCGCGCACGGCCCAACCGTCCATGGCTGAGTTGTCGAAAGCAGGATCATCCACTTTGGAAGAAAGTGGTGAGGCTAGAATCCTTCCAGTGAGGTCTGAGAGGGGTGTTGTTTCGGTACTACGAGCGAAGCTGAGGGTGCCGACCAGGGCCAGCGCTCGGTCTAGACTGATGCCAACCTCCACACCCCTTGGATTGCGGTTGAGTTGAAGTGTTCTTCCTATGTGGGCATCCTATGCTCTGGCCAGAATTAGGTGTGGTTCTCCTATCGCTAACAATAATCGCCGCGCTGTATTCCTCAGTCGGCCATGGTGGTGGTTCGGGTTACCTAGCCATACTCTCGCTGACAGTTATTGCAGTTAGTGATCCTCTCTGGCTCAAACAATATGCTTGGTCGCTGAATCTTATTGTGGCTGGAATTGCATTCTGGCATTATAGTGGAAGGGGGCACCTAGACCGAGGTTTTGTCGCGCCGTTCCTGATTGGTAGTGTACCTATGGCCGCACTGGGGGGATATGTGCAGTTGGAGGGGAGTGTCTACGGTGTTTTGTTATCTCTAGTATTAGTATTCGCAGCATGGCGACTTATGTGGTCCTCAGTAGAGGAAAAGGAGATTTCTAGACCATCCTCCTTCACTGCAGTTGTCTCTGGAGGGGGGATTGGTCTAGCTAGTGGAATGATTGGGATAGGAGGTGGGATTTTTCTCTCGCCTCTTCTGATGTTAAGTGGTTGGGCCAATGCCAAGGAAACTGCTGCGACCTCTGCATTGTTTATTTGGATGAATTCCCTATCAGGTTTGTTGGGCTCCAGCCTGTCTAGTGGATTTGGTATAGATGTGGATTTGTTCGCCCCGTTTGCCGGTGCGGTTCTGATCGGTGGCCTCCTGGGCTCGAGATATGGTTCTGAGGTATCCTCTCAGGCAGGAATTAGGAGGTTGTTGGTGGCTATATTACTCATCGCGGCCGCCAAGAGAATATCGGTTGTGATGGGGATCTAGGTGTGATTAGATTCCGAATTTGTCTATGTGCCCACATTCGGGGTACGCGCAATGGACCTCATATCGGTCTCGCTTAGGAGTTGGAATTTGCATGATTGACCCACACATCGAGCATTGGTGGGTTATTGCCTCGGGTTCAGTTGACTCGGGTTCCTCGAAATCATCGAAAGTTTCCTGAGAAATTGTCCAACCAATGTCTTCGGGTTCTACCTCATTTTCAGACTCACGAATGCGACTCTGCCTAAGGCCGAGTTTGATTTTGATTCTGCGGCTTTTCTTCTTTGCACCCTTCTTTGGTTTGGGCTTCGGCTTAGACTCCCTTTTCGGGCCTTTGCGCCTCTTCTTAGGGGGTGGGGATTTTGTTGGCTTCTTCGTTGGTGGTGCCTTCTTCGGAGGAGGCGGGGGTGGTGCCTTCTTCTTCGATGGTGGTGCTTTCTTCGGAGGAGGTGGGGGTGGTGCCTTCTTGCCCTTCGGAGGTGGGGGTGGAGGGGGTGGTGCCTTCTTGCCCTTCGGAGGTGGGGGTGGAGGAGGTGGTGCTTTCTTCGCCATACCTAACGCCCCATGCAAACACTGAGTCCCTTTGAAGAAATCGGGAGAGTGCTGGTTTTCTCAAGCCGGGAATTCAATCAACGCGTGAATGGGAAGTGGTTCGAGGAGTTCCCTCGCCCCTAATCCTTCAAGCTCAATGACAAATAATGATGCGATGGGATTAGCGCCTGCTCTGCGGCACAAGTCTACACAGGCCGATACTGTTCCGCCTGTCGCTAGTAGATCGTCGATGATTACGATGTTTTGGCTCTCTTCCAGCGCATCGGTGTGCATCTCCAATGTATTAGATCCGTATTCAAGATTATACTCTACAGAATATGCGTCATAGGGTAGTTTTCCTGATTTACGGATTGGAACGAAACTAATGCCAAGACGGGTGGCCAATAATGGGCCGAAAATGAAACCCCGGGCCTCGGGACCGACGACCGCATCCGGTCGCCAGCCCCTCTCCTCCATATCTTCTGCAAAGCGTTCGATGATGCCTGACATGAGGTCTGGGTCACTCAGCACGGGGGTGATGTCCCGGAACATGATTCCCTCAATCGGGAAATCCGGCACCGTGCGTATTACGTCCCTCAGGTTGGTCAGGAATTCATCAGACATGCTGTGCGCTCCCAAGGAGGGGCCCGGGCCCCGAAGAGCCCGGGTTTCCCATTACGTAGTATGTGTTCAAAGGTCGCCGAGTAGGAACTCGAAGGTGGTCTCGGTTCCAGGACCCAAGTAGAACATTGCCAATAGTGCGGCTAGGATGGCCATTACAGTGTTGACCTCATCCATCTTTCCTTGGCCGATCTTCATGGCCACATAGACAATGACACCCCATGCGATTCCTACTGCAATCGAGTAGGTGAAAGGCATCATGACCATCGTCAGGAATGCTGGTAGAGCAACATCGCTGTCAGCCCAGTTGATGTCAGCTGCTTGGCGCATCATCAGTGCACCCACGACCACCAGAGCGCATGCCATGGCGTACTGTGGGATTGCTGCGAATAGGTCAGCGAAGAAAAGACCGGATAGCATCAGCACACCAACAGTGGCTGCAGTTAGTCCTGTCTTGCCTCCTTCCTCAATACCTGCTGCGGACTCGATGTAGGTCGTAGTGGTGCTGGTACCTATAGCTGCACCGACAATCGATGCGGCTGCATCGGACATGAATGCCTCATCGGAGTTCATCAACTCGTCATTCTCGTCGACGTAGCCGGCCTGGCGGCCAACCGAGTAGAGGGTGCCTGCTGTGTCGAAGATGTCGACGAACAGGAAGGTAATCATGACCAATAGGAACTCGCCTAGAGGTACGTCTCCACCAACATCGCCTAGAGCACCGAGGGCTGCACCGAGGGTCTCCTCAGGCATGCCCACGAACCCGAAGATGGATTCTGGAGCGGCTGCTGTTCCGTGACCCGCTACACCTGCAACGAAGTCAGAAGTATAGTCGCAAACTGTCGCTCCATCGGCTTCGAAGCAGTAATTGATTACTGCATAACCTTCGTTGTATGGATCGTTTACTCCAATACCCCATCCTATGACAGAAACTGCTAGGATACCGTAGATTATGGCTCCCTTGATTCCTCTGGCCATCATGACTGCAATCATAATTAGGCCGACCATAGCCCACAATGCGCCCGACTCGTAAGTGAATGACGCTGTGTCACCTAGGGTCACAAGGGTGGCGTTGTCATGAGCTACCCAGCCCATCTCACGCAGCCCTATGATCGCTAGGAACATTCCAATTCCTGCACCTGTAGCTATCTTCAGGTCTGTGGGTATTGCGTTAATCATCTTGGTTCTCCAACCTACCGCAGGTAGGGAGAGTACTAGGAAAATCACACCCTCAACCAGGACAGCCGCTAGAGCGATCTCCCAGGGTATTGCCATCGCCCAAGGCGCGGCGACCGTGAATGCGAAATACGCATTCAGGCCCATTCCTGGCGCTAGCGCGAAGGGTAACTTCGCCCAAAACGCCATGACCATACAACCTACAAACGCAGCCACGGCTGTAGCAAACAATGCATCCTCGAAGGGTATGCCTGTCACTGACAGCATGGATGGGTTCACAAGTAGGATGTAGGCCATAGTAAGGAAGGTCGACAGACCTGCCTTTACTTCAGTCTCGACAGTGCTTCCAGCCTCTGTCACTCCAAACATCTCATCTAATGCTTCCATTTTTTCACCTTTTTTTCCATTATACCATAGCTTACGCCTAGGTATTTCGATGCATGACAAATACGGCCTATCAATGGTTCGGGTGTGATTTGGGTCTAATCTAGTAGTATTTCGGTTTGATTGGGTGGTAAATGAACCATCATTTCCTCTCCAAGAAGGATATTTAGAGCCTCTCTGCTCTCATCATCGGCGTGAAAAATAACAGTATGTTTTGGGTTGCAAGCACGTGCGAAATTGACCAATTCCTTCTGCCCCCCGTGATTAGAAAGGGAGAGTTGTTCGACCTCGATATCGATCGGCACAACATCACCATAGATTTTCAGTTTGCGCTCATCGAGTAGTAAACGCCCCCCTGATTCTTCGGCCTGATATCCAGTAAGTATGATGGCATTGTTTCCATTATGCCGAAGCCGGTTGGCATACCAAATTGCAGGGCCTCCATCTAACATACCACTAGTGGTAACTATCGCATCAGCTTCCAGTGCCTTTCTCCTATCGGATTTACTGGACACCCTCCTACACCATCGCCAAGTCTTAGCCAGTCCTTTCGGATCCCTCAAAGCCTCGGGATGATCCATCCAATGTTTGGTCACACGTGTGCCCATGCCATGATAGTGAACTTCGAGGTTAGGGGCTTCACGACGAAGAATCTGAAGAACATCCTGCCCCCTACCCGATGCGAAAGCTGGGATTAGGGCGGTTCCACCTCTATCTACAATCTCAAGAACACGATCAACTAATTTTCTCTCTTCATCCAACCTTCGAGGATGTATCCTGTTACCATAGGTTCCTTCGAGGAAGAGAATATCACACTCAAGCGGCTTTGCACCAAGAACACTAGGACTGTCGCGAGTATCCATATCTCCAGACCATAATATTCGGCGCTCCGGTGTTTCAATTTCAACCATAACTGCTCCAGGAATATGTCCAGCTCGATGGAATCGACATCTCCAAGACCCGATATCGAACCACTCTCCCAAACGGTGTGTAGTCCATGCATGTAGTGCTTCATCCATATCTCTTCGATCCCAAGCAAGAGGATAGCCTTCAATTTTGGAGACTTTGTAGGTGTCCCGCCACATAACCTCGGACACAGAAGCGGTAAGTGGAGACCCGTGGAGTCTTGCGCCTAGATGGCCCGCAACCCATGGTGCCATGCCAATGTGGTCGATATGTGCATGTGTAATAATAACATCATCAATCGGAGGACATTCTGCAGGATATTTTGGAGGTTTGGTGGGAGCCAGGCCATAATCAATCAACAAACGTGTTCCAGAAGAGTCTTCCAAGATACACCCTACGTTACCAACTTCATCACCCCCGCCCAGAAAGAAGGCTCGGATGCCACCCTCAACGGGTTCGGTGGGATATGTGCTTGTACGCCCCGGAGTGTAGAGGACCATGGGGGGCGCTGACGTTCATCTTTCATCAGGCAACCGGACAATCCCGATGATTTCCGGTCGAAGAGATCTGTTTTGTTTTGTTTTGTTGAGAAGGATAGCGAACGATTATGTTCTTCCGTACCAATAATACGATTATCCATCGATAATTAGATTGAAACATATGTTTCCATCGATATCATTTCATGGAAACCGGTTGCACCGGAAGCATAGGGGTGGGGCAGTCTTACATGTCCCTAATTCGTGGGAGTGGTGTGGTTCGACAGGAAGGCCATATTTTCGTAGTGGATATCGATCGTTGCTTTGGTTGTGCCGCGTGTGTGGCTCTTTGTCCCGTAGACGCACTGTATCTCGAGGGTTTGTTGGCTGTCGTGGATGAACCGGCCTGCACTCATTGTGAATTATGCATCCCCTCATGCCCGGTTTTCGCACTAGATATTGTTTCATCCCCTGTCTTGGAGTTGATTCACTGAATATCTCTATATTAGGAGTAAACTGTGATTCAATATGCTTGGCTCATTCTATTCTGGATGAGAATCCTTTAGCACGGATAACCATCTATACAGAGGATGCCGAGGCTGGTTTTTCAGAAGATCCCCCAAAACCCCTTGTTCTGAATGATTTACTAGAAACAATTTCTTCAGATTGGTATGGGACTATTCCTAAGTCAATAGATCGTGAGTACCAATCTTCAGTTAGTAGTTCCTGGTTGGTAAAAGCCCTATCAATCCGTCTAGCCGAAAGAGGTGCCAATTTTCTTCTTCATACTCACATACTCGAGATTGACGAGGATCTCCAAGAGATACACTTCCGCGGCGGAGGCTCGATTTCATCAGGTGTTCATAGTTATGATGAACTGTATGATTTCAGATGAAGCTAAGTCACAATACTGACTTTGAAACTAATTTCTGCAT
>MDTE01087772.1_pt1 | contig 10533 bp, 10 predicted proteins | sample 811231 | NCBI WGS metagenome assembly MDTE01 (sample SAMN05326651, study PRJNA326480) | marine metagenome | isolation source: seawater | place: Indian Ocean: Red Sea | collected 2010 | reverse complement strand
CTTGCCTACATATTTTTTATTGTTGGTAAGATTTGTTATTAGATAAACAAAACCCTCAATGTCCTTTGGTATTTCGTCTATTATGTTACCTCGATAAGTCCATTGCATGTGGGTACTTACCTGTGCCTATTGTTTTGATGCCTCTTTTTTGGTTTTATGTTTTATGTGTATCTCTTCCATACGCATTTTTGCTAGTGTGCGTATTTCACGTAGCCACTTTCTAGCCGCTCCATGTGTTCTCACACTATTTCTTGCCTCAAAGTTTTCGTTTGCCTTGAAATATTCCATGTAGGCCTTGGTTAACTGATCATGTATGTCATCATCAATCATAATATACTGCTTCCAGCCTCACAGGATTGCTACCTGTTGCTATTGCGGCCACCTTTGTATCACAATCTCCACCCAATCCTTTTAACAATGCTCTTTCAAGTTGTGCTTGTTTGAATGTTTCTTCGTGATTTATCTTTTTAATAATATCATTCAATTCAAAACTGTCATTACGGGTCTGCATTGCAATTATACCTTGTCCTATTGCTGGTATTATAGTAAGTTCTTCATAGTCTATATCTATCTTTAAAGAATCTAATCCAGCTTTAGCCAATACTATAGCATCATATTGTCCTGATTGCAACTTTTTTATTCTCGTTTCAACATTGCCTCTTATTTTTTTGATTTGTACACGGTGCTCTCTGTATAAATCCAGCATTTGAGCTGATCTTCTCGGAGAACTGGTGCCAATAACAGCACCATCAAATATTTTGCCTAGCAAAACATCTCTGTAATCATTTCTTTCCAATACTCCGTGGACACACAATCCTGGTGTATCTTGTCCGGGCATGTCTTTCAAGCTATGTACAGCAACATCTATGTTATTCCAAAACAATTCTTGCTCAATCAGACTACAAAACACTCCCTTGCCGCCTATTTTGCTTATATCTGCTTCTGGATGTATATCTCCGTCCGATTGTATGCCAACTAGGTCAATTTCAGCATCAGGAACTTCTTCTAGTATTTTGTTTTTTACTTTTTCAGCGTATGCAAGTGCTAGTTTGCTTATTCTACTACCTATTCTAATCTTAACCATATAAGTTTTCCCCAATTCCTAAAGGTTTATGACCATATCTAATAGCTATGCCTTGCCAACTGCCTTCTAGCAGAGTGTAATCAAGCATAGGCTTTGTGTTTTCTTCTGGATATTGTATTTCTAGATAACATTGATTAGTACTAAACTGCATCACATGTTCCATTACTTGTAATTCTCTTTCATTATCTAGTACATAATCCAAATGTAGAACATTTATCCTGCCATTTGTCATAAAATGTTTCATTTCAACTAGCATACACTCAAAATCAGCATCTGCTAATTTTTGTATTGTATTTCCTTTACTATCGTTTATTCCTTTCGGACCACTACCTGGAGGTACTTTAAAATCTATCCTGAATTCATCCTTAGGATTTGTATTTTTAAGCATACCTTCTTCATTTAGATGTCCGCAAGATTTGTAGTAATTGCCTGCTTTGTAGCATAGCATGGTTTGTGCTCTATCTGTAGGTGTGCCTGGAGGAAAAAGTTTTTTAAACCACAAACTAGGAATTTTTTCTGAACTTGACACCTCTACTATCATGATTCAACAATCTCAATGTCATTTTCATATGATGTAAATCCATTTTCCTTGATAACTTTCATCACATGATTTACTCTTCCGACTAGTTCGTCTTTGTGTGATATAAGAAATACATTCTTTTGTCTATCTCTACCCATCTTTTTAATTACTGCAAGTGAATTTTCCACACCAGCTGTATCCATTCCACTGTCTATAAGTTCATCAATGAATAATAAGTTAACATTTTGATATAGACTTTCCCATACATCTCTAAATGCAAAGCTCATACCTAGTATTAGTCTATTACGTTCTCCTCTTGATAGATTATCAAAGTCTAAATCCTGGCCTAGCTGTGTTATTTCTACTGCTAAATCATTCAAAAACACAACTTGATGTGGTAATCCTAGTTTGTCTAAGTAATATGTAAGCCTATTGTTTAGATATGCTAGATTTTGATCAATAATCTTTTTTCTTATAAATGAATCTTTGTTTGTAAGCAATTTTAGTAGAAATTCTTGATGGTCCTTAAAGTCTGTAAGTTTATTCATTGTATCCCAGCTTACATCTTGCAAACCTGTTTCTTTTAATTCATCAATCTGTGCCTGGTACGGGTCTTCTTCTTGTTCCTTATTAGTGAGAGACTGCTTTAAACCATCAACATTGTTCCTGTGTTCATATGCTTCTTTGGCACTTTCATAGAATGTATCAGGTCTGCCATTGATATCACCAATCTCATCAAGAATCTTTAACGTAGAGTCAAGTTTTTCTGTAACTTCTTTTTGATATTTGACAGCATCATCGTATTCTTTTTGCTTTTTGTCCAGTATTTCTTGTTTTTTATCTTCCTGCAACGGTTGTTGACAAGCATAGCATATTGCATCATCTAGTTCAGTAATATCTTTCTGTAATTTTGTTACGGATTTATCTGCTCTTGTTAATGCACTTTCCAATGTAGCTTTTTCTTTTGTTAAACTCGAAAGCCTGTTGTTAAGTTGCGTCCAATTAGTAAGTAGTTCATGATTTTCTAGTTCTTTTTCAATATCTAGGTGTTCTAATTCGTTGATAGATGCTGATAATTTATCTTGATCCTGTTTTTTCTTAGAAATCCATGCTTTTTGTGTTTTTTGTAAGCTAGTTATTGTACTTTCGATACGTTCATTAGCACTTTGTATAGCTGATATTTTTGCATTTTCTTCTGTTATTGCATCTTTGGTTTCTTTACTTTGTTCTTTTAATTTTTCTGCCTTTTCTGACAGCAAAGTAATACCAAGTAACTGTTCAATAATAGCACGTTGGTCGTTTTGTTTCATACTTAGGAAAGGTTCTGTATATGTGTTTAGTGCAACGACATGTTTGAACATATCGTGACTCATTCCTAATAATCCATTAATAAATTCTTGTGTTTTACGACTGTCTCCTTGACTTTCGTCAATCATTTCTTGTTCTTGATCATTAACAAAAAATTTCATTATATTAGGACTACGTCCTCTTTCTATCCTATAATCTTGTCCATCTTTTTCAAAATGTAGCGTAACTAACATTCCTTTGCTGTTAGTTTTATTAATAAGATTGTTTCTTTTTATATTTGTAAGTGCATTGCCGTATAATGCGTAAGAAAGTGCGTTAATAATTGTAGTTTTTCCAGTACCATTTCGTGATCCTGTATCATCTCCACCTTGATCTAAGTTCTCGCCTAATACAAGTGTTAGTTGTTCTTTGTTAAAATCAATTGCTTGGGTTTGATTGCCCACACTCATAAAGTTTTTTACTGTTAAATCTTTGATTCGTATCATTTATAGCTCATTGTAGATGTCTAATAACATCTTTTTGTTGAAGTTGTCACTATCTATTGCTGTAATTTCTTTTGCTACTATCTCATCAACACTTTCAAACTGACTAATATCTAGTTCTGTGCTTATTTCTTCAATTTGTTTTTGTGGTATAAGTGTAATTTCTCTGCACTTGTGGTTATTGATATATGTTTCTTTAATAAATTGTGCCTCTTCATATGAAATTGGCAGATCTAATGTTACTCTAAGATACATATTTGGCTTTATTATTTCTGTTTCTGGATCTAATAGCTTACTTAAGGTAGTTGTCCTGTACTTAGGGCAGTCTGGCCAATCGATATAAACAGGATCTGCATTGTTTTCTCGATCAAGTATCATCATTCCTCGTTTATCATCCCATGCATCGGCATAGTTATGAGGAAATGCATTGCCTAAGTAGTGTATTTTACCCTGTTTTTGTCTTTTATGAAAGTGTCCACTAAAAACATACTCTTGATGTTGGAAATGTTCTGCTTTTAGTTCTCCTGTGTCTGGCATCTGAACCATTGCATTCATATAAAAGTGTGGAAGTTCAAAATGTCCGAACATATATCGTGCTTTACATTTTGATATCTTTTTCCATTCATCACCAACTAACCACGGAACCAGTGCAACATCGTCTACCTCAGTAAAATTGTCAACTATATCAATACCTGGAATGTGTTTTGCAAATTCTGTTGAACTGATATCACGTTTGTCTTTGTAGTAAAGATCATGATTACCGACAAACATAAAAAATTGTTCAAATGATTGTCCTAGTTTCTCCATACAACGGATAGTTGCATCCATTGTTGTTAAATTTAAACTGCTTCTGTTATGGTGCCAGTCGCCACAGAATATTCCTGTTTCGCAGTTGTTCTGTTTTGCCTGATCAATATACCAGTCAACAAATTTTTCACAATCATCGTTGTGAACTTTTGAATTGCCTTTGAGGCCAAAGTGAATGTCTGTAAAGACAGCGGCTTTTTTAAACAAGATACCTACCTTTCTTAGTTAGTATAAACTATTTTGTGTATAAAGTCAAGCAGTAGTTTGCTTATCTCTAATCTCTTTTTCACGCTTCATGGCGGCATCCCATTCGCCTTGTGCTTGTCTTGTATAACTAGGATTCATATGATTCATTTCTAATATGTCATCTCTTATGTTTTGATTGCGTTTTTCTAAGTTTATCACTCTAACAAAGCTGTTTGTAACAGCGGCAGTATAGTAAGCAAATGGATTTGCTGACTTGGATTCGTCAAATTGCAGTCCAATTTGTGCTAATTGCAATATTGCCTGTCCTTTCATCTCATCATTATAGGTATATCCTCTAACATTGCCTCTGGTAGCATATCTGTCACACAGTTTCATCCACATCATTGCAAGTTTATCTGTAGCTTTTCCACCTTCCAGCGTAAAATGTCCGTTTTCCATACCACCTTCCCAGTGACTTTTGCCAACACAAACTAAATTTTCATTGTCATCAAATCTGTAGTGTTGAAATGGAGGAAAATTTAACTTAACTTTTGTATCTGCAACTGTTCTTGGATTTTTCTTTCTGCCTGGTTCATCCGGAATATGATCATATGTCATTATCCTAAAAACTAGATCATCTTTTTGTATTTTTCTATAATCTACTTCAAATTGTGCCTGTTTTACTTTTTGACCTTGTGCTTTTGCTTCTTCAAATGCTTTTTGTCCTAGTCTTTTTGCCTGATTTCTTTTAGCCTCCGCTATCGTTCTAATATTAACTTTGTCCAAGCTGGGCAAAATTATATCATATACTGCATAATCGGTATCAGTGTAGCTACAAAATGTATTTTTTGATTTTGCTATCTCTGCCAATATGTCTTTGTTGTTTAAGTAATTGATTTTTCGCATTATTTCTCCAATTTTATACTCTTATTATAAACTACGCAGTTAAAAAAGTCAATAAATAAGTTTAGTAGGAGACAAAAAAATTATGGACAGAATACAGCGAATTGCGGCATCCCAAGCACGTGCCAATGCATCACCAAGTGAATCCTCGCCTAATTGGACAGGTAAATTTACAGATGCAGTTAGCCAAGTAGGGTCTAATGCCAAGTCACAGTTTATGGATAACTTATCAGAATCTAGTTTTGGTAAAGTCCTACGTGCTTTTAACCTATTGCCCGATGCACAACCAGAAGAATTTAATTTCGGCGGGGCATCTTGGGCACAAAATTCTGAAAAGCCAGCAGATTGGCGTGTTAGGTTAAGCGTACCTCCAAGTTTTGCTAGTAGCAGTATTTTGGCTCCTCTAATTAGGACTAATGGGCTTATATGGCCTTACACACCACAGATTTATGTTACCCATAGTGCGGCATACACGCCTATTAAACCTATACATAGTAATTATCCCTTTTTTGCATACCAAAATTCACAAGTGGATTCATTCTCAATTACAGGTGACTTCTTTGTAGAAAACGCATTAGAAGGGCAATATTGGGTAGCGGCTGTGCATTTTTTAAGAAGTGTTTCAAAAATGGCATATGGCAATACACCTGATCAAGGAAATCCTCCACCAGTTATACGTTTAAACGGATACGGAGATTATGTGTTCAAAAATGTGCCTGTTGTAGTCACACAATTTGCTGTTGAAATGAACCAAGATGTTGATTACATATTTGTTGAAGGATTAGGAACTGGAGGCACATATGCTCCTACAAGAAGTAACATACAGGTTACAGTACAACCAATATACAGCAGAAGAGCTGTAGAATCATTTAGCTTAAGAAGATTTGTAAATGGCGGATATATTGGCAATGGCGGTGGATTTATTTAATGGCAAATTATAAGAAAAACAGCCCTTGGGCAAACACAAGCACAGTAAGTAATCAATATTTAGATATACTTACGATTCGTCCTGTGCCTGAGGAAGGTGACGACATATTCTATGAAATTGAAGAACAATATACTCATAGACCAGATTTACTAGCTTATGATTTATACAACGATCAAAATTTATGGTGGGTTTTTGCACAAAGAAATATGGATGTTATTAAAGATCCAGTTTATGATATAGTACAAGGGACAAAAATTTACCTACCCAAAGGTGCAACACTAAGAAAATTGTTAGGAATGTAATATGGTTGCAATTTCAGTCGATAGAATTGCTGATTCAGTAGCAAATAATTCTCCTAGTGCAACAGTGATTCCAGAAATAGGTGTCAAACCTGAAATTGCACAAGGTACGTTAGAACAGATATCCGACATAGCGGCAATGTTTTCTGGCCTAAAAAGTGGAGGTCCTCCATTCCCAAACGAATTAAGGGATTTTGCATCTTACAATTATATTTTTAGTTTTGGTTGCCTTAATAACTTTGAAATAAATTTTCCTGATATAACATATAGACGTAGTGATCCTTCTATTTTAATTTTAAAGTCAGGAGGCGGAGCAGGATCTGGAGCAAGGACGTATGCCGAAACAGGCGGAAAAACAGAATACTATATTGATGATGTAGAAATTAATACTATTGTAGGAGCAAATCCTAAAACAGGCCAAAGTAATGCTGTGCAAATTTCCTTTACAGTGACAGAACCGTATAGTATGGGAATGTTTTTACAAGCGTTACAAGTAGCATCTATTAGATCAGGACATAAGAATTATTTAGAAGCTCCTTGGCTACTAGCTGTAGAATTTAAGGGATGGGATCAAAACGGAAACGCAATTAATAAGCCTGGCACTAGACGTATTTTTCCCTTAAAACTTGTTGGTGTAACTTTTGAAGTAAATGAAGGCGGTAGCCAATATGCTGTTAAGGCTATACCTTGGCACGAACAAGCTCTTAATAATGATGTTCAAGGACTGAAAACAGATGTGCAGTTACAAGGAAGAACATTACAAGAGATATTACAAAAAGGCGGAAACAGTTTAGTAGAACATATAAATGCACGTCTCATAGAAAGACAAAAAGCAAAAGAGCTTGTGACAGCTGATCAGTTTGTAATTTTGTTTCCTAAAGAAAGAGCCTCAGCTACAGAAAATCTAGCTGGACAACAAGATCAAATTGATTCTGCAACTGTGGCACCAGGTGCTCAAGAGCAAGAACGTAAATTTACTGAGGAACAAAAAAGAGATATTTTTGAATCTGTTGGTGGTGAGGCGGATGCTCCCCTACCAGAAGACTTTGATGCACAATTAAGTAAATTACTAGGTATTGTTGTGAAACGTAGTGAATTAGGAGATTCTATTAGAGAGTTTGCAGAGAAAGAAGAAAATACAAACGAAATAGGAAAAGCAAGTATAGTAGATTCCTTTTTAGAAGGAGGAAAACAGCCATTTGCAAAACCTTCTTTTTCAGAAGTAGAAGGCAAGCCAGGATTAATAGAAAGAGGCAAAATACAAATCAACAACAAAACTAGAGCGTTTACGTTTAAATCTGGAACCACAATACAAGAAATAATAGAAGAACTTATTATTATAAGTGATTACGGTAAAAAAATTATGGAGGAATCAGAAAATACTGCAAATGGTATGATTCCTTGGTTCAAAGTTGAAGCGGATGTGTACAATGTAACAGACCATGAACACATGGATAAAACAGGAACATCACCAAAGGTTTATGTATATAGAGTAGTGCCTTACAAAGCACACATCAGTAGATTTCAACCTCCAACAAAACCTAGTCCTGGAATAGATTATCTTACTAAACAATGTTGCAAAGAGTATGATTACATTTATACCGGAAAAAATGACGACATTTTAGAATTTGATATAAATTTTGATGTTGCCTTTTTCACATCTATTACACCATTTGGCGGAGCAAATAAATCAGGTCAAAAAAACAAAGGACAAAACACAGCAATAGACAAAAAGGATGAAGCTGAAAAAACTGTACAAGATGGTGCTACAGATAATTTATCATCTTCAGGTAACACAACAATTAAAGAAGCTACTGAAGAAAATACCAGCACAGGTAAAAAAGGTGGTGGCGGCGATCTAATAAGTCCAGAAATCGAAGTTGCAAGAAACTTTAACGAAGCCCTTGTAAATAGTCCTGTAGATTTAATTACTGCTAGAATGACTATCATGGGCGATCCTTATTACATTGCAGATAGCGGGATGGGTAATTACAATGCACCAGAAACTCCTCTGATAAATCTTACAAAGGATGGAACTATGGATTACCAAAGCAGTGAAGTTGATTTACGCTTAAATTTTAGAACACCCTTGGATTATAACCAGGATGGAATGATGGATTTTCCTAGTGTTGGATTTCAACCTGTAGGAGCATTCAGTGGAGTATATCAAATAATTTTTGTTTTGAATAGATTTAACGAAGGTGTATTTACTCAGGATTTAAAATTAATTAGACGTAAAAATCAGCCCGGGTCAGATACAAACAGCAAACCCACAACAGGCGGAAACATTGCTGTTAAGGATAATCCTGACAAAAAGAAAAAAGAAGGCAAAGAAACTGAAAAAGGTGATGCGGGCAAGAAAAATGAAGGACAGGGCGAAGGTGCAAAAACAGCCGCACCTGTCGTTGATTATGATAATGCAGGACCAGTTTAATGAGTAGAGCAGAACCAAACAGATCAACTAGAGGATTAAAGCCAGAATGGATGCAAGGTCCAGGACCTTACATTGGTAGAATAACTAATCATCTAGATCCAACCAACATGGGAATACTAGAAGTTGAAATATTAAAAAGCTCAGGTGCAGGAAATTCATCTGCCGAAACTAGCAGTGGATATACTATACCTTGCGAATATGTAAGTCCGTTTTATGGTGTGACACCTAGAGAAGGTGTAAGTGACAATGACGGATTTGATTACACACAACAAAGTTATGGCATGTGGGCTATTCCGCCAGACATTGGAGTAAAAGTAATTGTATTTTTTGCACAAGGAAATTACGGTAACGGATATTGGATGGGCTGTATTCAAGATAAAAATATGAATTTTATGGTTCCTGGCAATCCAAGCACAACATACAACAGCGAAACTAAAAGCAAACCTAGACCGGTTGGCGAATACAACAAAAAGAAAGAAACAGGTGCAGGAAAAGATGCAACACAATACGTAAAACCTTGTTGGGCAGATCAATGTGCAGTCATTGACAATCAAGGACTTGCAGATGATCACACCAGAGGAACAAATACTTCTAGTGCAAGGAGGGAAGTGCCTAGCATGGTTTTTGGATGGAGTACCCCAGGACCACCTGACAGAAGGCCCGGAAAACCAAAAGTTAATTACGGAGAAAAGTTTGCACAAAGTCAAGTTCCATTCAATAGACTAGGTGGTTCTAGCATTGTTATGGATGACGGAGACATGTCATTGCTTAGAAAAAATTTTGCAAGTCAAGGTCCTAGTGATTATGCAAATGCCGAAGCAGGAGAAAGTGGAAAGGATACAGTTCCACACAACGAATTGTTAAGGCTAAAAACAAGGACAGGACACCAAATACTTTTGCATAACTCGGAAGACTTGATTTATATTGCACATGGTAGTGGTCAATCTTGGATAGAAATGACTAGCAATGGAAAAATTGATATCTATTCAAAGGATAGTATTAGCATTAGGACAGAGAATGACTTGAACCTAAAAGCGGAAAGAGATATAAATTTTGAAGCAACAAATAATGTAAACTTTAAAGCAGGTGCTAAAATGTCCTTACAATCTACGGCAGATTTTAACATCAAATCAGGAGCCGGACTTAACATAGAATCAACAGGTAAGCTAAATGGAAAATCTGGTGCAGGAATAAGTTTACAATCGTCAAGTGCATTGAACATAAAATCCGGTGCGGCCTTGAAATTAGGATCAGCCGCAAATTTTGAAGTGAATGCAGGAGCAGATGGAATAATTTCAGCAGGAGGTTCTAACAACTTAAAATCTTCTGCACATAAAATTACAGCTGGTGCTATAAGTTTTAATGGAGCCGCGGCATCAGTGGCAGGCGGTGTGTCAGCGGCAGGACCAGCCGAAGATGCAAAAAGTCCTGTAAGATTACCGTCAGCTGAGCCTTGGGGAGGACATGAAAATTTTGGACCTGAAGATCATACACCTGATAAAACAGATAGTTCAAGTGCAACTACACCTAAAACAGGAAGTAGCACAGTAAGAGATACATTTAGGAAAAGTATATAATGGCT
>MDTE01058348.1_pt1 | contig 10533 bp, 11 predicted proteins | sample 811231 | NCBI WGS metagenome assembly MDTE01 (sample SAMN05326651, study PRJNA326480) | marine metagenome | isolation source: seawater | place: Indian Ocean: Red Sea | collected 2010 | reverse complement strand
GTGCAGGAGGCAGGATTCGAACCTGCGAACCGTTACGGACTGGGACCTCATCCCAGCGCCTTTGACCAAGCTGGGCGACTCCTGCGCCGACCTTCGCTCTTCCCTCGCGTATATCAACACCGCGACCTTTCCTCAAGCCTGTTCGTCGAAGAACACGGCGACTTCGTCCAGCGATTTTCGATGGATGTCCGGCACCTCAGCACCCTCCGCAGGGTAGCCAACGGGCATGACGAGCATGGCTTCCTCGTGCTTGGGGCGGTCGAGGAGTTTTCGAAGGAACCCCATCGGCGAGGGCGTGTGGGTGAGCGTGACGAGACCCATGGTGTGCACGGCCTGAATGAACATACCCGCTGCAATACCACACGATTCGGTTGCGTAGTAGGTTGGCCCCCATTCGCCGTTCTCCCGCAAGCGTTTCTTCTGCTTGAACAGCACCACGACCCATGGAGCATCGGTGAGGTGAGGCTTGACCGCATCGGTGCCCAGCGGCTCAAGTACTTCCGACCACGCTTCCGGCATACGCTCTGCGTATGTTTTCTGCTCTTCTTCCTCCGCCGCTTCTCGCAGTTTGACCTGCAGGTCTGCGCTTCGGATGGCCACCCATGTCCACGGTTGGAGATGGGCACCGCTTGGAGCCGTTGAGGCGGAACGAATGGCCAATTCGATCACTTCACGGGCCACATCCCTGGTCGAAAAATGGCGTGTCGTACGACGCTCTTCCATCAGCGCCAGATTCGAACGCCCTCGCTCAAGCATGACCGAGGAAGGTGTTTCAGACCATATCAAAGGAATGAACGAGGCAGCATCTTGCATAGCCATGCGTACCTTCCCTTCCCTATGGAAGTAGTGGGGCGATTCGCACGTGTCTACATCCATCCATAGACGCCGTTCAACAAGAAGAGTGCAAAGCCCAGCGGTACACCGTAGTAGAGGAGTTTCAGAACAACACCAACCCAAGGCCTTCGCTGCACATGTTCGTCAACCACCTTCCCGACACCTTCACCGACCACCGTAAGGAGTTCTTCTGCCAGCACATCCGAGTTCATGACCTTCCACTTACGGCCCCATATGTGATGTTTTTCTCGGCTGATGAGGAGTGAGCGAAGATTTTAGCAAAGTACCCCGGGGCACCAGTTGTGTTGATTGAATTCGCCGTGGGCTTACTCATTGTCGCTTCCTTTGCTTACGGTGTTTGGAAATCGTGGACAACGGGCGAACTCGCCATGATGCGCTCATCCCTTCAAGCCGTGGGTGAACTTCAGGACGACGTGTTTGGAGGTGAAACACGCACGCTTCAATGCGTGATGGGCGAGAACGAACATGCGTTTGAGATCAAGACCTTGGGCGATGTCCTGAACGTGTTCATGTACGATGACGGAGGCGGAACGCTCTACCTCCAATCATCAAAAGAACACGGCGTTCGAATTGAATTTACACTCAATAGCGAACACGGCGACGATTTCATGACGTTTCGCACCATCAAAGGCGAGGAGACGGTGGAAGAACGAACCGTGAATCTTGACAAAGAAGGCCCCAGCGGTACCATTCAGTATCTGAAAACGACCTTCGGCGACCTAAGAGCGAACTCGGGCACATGGTGGAACAACGAAGAATCCGCTGCGTGATGTTTCAGGTTTGTTTATAGCAAATGATAGGATAGAAATGCCAGTGACCAACGATTCTGAGTATATTTCTTGTGATATCTGTGGTAAATTAAACAGGATTCCAATGACGCATCTTGGTGGCGCCAATTGCGCTGCATGCGGGCAAACACTCGTTCGCAATCAACAAACCCTTTCCACGCAGAGAACCATTCGTGCTTCGGGGGTTAATCGGAAAACCTTGGGACTTCGACAAATAGCCACCGGGATCAATATCTTAATCCTCTATTTCTTTTTACTCGCAGTACCCCATATTTTGGAACTCGCTCGCCTCAGTACATTGGACTATGACGATATCAATGAACAATCAAGTGGTTCGAACAATGGACAGATTGTAGATGAGGTGGCTTGTTCAGTTGACCTTTCCAATGAGGATTTCTTTGATTGTATGGTGGGTCAGGCAATTCAAGCAGAAGCAATCGCTTTCATTTTCCAATGCATACCTCTCGCAGGTGTTGCGATGATCTCTGTGGGCTTACACAACATCAGATTAGCCACGGAGGCATAATTTTTCATCACTCATTCGGGCGAACGCTTCAATCGGATATGCAACTCGTTGCGCCGCATAAACGGCAACGTTGTCCACGGGTTTTCGTACACAGCGAGGACGACGGGCCCCGTACTTTCCAACCCCTCTTGTTCCAACGCAGCCCGGAGCCGTTGTTCAAGGCGGGCGCGTTTTGGTAAAGTTGTCCGACCCGAAAACGACAACACAGCCACATCTTGTCCAGGACATTCCACCAACATCACATCAGCGTCGTTGGGTCGTGGAAGCGTTTCAACGGAGTATGCCGAAGGCATGGTGAAGGCCAACCAACCCGAGCCCCCCTCGTCCCACATGCTCACTGGAGCCGTCATGGCGATTGAGGCGCCTTGTTGATTTCCTCCGAAAATATATCCAGCTACACGGCGAAATCCGTTGGATGGTGTGCCGTTTGCTTGCATTGCAGTCCGCACCTTTGCCTGCACGGTGCTGGTGTAGCGGCGCACCTCGACACCGTTGAACGAGGTGATGACCGTATAGGAAGGCTCTTCCAATTTTTCGCCCATGGTTCACAGGCTACCATCATGCCTTTGATGTGTTGTGTTCGCCCGGCCAACGGCCACGCAAACGAAGCCAAGCCTCGCTGCAAAACATTAGCCCGTAGACGGACGTCAACCAAAGCGTTGGGCGGCCCCAGGTCGCCACCGAGGAATCTTGGGGCAACAGGCCGCCTTGGAACGCCAACAGGCAGCACAGCCACAACAACGTGAGGCCGTGGAGAATCCAGCGAACAGCGCTCAACAACTCCCTTGAGGTCGCCTTCATCTCGGTGAGTTCAGCTTTCGTAAGCAGCGCAGAGACCCCGACGATTTTGTCGAGGGCTGAACCACCGTTCCAACGAATTCTTCCAAGTTGCAAGCGCGTCAAATATTCAATCGCCGTGAACAAGGTCACCCACACCACAACGACTTCCAAAAACGGCTCTGCACCGCGCAAGTCCAACGACCCCAAAATGGTCCAGCCCATGAGTACCCAAAGCCATGCGACCAACAAGAGTTGGAAGGTGTGCGCGAAGCGACTGAGTTTTTGCAACAATTCCGCATCGTGCCCCAAAGCGAATTCCAAGACCAAAACACCGACTGCTGCGAGACAGGCGGTGGCGCTGGCGAGCAACCACCAACCGGACAAATCTGCATCCCGCCACGCCAGCATGAGCGCGGCCATGACCCAACCGAGGACAACAACCGTTGCGAGGTTGGCTGCAGCCTGCATGGTGTAGAGCGGGTCACGCCCATCACGTAAAACGGCAAGCCCACCCATGAGTTTCACTTCGAAGGCGGAATCATCAACGATCCCGTGAGCCGCTGCGGCCATACCTCCGGCGGATTTGATGCGAGCAGCCTCAACGATGCTGTGGGCCACCCCGTCTTCCCAATCGCTTCCCGAAGACCACGATGAGCCACGGCTGGCTGCATGGGCAGCACCCGCACCGCGTGAGCGCCCCCCACGAGCCGAACGCGTTTTCGCCCATGCCCGAATTTCGGGAGAGATGATTTCCTCGACCTGGTCTTCGTTTAGAGGTGCACCGTGGTCGGTGTAGAGCCAGCGGCATTGAATGGGCACGGGGTTGGGGTCCACATCGGGCGCCACCATTTGGAACTGGCCAGGACCGAGGGTCGGCAACTGCGCCACGAGGTCTTGGTCACCCCCGCTTTCTTTGAGCAAATGGCGAACCTTCTCAACGTCTTGGGGTTGGGTAAACCGACCGATGAAGGTCGTGTTGGCTTGAGCCAGAATTTTGTAATCCACGTCGCTGACGTTTTGGGTTGCGAGCACACAAGCAACACCGTACTTCCTCGCTTGTTTGAAAATGAGCTTGATGAGGTCTTTTGCGGGGGGATTTCGAGGATGAGGTGGGAGATAAGGGGCCACTTCATCCATGAAAAAGAGCAACTTCAGCTCACCATCGGCTGGCTGTTGGGTCAACATCCAGTCGTAGAGTTCACGGGACAGCTCCTGAACGAAATACTGCTTTTGGTTCTCGTCTTGAATCGTGTTGAGGTAGACGATGTTGAGTGGGATTTTTCCGGGGACGGCAGGCTCAACAAAGGCATCGATATCGATGGGGACGCCGTTGGAAAACAACAGTTGGTTGACGCCCGAGGAAAACGCGGCGAGGCGGCGAGCCAAGTCGTTGCGCGTTGATTTCGGAAGCCGTTCCTCAAAATTGGTGAGCCCGCGATCGATCATGACTTCATTCCAAGTGGGGGGATCGACCTTCTCTTCCTCTTCATCTTGGTCAAAGCATTCGGGGTAGAGGTGACGGGTGAACTCCTGATGCGGCTCTCGCACCACACGAGCGAGCGCTTGGAAATCTCCGACATCCAAACCACAACGCGTCCCCTCAACGAGAATTTCGTAAAGGAAGGGCTTGACCGTCTTTCCCTGAGCCTTCTCAACGTCAAACCCTGCTAAGTTCGCAAAGCCAGCGGCCACCATGTCCCATGCCGTGATGGCTTCTTCGGGGTCCAAATCTGCCGGCGGGGCTCGAAACGGGTCGATACAAAGCGGAAGCCCCTTGCTTCGCAGTGGCGTCCACACACGAACCTCGCATTGCGACATCAATTGCTTGGCGCGCGCAACATCGCCGTCCTTATCTTCAAGCTCCCCAGCATCAATACCGAGCGCAAGGCGCGCCAAGTCGCCCTGGGGGTCGATGATGAGTGCAGGAATCCCAGCAAGCGCCGCTTCTTCGATGAGGGCTTTGGCCATCACGGTCTTCCCCGAACCCGTTGAGCCCAGCATCGCACCGTGACGAGCCAACACTTGTGGAGCGATATCGATCGGGTCACCGGTGTCTCTGCGATTGCCGAGAAACAACCCCTTTGGCTTGTACCGTTTCTTGTTTGGTGATGGGGCTACAGGTTCGTCAAATAAGTCGTTGACCAGTCCCCCAAGAGGCCCCTCCTCTTCGGACACGTCGCCCTCGCCAAGCGAGGGGGAACCACGCTCGTCTTGAGACACCATGCGGCCACCAAAACGGTTGGGGGTCTTGAAAGGCACGCTGGGGGAGGTGGGAAAAACGCACACTCAAGGAGGAGGACGCGTTCGCCGACGCATGGAGCGAATATCCATGGCACGACCGTCATGGGATGACGAGATGCGGAACGCCGCTCTCGCTACACTCGACTCGCTTCATTGGGTGAAAGGCCCTCAAGGCAAAGCGTTCGGCAAAGAATTTGCAGCGTACTGCGGGGCGGTTCAAGGCACACCCTGCCAGAGCGGTTCCGTGGCGTTGTGGGGCGCTTTGCGGCTGTTGGATATCGGACCCGGTGACGAAGTTCTCGTGCCTTCGTTGACGTACATCGCCACGGCTACATGCGTATCGCTTGTCGGCGCTGAGCCAGTTTTCGTCGATGTTGAACCCGACCATTGGTGTGTGGACATGGCTTCTCTCGAAGCCGCACGAACGCCCCGTACAAAGGCCGTGATCGCCGTCCACCTCTTCGGTCAAATGTGCGACGCCACGCTCGTAGAATGGTGCGCGCAACACAACATTGCCTACATCGAAGATGCTGCGCAAGCCCACGGAGCCGTGGCTGAAAACGGTACGAAGGCGGGAGGCGTTGGCGATCTGGCCTGCTTCTCTTTTTTCCCATCAAAGAACCTCGCCGTGGGCGGAGAGGGTGGAATGATGGTGACGCGGCGTGAGGACTTGGCTGCACGCATGGATGCACTGGTCAACCATGGACGAGATGCGCGCTTGGAATCGCATGAATTGGGCTCGAATCTTCGGATGTCCGAAGTAACCGCTGCCATCGGGCGCGTGCAACTCAAGCGCTTGGACCAATGGCTCGTCCGACGGCGTGAAATTGCAACTCGATTTTCATCGGCTTTTGCCGAACTGGAAGGCATCACCGTTCCTTCGATACGCCCCGGTACGCACCATGCTTGGCACCAGTATTGTCTGCTGGTGGAACACCCCGCCCACCTCCAAGAACATCTTGATGCAGCGGGTATCGATTCACGCATTTACTACGCAACCCCTTGCCATCGCCAGCAAGTCTACGCTCAACACCCTCAACACAGATCCGCCTTGCCCGTAACCGACGACATCGCCGCCCGGCTTGTGGCCATTCCCGTGCATCATCAACTCAACGATGCAGAGGTTCAACGCATCATGGATGCGGTGGTTACGAGTGTTCAGGTGTGAACGCCAGCGTTTGAGCGAGCGAGCGATTTGACCACGAGGCCAACCCAGTGATTTCTTGACCCATCCATGCTGGTATCGCTACTGCTTCATCAGGCCGTTTCAATTCAACTTCAGCAAGGACGAGGCCTGCAAGCGCCCCTTCAAACTCATCGATTTCCCATAGCAGACCGCCCTCTCCTTTCCACATGTAACGCGTTTTTTCGACGTGGGGAAACGGCCCCTTTGCAAGCAAGGCATGGGCAACCTCTTCATCGACCACCCATTCAAGTTCCCTCGCGACACTCGTGGAAACCCGAGATTTGCAGGTCAGGATGCAGGTGCCGTCGCAGATCCGCAAGCGCGACGTCCAATCATCAACGGCGATGTAAAGCGCCAACTCATCCTCAGACAGTTCCGTTAGGGCGCCCCCCTCCACTTCGAGCCTGTTTTCGTTGAGATGGACATGCGCCTCAATACCGTAGTGTTGCTTGATGATGGAACGCTGACTTCCGTTTCGCCACGGCTTTTCTTCACGCCCGTCAACCAAAAAACGACGCTCGATTTCGAGGTATTGTTCATTCAATCGAATCCCCTCCGGGGGGTTGGGCAATCGAGATGAATTGAACATCTTCAATCAGTTGGGTGCCGGGCGGCCCCAAGGTCACACGGTCGATTTTGAAACGATCGTCGTTGAGCAGCGATTCATCCCCTTTGGCGAGGCGGAGCTCAAGATCTCTTGATGTCGTGAAGGCGCGCCATATCAGCCATGCTGGAAAGACGAGACTCAACGAGGCCAACATCATCCAAATTAGGCTCATTACCTCACCCGTTCCGTTGCATCAGCCCCTTCCAAGACGCATCAGCATATGCTTTGGCTGCGAGCGCAGGTTGTTCGGCCCTGTGAATACCTGATCCAACGATGATGCAATCACTTCCGGACAACACCGCCTCCATGGGGTCGCCGTAGCGTTGACCCATGGCACCGTCGCCCACAGCAAGATTAACACCAGGCGTCCAAATCATCTTTTCTTCACCCACTTTGTTTCGCAAGGCGACCAATTCTTGAGGGCGAGAACCGTTCCCAATGAATCCAACAACTCCGCCGTGTTGGCGCCCCTTTGCAACAACTTCGTCGGTGTAAGAAGGCACCAAAAGGTTGCCACGACTGGACATTTGTGCGAGCAACAGCACGCCCCCCTGACGGCCGACATCCTGCCAGCCAGCCTGCAAGCCATCGACGATGTCAGGGCCGCTGATGAGGTGGGCGGTGACCAAGTCCGACCAGGAACGAATATCGTATTTTCCCGCCATCTGGGCGCGGCTGATGGCGCCGATATCGGCAAATTTTCGATCCTCGAAAATCAACAGATTCTGTTCGTTTGCTTTGCTGCAGAAGTCAGACCATGCTTCCGACGTCCAGTCGTCTACAAGGTCAACGTGTGTTTTGAGGGCCGCTACATGTTCGCCGACTTCTTCGATGAGTTCAAACAAACCGGCCATGGTGTTTCGGTCGGCGGCCAAGCAAACAAGCGATTGCTTCGCGGCGGCCACTTCCATGTAGCGCTTGGCCAAAGGTGACGCCCCCGCACTCCAGCGCAGACCCCATGCTTCGGCCGCCTCCATGGTGTTGGCTGTGCGCCCCCCCTCCTCAATGGTTGTGGCGGTGGACCGTTCGAGAGGCGAACATCATGTTCATGATGCACCCTTTCGTCCGAGGTCCATGCGACAGGCGGTTCTTCTGACCCTTCTGTTGGTGCTGATGCCGTTGTCAGGGTGCTTCGGCCAATCCGAAGCGCCCCGTGAAAATGAGGCTGACGGGATGTACCCTTCCATTTGGGACCGTCACACACTCGAGTGGAATTGGACAGGCTCCTATGCCCGAGTTTTGCAAGATGGCCCCCACCAACCACTTCCCGTTCAGGAGGCGTTCATTGAAGTGGACACCACGGGAACATGGGAAGGCGGCCCAAACACCGCGGAAGTTCACCTCTCATACTGGCTCCCTTCGAACACCGAGGCTGGCGAACAAGTGCCCGTTATTGCCATTGTCAGTCCGTATTTTGATTACGGCTCACCGGGCAGCCAATCCACCCCAACCAACGTGGTCGGCGCGGGGCGCGGCGAGTTCATTTACGACAATTTCATTCCTCATGGCTATGCGTTGGCCCAAGTTGCCGTCTTCGCAACCGAGGAGAGCACAGGGTGTTTTGATTACCGAGGCGACGGGGAAGGCCAAGGCATCCATGAAGCCGTGGAATGGCTGGGCACACAAAACTGGAGCAATGGCCACGTCGCCATCTACGGGAAATCCTACGAGGGTGCAACGGCTTGGGAGGCGGCCGCTCAGGGCAGTGAATATCTGAAAACCATCGTTCCCATTTCGGGCACGACGGCTCTTGGACCACTCCTTTACAAAAACGGCAGCGCCGAAGCGCGTAGCCAAGTCATGCACTCAAACTACGGGGGCTCCATTCTCGATTACGACGGTGACGACCTCGACAACATGTGCGGCGATGTGCTCGAAGGCTTCCTGGCTGGGCCGACGCGATACGGCCTGGGTGAACTTGACCCGTACATGGACAATTACTACGACGAGCGAAGCCACATTGACAAAGCCCTTGGGAAATACAACGGGAGCATCTATTGGGTACAAGGCATGCAAGATTGGAACGTTGATCCACACCAAGTCTTCGGCGGTCCGCCTGGGACCCATTGGTATCAGGCCTACATCGACGCAGGTTACGAAGTTGGGGGCATGCTTGGCCAATGGGAACACAATTACCCTGACCAATGGAGTAAACACAACAACCAGGATTCGGGTTACGGAGGCGAGGCGATCCACAACATGACGCGTTGGGATTGGGGCCAAGACTTGTTTGAGTGGATGGAATACTACCTGAAAGGCATCGGTGAGCGCCCTGCCCTTCACGCACAGATTCAACGAAACGACGGCGAATGGCGCATCGAAGAGACATGGCCCCCCCTCGATGCTGAATGGCAACCAGCCTCGTGTTCAGGAGAGGGCTCTGTAGGGGCTTCTTCAACCATCACCATGACGTGCGATGCCCTGTCCATGGATGCTGACACATACATCAGTGGTTTACCAACGCTGCACCTCGACGTCACACCTTCGTTCGACGGCGGACAAATCTTTGCTGAACTTCGTGATGCTGAGACAGGACTTAGGTTCGGTCACGCCACCATGGATGTTCGATATCATGCAGGTGGCTATGATGCTCAAACCGTGGTGCCTTTCTCACCCCTGACAATGCTGATGGAATTCCAAGGCATGGACATCATCCTTCCTGCAGGACACGCCCTCGAGATCGTGTTGACCCAAACAGGAGAGGACTACCTTCCTCCTGCTTGCAACAACGCATGCCCCATCACGGTCAATTCTGGCGAACTCACCCTTCCAATCATCGACCGAGACGGCTCCACCGTTCTCATCACGCCTCAAGGTGAAGACGCCGCCAATAACCAGTGACTCAACTCGGCACCCACAAAATCAATCGTGCAACCTTATCGGGGTGAGATTGTGCAAATGCGCGGAGAGAGCGAAACATCCCGAGCAGTTGGTGAACTTCGCGCAGGATTAACTACTCAATACAATGCAAATATTCACTAATTTACATTAATTCCAATCAATTGATTCTAATTATGCCAATAAATATGTGCGTATGTTTCATATACCGTCCTCATAGCGAGGCGGTTGATACCCATGACAAATAAAGCAAAACTGGAGTACATTTGGCTTGACGGATACGAACCCACGCAAAACATGCGAAGCAAGACCATGGTCCGTTCGGACTTTGGTGGCACGGTTGAAGAATGCCCCATGTGGATGTTTGACGGATCGTCCACCAAGCAAGCCGACGGCAGCTCTTCCGATTGCCTCTTGAAGCCTGTGAACATCTTCCCCGACCCCCAGCGCGTGAACGGTTACTTGGTCATGTGCGAGGTTCTGAACCCTGATGGCACCCCCCACGCCAGCAACGGCCGTGCGACCATCGATGACGACGACAACGACTTCTGGTTCGGCTACGAGCAGGAATACTTCATCATGGACGTTGACACACAACTTCCTCTCGGCTTCCCCGTTGGTGGCTACCCTGGCCCACAAGGCCTCTACTACTGTTCCGTAGGTGGAAAGAACACCCACGGCCGAGCCCTCGTTGAAGAGCACGCTGACCTCT
>MDTE01014749.1_pt1 | contig 10533 bp, 14 predicted proteins | sample 811231 | NCBI WGS metagenome assembly MDTE01 (sample SAMN05326651, study PRJNA326480) | marine metagenome | isolation source: seawater | place: Indian Ocean: Red Sea | collected 2010 | reverse complement strand
GCGTCGGTGAACTCGACGACCGTGTCGCCCTCGAACTTACCCAATCCTTTCTCTCGGAGTAGAACACATGGCCTCGCATGCAGATGGCTTCGGCCTCATCCAGGATATCGATGTCCGCCTGACGGTGGAGCTTGGACGCAAATCGATGCGCCTGCGCGACGTGCTGGCGTTGGGCGAATCGAGCGTCATCGAGCTCGACCGCCTGACCGACGAACCGCTCGACATGTTCGTCAACGGCAAACTGATCGCGCGCGGCGAAGTGATTGCGCAGGGTAACCGCTTTGCCATTCGCGTCTTGGAAATCGTCGGCGCCAGCGGTACCGGATCCGAAATGCCGCGTATCGAGGTGGCCCAGTAATGTTCTGGTACATTCTCAAGCTGTTGATTCTGCTCCCGCTTATCGGCGCGATGATCTGGGGCAGCCTCAAGCTGGCCAAGAAGATGCAAGGCCAGTTTGGCGGCCCGGAGAATGGCAGCAAGGCTGTGCGCGTTGTCGAAACCACCATGCTATCGCCGACACTGCGGCTCGCCGTGATCGAATTTCACGGGCGCGAAATCCTCGTGTCGACCTCGCGCAACGGCCTCACGCGGCTGGCGGAGGCTCCGGCGCGGCCGCAAACGCAGGACATCGTCCAGTGATCGCTCGCCTTGCCAAGTTCGCCGCCGGGATCGCGGCACTCGCCTATCCCGCGCTGGCGCGCGCACAGACCGGCGAAGCGGCGGTTTCGGGCGCGCTCGACCGTGCCTTCGGCCAGATGGCCGGGGCCGGAGGCGAACCGCTGAGCCTGTCGCTTCAGTTGCTGCTGGTGATGGGTCTTCTGACGATCCTGCCAGCGCTCCTGCTGATGATGACCAGTTTCACCCGCATTATCGTAGTGCTGGCGATCCTGCGTCAGGCGCTTGGCCTGCAGCAATCGCCGCCCAACCAGGTGCTGATTGGAATCAGCCTGTTCCTTTCGCTGTTCATCATGGCACCCACGCTGGAACGCGTGAACGAAGCGGCCATTGCCCCTTATTCGTCGGGCGAGATCGGCGCCGAAGTCGCGATCGAACGCGCCGGAGATCAGTTTCACACCTTCATGATCCGCCAGACACGCGAATACGATCTGGAAATGTTTTCCGATATTGCGGGGGCAGGCCAGTTCGCCAGCCCGCAGGACGTGCCGTTCTCGATCCTGTTGCCCGCTTTCGTTACCAGCGAACTGAAAACCGCCTTCCAGATCGGCTTCATGCTGTTCTTGCCCTTCCTGGTCATCGACCTCGTCGTCTCCAGCGTTCTGATGAGCCTGGGCATGATGATGATGAGCCCGATGATCGTTTCGTTGCCTTTCAAGCTATTGCTCTTCGTCCTCGTCGACGGCTGGGCGCTGCTGATGGGCTCGCTCGCCTCCAGCTTCGGATAGATATCATGGACGAAAGCGCCATCCTCCTTTCCATGGCCGATCGCATGTTGTGGATCGCCGCCCTCGTTGCCGCGCCGATCCTCCTGGCCAGCCTTGCCATCGGTCTGGTCATCGGTCTCGTGCAGGCCGCCACCTCGGTCAACGAGCAGACGCTGACCTTCGTGCCGAAACTGGGCGCAGTGGCTCTCGTGCTGGTCATCCTCGGCGCATCGATGATGGCGCTGGTGGGCGATTTCACGCACGATATCTTTGCCGAAATCGCGCGGATCGGCGACTGAGACCTGCACAGTGAACGGTCTCGATCTCGGACTTGGTGCGCTTGAGCAGGACATGTGGCGGGTCGTTTTCCTGATGACTCGTCTTGGCGCCGCGCTGCTTGCCGCGCCCTTCTTCGGGGCGAGTTCGGTGCCAGCATCGGTGCGTGTGTCGATTACCGGCGCACTTGCGATCTTCGTCTCGATCTGGATGCCCGCCATCGCCACGCCCCCGGCCTTGCTGTCGTTGGAGGGGATGCTCGCCATCGCAGGCGAAGTGATTGTTGGGCTGGCGCTTGGTTTTGTGCTGCAGCTCGCCTTTGCCGCCCCGACCGTCGCCGCCGAACTGATCGGGGGCGGAATGGGAATGAGCATGGCGGTTTCCCAAGACGCCATGGGTGGCGGCACCACCACATCCTTCGGCCAGTATTTCGTGATCGTACTGACACTGATTTTCCTGGCGACCGGCGCGCACCTGCACTGGATCGCACTGGTGATAGAAAGCTACAACGCCTTCCCGCCGGGGCAGACCTGGCTCGGCGCGGAGCGTTTCGCGGCTATCGCCGGGTTTGCCAGCTTCATGTTCGAGACCGCTTTGCGAATTGCCCTGCCGGTCACTTTGATTCTGCTGCTGGTGCAGGTGCTGACCGGTATTTTGAGCCGCTCGGCCCCGTCGCTCAATCTCTTCGCGCTGGGCCTTCCGGCCGGTGTGCTGGCGGGCATGGCCGCGCTGATCATTTCAGCGCCGCTGATCTTCGACCAGTTCACGGGCCTCGTCAGCGAGGCGCTTGACCAGACCGAAAGCGTGTTGGTCCGATGAGCGAAGAGACCGCCGGCGAAAAAACCTTTGCCCCGACAGAGAAGCGGCTCGCCGATGCCGCGAAGAAGGGCGATGTCCTCCGCTCGAAAGATGCCGGGACGGCAGCGGTCATGCTGTTCGGTGGCGCCTGGCTGGCGCTCGGCGGACCATGGCTGCTCGATGGTCTGGCACGGCTAACGCGCGAGGCCTTCTTGTTCGATGCGCGCGACATTCGCGATTTCGGGGTCGAAGACTTGTTCATGCAAGGGCTGTTGCTCGGCGTCCCGGCGATCCTCACTCTCGCAGTGCCGGTTATCATCGTCACGTTGATAACCCAGCTCGGTTTCGGTCGTGGCAGATGGGTCGCCGACAACCTCAAGGCCAAGGGCCAGCGGATCAATCCGCTTCAGGGTTTCAAACGCATGTTCGGTCCGCAGGGGCTGATCGAAATGGGCAAGGGCATCCTAAAGATCATTTTGCTCGGTGGTATTGCGGCTGCCTGGTGGTGGACCAGCATGGAAACGGTCATCGGTCTGGGCCGCGGCAACCTGTCCGCTCAGCTGACGGCGGCCTGGCATGCCATCGTTTCGCTGATCTTTGCCCTGAGCGCGGGTCTGGTGGTGATCGCTTTCGTCGATCTCCCGATCCAGTGGCTGCGCCAGCAAAAGCGCCTGAAGATGAGCCATCAGGAAATGCGCGACGAAAACAAGGAAACCGAGGGCTCGCCCGAAATGCGTGCCGCCCGCCGTCAGCGCCAGCGCGATATTGCCACCGGTTCGGTTGCGGGCGCTATGCGCGAAGCCCAGTTCGTCATCACCAACCCGACTCATTTCGCGGTGGCGATGACCTACGATCCGGCCAAGGCTTCCGCGCCGATCGTGCTGGCCAAGGGCCGCGGCGACAAGGCTCTGGCAATGAAGGATCTGGCCCGCGAGCTTGACCTGCCGACGCTTGAAATTCCGCAGCTTGCCCGTTCGGTCTATTACACCACTCGCGAGCGGCAGATAATCTGCGAGGATCTCTATGGCGCAGTGGCTTCCGTGCTCGCTTACGTATTTTCGCTCAAGCGCGGCGAGACCCCGCTGCTGCCCGATATCGAAGTCCCCGCAGCTCTGCGTTTCGACGCCGAAGGCCGACTGGCTGTTAATTCCGGCCCTCTTCAGTCGTTATCATAGCGATGAGTATTTCGACCACCTCCATCGCCACGACCCTCGGGATCGGCAGCGGCATCGATATGGCGGGGCTGGCCACACAGCTCGCCGAAGCCCAGTTCGAGGGGCGCAATCAGCGCCTGACCAACCAGTCGGAAACGCTCGAGCGTCGGATTTCGCTGGCGGGGTCGATCCGTAGCAGCTTTTCGACATTCGCCAGTGCATTGGGCGATCGCCTGCGCAGCGGCGATCTTGCGCCATTGCCTTCGATCAGCAATGCGGCAGTGGCTGCCGTCTCCAGCCCTCTCGGTTCGATCGGCAAGGGAAGTTACTCGCTCGAAGTTACTCAGTTGGCCAGCTACCAGACACTGGCCGGGCCGACTTATGCCAGTGCCGAAGATACGGTCGGTACGGGAACCCTGACGATCCGCTTCGGCGAAACCTCCAATGCGAGTTTCACCGAGGATACCGGCAAGACCCCGTTGACGATCGATGTCGCTGCCGGGGCGACGCTCAACGATGTCGCTGCCGCGATCAACGGGAAGAATGCGGGGTTCAATGCCTATGTCGCGCAGACCGGCACCGGGGCTCAGCTCGTCATCAAGGGGAGCGAGGGCCTGCAGAACGGTTTTACGATCGAAGCAACCGAAGATGCCGGTGATCCGGGTCTCGCCGCGCTCGCGTGGCAACCCGGTGGCGATCCGTCACGCCTTATCAAAACCTCGGCCGATGCGGCATTCACGCTCGATGGTCTTGCCCGTACCAGCGAGACGAACAAGATAGACAATCTCGCGCCAGGCCTTTCGCTGACGCTCACGGCCACCAATGCGGGATCGCCTGCGACTATCACCTTCGCCAATCCGTCCAGTGCGATTTCGAGTGTCATGCAGGACATCACCGGGGCGCTGAACGAGATCGTCAACGAACTGCGCACGGCGACCGATCCGAAAACCGGCGATCTTGCCAGAGACAGCGGGGCGCGGGCTCTCAGCCGTACGCTTTCGGGCCTGGGTTCCGTGGTCATCATGCCGGATGCACCCGAAGGGGCGCCGCGAACGCTGGCCGAACTCGGGCTCGCAATCGAACCCGATGGCAGCTTCCGCCTCGACAATAAGAAGCTGACGGAGGTCATGAACCGCGATCCGTCGGCTGTCGCGGCTATGTTTACGACGGGGCTCAACGGGATTTACTCGACGATCGATCGCATGGCTCGCTCGAACAGTATATCGAGCGATCCGGGCTCGCTCGCGGGGTCGATAGCCCGCTACAAGAAGCAATCGCTCCAGATCACGCGCGACCTAGAGAAGCTCGCCGACCAGCAGGAAGATCTGCGGGCGAGCATGGTTGCCCGCTTCGCCAAGGCCGATAGCCAGGTTGCCGCTTCCAAATCGACTCTGTCCTTCCTCCAGTCCCAGATCGACATCTGGAATTCGCAGGGAGACTGATATGCTGGCGCGTGCGCAACCCGGCGAAGCCTATCGGCAAAGCAATTTCGACGCGCGCTTGATGGTGAGCGAACGCGACGACCTCGTGCTGTTCTGTTTGGACGATCTGGTCGAAAACCTCGGTGTCTTGGAAATCGCCGAAGCGCGCGGCGACCGTGCTGCGCGCAGCCGATCGCTGACGCGATGCGTGACCGCCTTGACCGCCCTTGAGATCGGCATCGACCGCGAGGCGGAAATGGCGTCCAGCCTGATGCAGTTTTATGGCGCGGCCAAGGGCCTGCTGCTCGATTCCGTTCGCAATGTCGATCTGGATAAAATCGCGCAATTGCGGGCCGACATGCGGGAAATAGCCAATGCGTTCCGGGCAGCGCGGATCGCGTGATTATTAGAAATGCGCGCTCGACCCGGGGGCAAATGTCGATCAGCCCACGCGCCATGGAGATCCATCTACGCAACGTGATCGCCAAGCTCGAGGTGGAAAGCCGCATCGGGGCCGTGCGTGTCGCCGTGGAAGCGGCGCTATAGGGCCGTCCCCCCTGTGATCCTGACCGTGGCGAGAATGGCGACCAGCGCCCGGCCATAAGCGCCCAACAGTGCTATTGCGGGGTCCGAAGCGAAGAAATTTCCCTCTTCGACCTCGTCGATAATCTTGACCAGTCCCGACGAAGAACCGATCGGCGACGAGGTAAGCAGAATACCGCATGTCGGCCCGACGAGCTCGATGGCCGCGTTGATCTGGGCATCGACATCCAGCAACTCGGTCAGGCGGTCGTTGTCGGCCCTTTGCGAAACGATAGGTGCGACTTCCGGCGGAGCCTCGTCGAGAATGGCGGCCAGTGCCCAGATTGCATCATCGGAAGTCTCGAAACTTCCCGCAGAGCAAGAATCGACGAAAGTCAGTATTTTGGTTTCCCAAAGGGACATCTGGTCGGTCCTCACGAAGCACGCGAGCCGTGGCACACGTTATGGTGCGATTACACAGTATACACGATGAATGTCATCCGTATCGACGCGTACACTGCGAGGTTTTCCGCGTGAAACCCCTCGCCTGGGCGCTCGGGGCCTAATCGCCCTCGCTTTCGACTATGGCAATACGCAGTTTCGCAAGGGCCGCCGATTTGAGCTGGTGGACCCGTGGAACGCTGACATCGAGAACTGCGGCAATCTCGGTGAGATTGAGTTCCTCGATGAAATGCAGCTTGGTGATCAGCTGCAACCGTTCGGGAAGGCTGGCAATGGCCTCGGCCAGCATGGCGCGATCGCCTTGTTCGAGCAATCTCGTTTCGGCATCGGGTTCTTCGGTTCCGAACGCCGGATTGGAATCCGAATAGCAGTCTTCCAGGTCGACGACCCGTGTGGCCAGTTGTGCACGCATTTCGTGGTATTCCTCGAGGGACATCTGCATGGCCCGGGCCATGTCCTGCGCGGAGGGATCGCGCCCCAGTTCGCCGCGCAGCCGGTCCATCGTGTTATCCATGCGGCGGCGCTGGGCCGCGGCTCCACGGGCATGTGGCGATTGCGACCGCAACAGGTCGATCATGGCCCCACGCACGCGCATTTTCGCATAGGCGGCAAAGCCGTCTTCCCCCGGCCGGTCGTGCCGCTGCGCGCATTCCGTCAGCGCGATCATCCCGGCTTGAAGCAGATCGTCGACATCGACCGAGGCCCCGCAACTGGCTTCGTAATACCATGCCAGCTTGCGCACCATGGGAAGGAAATTGCCGATGCGCTGGTTGATTTCGCTCGTATAGGCGCGCTGCGCATTGAAATGGGAGTGATCGTATCTCATGCCGCAAGGGCCTCCGTTTCATGGCCGAGTTGTGCAGATTGTTCGGAAGATTCGTCGCCCACCACCGCGATGACCTCGATCGGTTGGGCGGCGGGTAGTTCGTTGATCGACAGCACGAGGCACTGCGGGGCGCGCAGCCGCAGCAGAGCTGTCAGCGCACGCCGTGCGCGCGGCTGGACGATGAGGGCGGGGCGTGTCGCTGCCGGATCGCGCTGCGCGACGATGGCCGCGATACGCTCTCCAATGGATCGCGCCAGATCGGGTTCGATCACGATCTCGCCCGATGCAGGGTCTTGCAGACCGCCGACAACCATGTCCTCCAGCCCTGCCGCCAAGGTGATTACCGGCAGTTTTGCGTCGGGCGGGCAGGCTTCGCCCACGATCATCGCGCCAAGGTCGGCGCGGACGATGTCGATCAGGCGATCATGCTCGGCGGTTTGCTGCGCGGCGAGCGAGATGCTCGAAAAGACACGCAGCGAATGGCGCAGCGAGATGCCGTCGGCAAGCAGCGCCTTGAGCAGGCGGGTCACGGCGGCAAGCGTCAGCGGCTGCGGGGGGAAGGATTCGATCAGCTGGCCGTGGCGCGCACGCAGATGGTCGAGCAGGTCGCGGACCTGGTCGGGGCCGAGCAGGTCCTGAGCCCGCGCTGCCAGCAATTGGTGGATCTGCGTGGCAATGACGCTTTCCGGATCGACCGCGAGGTAGCCCTCGGCCACTGCCAGGTCCCGGGTGCCCGGATCGATCCACAGCGCCGGGCAGCCGAAGCTCGGATCGACCGTCGCTTCGCCGGGGACGGCCTGCGAGTGCATGACTTCGCCGGTGTCGATCGCCAGCAGGTGATCCGGCTTGATTTTTCCGCCCCCGATCGTCGCACCGCCCAGCGTGATGCGATAGGCGTCGGGTTCCACCTCGAAACTGTCCTCGATGCGGAACTGGGGAACGATGAAGCCGAAGGTCTGGCACATCTGCTTGCGCAGACCGGTCAGCCGGGCAACCAGTGTCGCGCCGCGTTTCTCGTCGGTCAGATGGATCAGGCCGTAGCCGAGCTGGATCGTCACCAGCGTCTGGTCGGAAACCTCGTCGATCGCGATATGCGCCGGATCGGGCGTGACGACGGGTTCGGGAATATTGGCGGCCGCTTCCTGCCGCTTGCGCAGGTTGAACCACAACCAGAACGCGCCAGCGGACAGCGGCAGGATGATCGATTGCGGCATGGCGGGAATGCAGCCGATCACGAACAGGATGCAGGCGACGGGCAACCAGATCTTGGGATCGGCGAGCTGGCCGCCGATCTGGCCGGTCAGGTCGCGCGCATCGGATACGCGGGTGACGATGACGGCGGCCGCTATCGACAACAGCAGCGCAGGCACCGAGGCGACAAGCGCATCGCCGACTGCGAGCGTAACGTAGAATTCGGCCGCTTCGCCTGCGGAAAGGTCGTGGGTCGAAACACCCAACACCAGGCCCGCGATGACATTGATCAGGAGGATCAGAAGGGCGGCGACGGCATCGCCTTTCACGAATTTGCTGGCACCGTCCATCGATCCGTAGAAATCGGCTTCGGTGGCAATCTCGCGGCGCCGCGCCTTGGCCTCGTCGGCCGTTAACAGCCCAGCGGCGAGATCGGCATCGATCGCCATCTGCTTGCCGGGCAGGGCGTCGAGCGTGAAGCGGGCGGAAACTTCGGATACGCGCCCGGCACCCTTGGTCACGACCATCAGATTGATGATCATCAGGATCAGGAAGACGAAAATACCGACCGCGAAATTGCCGCCGATGAGGAAGGCGCCGAAGGCTTCGATCACCTTGCCGGCGGCCGCTCCGCCCTCATGCCCATTGAGCAAGACTATGCGCGTCGAGGCCACGTTTAGGGCAAGCCGCAAAAGCGTGGCGAACAGCAGCACCGAGGGGAAGGATGAAAAGTCCAGCGGCTTCTGTGCATTCATGGCCGCCATCAGGATCGACACCGACAGGGCGATGTTCATGACGAAGAACACATCGAGCAGCATTGCCGGGATTGGCATGACCATCAGCAGGATGATGGTCAAAATACCGATCGGCAGGGCTAGCCCGGGGTTGAAAAACTGACGCGCGCTCACAGGCCGAGCGCCTTGAACTTGCCATAGGCGGAAGCGATGTGCCGGTTCGCCCGGCTGTCGGCCACGTTCGCATCACCGAAGGTAGAGCGCAGAGTATCGGCCATGGAGGTACGCTGGACGGCATCGGATGGCAGCGGTTGGGGAGAAAGCCTCCTGCGATTGGGGCTGGCAGGCTGGAATTCCGGTCGCGCTGCAACGTTGGCGAACTCGGCAACGACATCGGGCGTGCTGCCAGGTATCGATGGTGCGCCATAGGCCGCATCGACCTTGCCGCGCATCAAGGACATCACTTCGCCGACCGAACGGGGCTCGCCATCGGCGTAGAAAATCGGGCGGTTGGCCCTTGCGGCTTGCGGCATCAGGGCAGCAGCCGATTGATCGGGATTGCTGGCAAGCGCGCCGAGGAATTTCCGGGCTCCGCCAAGGCCGAGAAAATGGGCGAGATAGAGTTCGGCGGGTTCCGGTTCGCGGCCCAGTGTCGTGCGCAGCCCATCGGCATTGTCGCGCGTGAGCTCGGCCGCCATCAAGGAGGATGCATCGGCATCATAGCGCAGCGAGAGCAACTGGTCGCGGGTCGCTGCATCGGCAACGCGACCATTGGGCGCGATGGCGGCGTCGGCCCAGTCCATCCCGTGTTTCGCTCCGTGCCTGTCGAGCGTGCGCAGCCAGGTGGAATCGATGAACTGATAGAGGCCGGTGGCGCTCGACGTCCGCGCCTTGGCGCTGGGGTCCAGGCCGGATTCAAGCCGCGCCTGGGCCAGCAGGTAATCGAAGTCGACACCTGTCCGCGTTGCAGCGCGGGCAATGGCACCCTGCACTTCGGCGGTCTGGACGGGACTGATTGTAGGCACGAAACCTCCGGGATTGGTTGTCCCGGTGTTTCAGCAAGAGGCGTGCCAAATTTGAAAGGTAATGCGACCCGAGGGTTCAGGCGAGGGCTACACTCATCTTATGTCGGGGGAGAGCGGAATAGGGGGAGGTATTCCCGCTCAGTGTGCCGAGCCGGTTCTGCACGTTGCTGGCGATAAGGTTCCGCAGGCGGCGGTTGATTTCGTTCAGTCGGCGCACCGCGTCGAGAATACCGAGGCACTCTTCGTCGAGGCTTGCCTGATCGACGGATTCCAGCTTGCTGCACAAATCGATTTTGCCGGTCGTGCAGGTGACGATCCGATCGAGATCGAGGGCGGCAAGAGCCTGCCGCTCGCCCTGCAAAAGTGCGAGCAATTGTTGCAGGGTAGAGAGAGTGTCCTGTTTGCGGGTCATTTCCCGACCTTTCCGTACAGGTCCGCCGCAATGATCGCATCGGCGATCTCGGTGGGGATCAGCGGGTAGGAGTTGGTTTCAATGGCCTTGCGGATCTCGGCCACACGGTCATGATCGACGGGGATGTCCCGGCCTGCCGATACGCGCGTGGTCGACATCGGCGCTTCCGCTTCGCGCGGCCCGATCGCAACCTTTTGCGTGGGGGTGATTTCCCCCGCAGGCGTCACACCGGCACTCGGGCGCACGATAGACCCCTGAAATTCCGGCAATCCGACAATACGCATCGTTTCGCTCCATAAGCTGGTTATCCAACAGAACGGCGAAACATGC
>MDTE01191576.1_pt1 | contig 10534 bp, 6 predicted proteins | sample 811231 | NCBI WGS metagenome assembly MDTE01 (sample SAMN05326651, study PRJNA326480) | marine metagenome | isolation source: seawater | place: Indian Ocean: Red Sea | collected 2010 | reverse complement strand
GGCATCGCCATCACGCTACAGATCAATCCCAGTGCCATCGCGGAGCTTTTCCATCGGTCGGACATCTTTGCTTCCTGTTCTCATCGTGGGTGTCAGTCGATTGCCGTGTTTTCTCGTCCCCCCAGCTTACCAAACCAGTGTCGACCTCTCGCCGTAGCAGAGGACCGAAAAACTGTCCCGAGATCCTGTGGCTGCACACAACCCGGAGTCCCGTTGATGGATCACCGACTAGTCCGCCTCCGCCAGGCACCGCACCAGTTCGGCGACGCCACCGGTTCGCCCACAGACGATTGCCACCTGATCGAACCTGCGGCCGATCGCCACCGCGTCGTCACGTTCGATCCCCAGCACCAGCAGGCTGACCTCCGGCTCCCAGTCGTCGCCGTCGGGAACACCCCATCCCGAAAAGACATCGAAGCCCCGGCCGGCAAGTTCCGCCTCCAGGGACTGGTGCCGCGAGAGATTGACCTCCTGCGGCAGTTGCTCCGACCCGGGATTGGCTGCGGAAATGAATGCCCACGCGATGTCGGATTGACCGCCGGTCCGGTCGCTCAAGTCATCGGCCGGTTCGCCGATCCTCAGCTCGACGGTCGTGCCCCCCACGTCGGCCCGGTAAGCCGTGGCACGATAGGCCTCCAGCAACTGCTCTGAACGGTCGTCACTCACGCGTCGGAACTCCAGCCGTTCAGAATCGCCAGGCCGGGTGCTCGGCTCCGGTCGAGCGAACCGTCTCGACATACAGCCCCGTCTGTTTCGCCGGGGCCCGACCGGAGTGTTCTCCCCGGTCCATGATTCGGTAGACCAGCAGGTTGTGCCAGTGACCGTCGGCCAGTCGGACTACCGCCGCATTGGGGTGATCCATGAACCAGGGCTTTCTGCTGGGGGTGGGCCCGAACTGTTCCAGCGCGTCACGGGCCAGCACCGGGTCGAGGACTCCGTTTCGGTCCTCGTTGAGCGGCCAAAGCACCAACCGGTCCCGCTCTCGCCCGAGAGGATTCGACACCAGGTAGGGAGTCCCGTCAGCCGCCTGGTTGAGCGACACCGGAGCCTGCCCCTTGGTCTCGGGACACTCGAGGATCCGCTTCCAGTCTCCTCCGTCGGTCGATCGCCAAACCCGCAGTACGTGTTCGTCGTAGGACTCGTAGGCAAACCGCGCCGAGAACAACAGCGATCCGTCGATATCCCGGATCAGCGTGGGCTCGATCGCCACCAATCTCACCTCGACGTCATAGACCACCTGCTTTTTGGAGGTCTTGCGATCGGCCATAACCGGAGAAAATGCGACCGGCCGCCAACGACCGTCCACGCACTTCCAGCGGGACACGCCGACCACGTGGGGCTTGGCAAACCACGCCCGGGTGTCACCGGTCGTCGCCGCGACGGCCATCAACAGGTCATCCCCGTCAGGAATCCCCATCCGCAGGCTGGGGCAGTAGATCTTCCATTTCGTACCGGCCACCTTCAGAGGATTCGCCTCGGTGAACGTCTCGGTTCCGGTCACCGAGAACCGCTTGCCATCAAACGCCAGGTGCTGCAGTTCGGTCGTACGAACCATTCCCCTGGTCTTCTCCCGCTTGTCGTACGATCCGTCAGGCTTCATCGGAAAATCCAGAGCCTCGCAGAAACCCACCCCGGTGCCGGCGTGAGGATGAGGGCTGCCATCGGCGCGACGGGCACCGAAGGGAACAAATCCTCCTTTCACACCGTGCTTGAGCACGACCCGCCACTTTCCGGTGATCCGATCGGCGTACCGGGTCGTCCGCGTCACGGGCACCGGCTTGGCCTGGTTGATCTTCGCGGCATCGTCGAAGACCACCACGTCCATGCCGGCTTCAAAGTCGCCCACCGGAAACCCCTCGGTCCGCAGGTTGCACATCAACCCCGCCTGGGTGGGTCCGGCCTGGAACAGGTACCCGGTTCCGTACCGGAAGCCATCACCATCGGCGGGCACGACCAGGTCAGCCGGGCCTCGACTGACGGAAACAATTCCCCGCTTCGCTGCCGGTTCGGAACGAACCGAATGCGGGAAGACCGCAGCCCCGGCCGCTGCCGCCATGCGACTCAAAACCACTCGCCGTGAAATCCTTCCCATCACATCACTCCTCCACGCCCCATTGCTCTATATCGGGGATTCCCGATTCCGGACCCTCAAAGACAACAGACCGATTCCTCGTGGACGATCCGTCAACCAGCCACCGGCTTCTCCTCGGATCCCGGCGGCGCGAAGACGTGCAGTGGAGAGAAATTGGCGACGTAATTGCCCTGCTTGTCCCGTACCGCTCCATTGCCTTGGCTGTTCCGGTTGGATGCGGTCACCACGATCCGTCCGTCCCCATGAACCGCCAGGCTGTGGCAGTTGGACATCTTGGTCGAGTTGAAGAACGGTTTCTCCTGGCCCGGCTTCAACAGCAGGAACTGGCCGGAACCCGGCTGTCCGCTGGTGACCACCGCCCAGAATCCATCGGGATGCCACGCCAGGTCAAAAACGAACCCGTGATTCTTGGCTCCCAGGCGAGCCGTGTGTGCGATCCGGCATTTCGGCCAATCCAGCCAGTGAATCGTGGGGATGGCAATGGATCGACCGGTCGCCTGGGGCTCTCCGCCGGCGCAGATCAACGTGCGTCCCTTGTCGTGGAACCGCAACAGCCGCAGACCACCGACATCCTGGATCCGCTTGTAGAAGTGCATCCCCGCCAGTGTCGTCTCGCCAACACATTTTCCGCCAGGCAGCTCGAACCGCCTGAGGACACCGAACAGGTCTCCGGTCACGATCGCCTGCTTTGCCGGATGGATCGCCACGGCAAACACCTCCGACGGATGATCCTTCACCTCGTGCAACAGCCTTCCGTCGACAGCCGACCACACCCGGACCGCCCCGTCGCGGCCGGCAGTCACCAACGCCTGGCCGTCGTCGGAAACCGACAGCGATCGGATCCAGCCATCGTGAGCCTGTTCGTGATGCCAGGCAATCTCCGGTGTTCCGGCAATCCCGCGCGTCGCCTGCAGCCGGCCCCAGGTGTCCGCACTGAAGACCAGGTCACCACCCGGCTGAACCTCCAGCCACGAAATCCACCCGTGGTGTCCCTCGACACGGTCCACCTCGACAGTCTGTTCAGCACACAGGTCCCATCGCCGAATCGACGCGTCATAACCACCGGCCACCAGCATCCGCCCGCACGCGGTGAAACGGGCGACCATCAGTTGACGATCGCAGTCGAGCTTGAACAGCTCCCGCGGCTCGGGCGGCTTCTTCTCGGTGGGCTTTGGCGCGTCGGCCATCTGTGTGTCTCCGGCCCCACGGGCCTCAAATCAACAACTCGTCGACCTTGTGCATGTCATCGTGGGCGATCGGCAACGGTTGGGTTCCGTTCATGTACTCGGCCTCGGCCGAATCGAGACCGACCGCCGAGAACCAGGTGTGAAACATGTGACCGATATCGTAGGGAGTGGTTTTGACGTCGGTCCCGTCGGGCAATGTCTCTCCGACGACCGTTCCCGGACGAATCCCGCAACCGGCCATCGCCACGCTCCAGGCATTGGGCCAGTGATCCCGACCAACCGAGCCATTGATCCGCGGCGTGCGGCCAAACTCGGCCATCATCACCACCAGCACCCGTTCGTCGAGACCTCGGTCGTAGAGATCCTCAATCAACGCCGTCACCGACTGGTCCACCTTGGGCATCCGGCTGGCATGCGAGTTGAAGTTGTCTCCGTGGGTGTCCCAGCCGTAGGAGGTGACCTGGACGAACCGGACTCCGGCCTCGATCAACCGTCGAGCCAGCAGGGCGTGGCGACCGAGATCATGAGTCCCGTAACGCCGGCGGTCCTTTTCCGAAAGTTTCGCCTCGTCGAACAGCTCGACGTGCTTCATCAGCGTTCCGGCCACGTCGTAGACGTAGCTGTTGGCCTCGTTGAAGTTGGCCCGACGGCGGTCGGCGAACTGCCGGTTGAATTTCCGTCGCAGCTCCTGCCGGGCCGCATCCGCGGCCGCACTGATCGAATCGGGCCGCACCAGGTTGGCCGGAGGCTTGCCGTCTCCCAGGGCCAGTGCTCCGTACTTGGCCCCCAGGAACCCGGCGTGCTTGGCGATGAACCCACCGTTGCCCGGCTTGACCCACACGTAGGGTGGCAGGCCGCTCTCGGTCGGTCCCATCAACTTGGCCACCGCCGAGCCCAGGTAGGGGTAAGTCACACCACGGTTGCGAGGCTGACCCCTGAGGATCTTGGGAACACCCGAGGAGTGATTCGCGTCCTCGGTCTTCATCGACCGGACCACCGCCAACCGCTTCATCTGACGCGAGAGCTTTGGCATCAACTCGCTGACATGTATGCCCGGGAGCGTGGTCGGAATCGAACGGAACGGGCCCCCAAAAGGTGTGTTCGGCTTCGGATCCCAGCTCTCCAGTTGGCTCATGCCGCCATCGAGCCAGATCAGCAGGATCTGCTTGTCATTGCGGGCCATCTCCTCGGCGGCCGCCGGTTGCAATATCCCACCCAGCCCGGCCACCCCGGCCCCACCAGCCACCGCACCCAGCATGCGACGTCTCGACCAGCCGTGTTCCCACGAACGGCAGTGGTTCATCTGGTTTCTCCGAATGCTCTCGATCCGACAACGCGGTCAGTGGTTCAAGCAGAATTCCGTCGACGCCAACAGGGCCCAGGCCAACTGCCCGATTGCTTCGATCCGGGCCGCCCCGGTCTTGTTCTCCAACAACTTCGCCACCACCTGGACGTCCGCCGTCGTCGGACCACGGCTGACAACAGCCAAGAACAGTGCCTCGCTGAGTTTCCCCGTATCCGGTTCGGCTGCCAGTTTCGTGACCAGGTTTCCCGGCCGGGGCTTAACCAGCTCCAGCACTGCCTGGTCGTGCATCAGGTACAACGCCCCCTTGACGGTTGGCGCGAAATCGACCTCCGGCTCTTTCGGAGGATTCGAGAACGTCTTCAGGAACTGCTTCTGCAACTCGACGAGTGACTCGGTCCGGGCCACCACCTTCTCGAGCGTGTCATCGGTTGCCGGTTTCACTCGATCGATCTCGCCGGTGGCGACCAGGGTACTCCAGAAGAGCTGTTCGGCCGAAAGCCGTTTCTGGTTCGCCACGGTATAGGAGCTGCGCGGGGGCAACGGCTGGTCTCCGGGCAGCCGAGAGCTCCGCTGGTAACAACGGGTCCGGGCCAGTTGGCCCAGCAGCCATTTGATATCAAACTTGTGCAAGACGAATTCGCCAGCGAGCCGATCGAGCAGTTCGGGGTGCGTGGGAGGATTGGCCGAATGAAACAGGTCCAGGGGTTCGACCAGTCCGCGCCCCATCATCACGAACCACAACCTGTTGACGATGTTCCGGGCGAACAGCGGATTTTTTCCGGTCGCCACCCCGCCGGCCAGTTCTCTCAAGGGGCTGAACTTCAGCACACCCGTCCGCTTGGCCTTTCGATCCGGAGCCACCAAGTACTCCTCTCCCTTGGGAAAGGTCCGGATCGACACGTCGCCGGCTCCCGGAATCCGTAACGGCGTCGTCCGAGGATCACGAGTGAAGACCGACTTGAACTCCCTGGGCTTGGTCATCACCTTCTCGGTCACCGCCGGAAACTCACCTCCTCGCGACTGCATGTTCTCGAAAATCATGTGCAGGCCCTGGAAATCGACCTGCTTGTAGTCCTCGATGCTGACATGGTCGTGACACTGGGCACAGCCAAAATCAACACCGGCCATCAGTCGGCCGACATCCCTGGTCAAGCCCGGCACGTCGACAGGGGCCATCGCCCCCTCCTTGGTCAACCGCGCCGTGAGAAAATAGGCGGCACCGCGGAGATTCTCGTCGGTGGCGTCCGGCGAGAGCATCGCCCGGGCCACTCGATCCCATGGCAGGTTCTGGTTGAAGGCGTACCGCAGGAACTTCGTCCACTCGGCATGTTCGCCCCGCCGCTCCATCAACATCACGTGGAACAGTTCCTGCATCCGTCGCGGATAGTCGTCGCCTGAGAGCAGCGAATCGATCAAAGTAAACCGTTTGTCCGCTGCGGTTTCGCCAAGAAACCGTCTGGCCTCGGCAACCGTCGGTATGCGGCCGGCCAGGTCGAGCATCACCCGTCTCAGGAACTCCGCATCATCGGACATCGGGGCCAGGGGTTGCTTGCCGGCCCGGGATTCCACCAGGCGGTCAATCACCTGGTGCAGAGGTGCCTCGGCAGCCTGGACCAGGTTCGATCCGTCGGCAGCAGCCAGGCAGGCCACCAGCAAGACCAGTGGCTGCCGCATCAATGAACTTCGAGACCAAACCATGAGCTCCGATGATACTCCGAAACAGGGATCCGGTGACATGATCCCCGGCGCGCCTTGCCGCAGCCATCCTGATCGGGGAGGATCGTCGTTGACGAAAACAGGCATTCGACGATCAACCGGGGTGTGGCCGTGCGATCAGTTTGTTGTCGAGGAGTGCAGCCTTCGCGGGTCCCACCGACGTGGGTATTCCTGTTGGCCATCGTCCTGGTGGCGGCATCGAGGACAAGAGTCCGTGCCCAGCGTGTCACCAACGATCTGCGGGCGCTCTACACCTTCGAAGCCGGCCGGGGAAAACAGGTACTCGATCGTTCGGGAAACGGCCGTCCGCTGAACCTGACAATCGAAAAACCTTCGGCCGTGCGGTGGCTGAAAAACGCCCTGCAGATCCGTGCCGCGACCCGAATCTCCTCGCGGGGTCCGGCCACCAAGCTGATCGACGCACTCAAGAGGACCCGGGCGGTCACCGTCGAGGCGTGGATCCGGCCGGCCCATGCCCGCCAGGAAGGTCCGGCCCGTATCGTCACGATCTCGTCGAACGCCAGGGTCCGCAATCTCACGCTCGGACAGGAACTCGGGCAGTACGACGCCCGGCTCCGCACCTCCACCACCACGGTCAACGGAATCCCCTCGCTGTCGACTCAGCCGGGCACCGCCGGAATGGCCCTGGCGCATGTCGTCTACACCCGTACCTCGTCGGGTGCCGCTGTGATCTACGTCGACGGCAAACCGTCTGGCTCACGCACGTTGAGTGGCCATCTGACCAACTGGGACTCCCGCTTCCGGCTGCTGCTGGGTAACGAAGGGTCCAACGATCGTCCGTGGTTGGGGACGATCCACCTGGTGGCCATCTACAGCCGGGCCCTCACGGCCCAGGAAGTGGCACGCAACCATCGCGCCGGATCCACCGCCGGACAGCGTCCCTCGGCCGAGTTGGTCATGCAGAAGCGGCAACAGTTCTTCGAAAAGCGTATTGCCCCCCTGCTCTCACGGCATTGCCTCGACTGCCACGACTCGATCGCCGGCAAGGGAGGGCTCGACCTGTCGCGCAAGGCCTCTGCGATGAAAGGTGGCAAGAGTGGCCGGGTGATCGTCGCGGGCCGGTCGGCCGGCAGCCGGCTCTGGAAACGGGTGGCCGCCGATGAAATGCCCAGGCAGGGCAAACCGCTGTCGGCCGCAGACAAGAAGCTGCTCAGGCAATGGATCGATGACGGGGCCACCTGGTCCGGAGACCTGATCGACCCGGTAGTCTACGCTCGTGGGGCACAGGGCATCTGGGTCCAGCGACTGACCGTCGACGAGTACATCGAGACGGTTCGCAGTGCGGTGGGTGTCGACATCTCAGAACCGGCTCGCCGGCTGCTCCCGCAAGACGTGAGGGCCGACGGGTTCAGCAACACCGCCTACAACCTCGGAGTCGACCTCAAGCATATCGAGGCCTACGCAAAACTGGCGGCGCTCACCGTTGAACGGATGAACGTCCTGAAGTTCACGGCCCGTTTTTCCAGGAGTCGCAAGCTCTCGACCGACGACACCATGCGACAACTGGTCGAGAAGATGGGCAAGTGGCTGTTACGCGGTCCGCTCGAGGAACGAGAAGTGACCAACTACAGCGGCATCGCCACGACCGTCGCCAGCGGTGGCGGAGATTTTCGTGAAGCAGCCAGTTTCCTCATCGAGGCCATGCTGCAGTCGCCGCGGTTCATATACCGGATTGAATACCAGAGAGGAGACGGTTCCCCGTGGCCGGTCAATGATCACGAATTGGCCACGCGGCTGAGCTACATCATCTGGGGAGGTCCGCCGGACCAGCGGCTGATGCAGGCCGCCGACCTCGGGCAGTTGGGCACACGAGAACGCGTCACCGCTGAGGCCACGCGGATGCTCACCGACCCACGGGCCGTCTCCCAGTCGGCCCGCTTCGTCACCCAGTGGCTCGATCTCGACCGCCTGGCCAATCTCAAGCCTGATCCCGGTCGGTTCTCCGGTTTCGATTCCGTGCTGGCCGGCGACATGCGACGCGAGACCCTGGCATTCTTCAACGAGGTCGCCTGGAAACAGAAGCGTCCGCTCTCGGAACTGCTCAACGCCCAGTTCACTTTTGCCACGCCCCGGCTGGCCCGCCATTACGGTCTGAAGCCACAGGGTCCGGGACTCCGAAAATACGACCTCAGTTCGGTCGCTTCCCGCGGAGGCCTGCTGACCCAGGGCGCCACCCTGAGCATCGGAGGTGACGACGCTTCGATGGTCACGCGCGGCCTGTTCATACTGCAGGACTTTCTCCGCGGCCGGATCAAGGAGCCGCCTCCGGGTGTCGACACCACCCCGGTGCCTCTCAAAGCCGGTCTCTCTCAACGGGTCGTCTCCGAACAACGCCTCTCCAACGTGGCCTGTGCGGGGTGCCACCGGCGGTTCGAGACCATCGCATTCGGACTCGAGAAATTCGATGGACTGGGCCGTTTTCAGCAGGTCGACGAGCACGGAAACCGGCTCCGTGAAGACGGCACGATGCTGATCCCCGGCGACGCTCGCCCCCAATCCTTCAAGACCTCCGCAGAACTGATGGACCTGCTGGCCGGGAACGACCGGGTGAGGCAGACGATCACATGGAAACTCGCACAGTTCGCCGTTGGTCGTCCGCTGGACGCGGCCGACGCCGGGACCGTGCGTTCGATTCACCAGGCGGCCTGGAAAGCCGGCGGTCGGTGGACCGACCTGGTCACCGCCCTGGTGTCCAGCGACCTTGTTATGATGACCCGTACCCAGCCCGACATCGACAAAGGCGGGAAACGGCAGCGGGACGACGACTCGAAGTGACCAACCGACCCCCGGCAGATTTCACCACGATACTGATATGCCCGTGACACGTATCAGCCGCCGTACCATGCTCCGGGGAACCGGAACGGCAACGATCGGTTTCCCGCTGCTGGAAGAAATGATCTCGACACCGGCCCACGCGGCCCCGGCTGCGGCTCCAGTGCGGGCTTTCAACGTGTTCTTCGGGCTGGGAATCCCCGCCCCCCTGCAGGCCGAGGGATTCGACGGCGTGCTCGAGCCACTCAAGCCGCTGGCCCGGAAACTGCTGATCATGCGGAACGTCGACCAGGTACGGTGCGACGAGAAGGGCATCAACGCGCACTACGACGGCGCCACCGGTGCCTTTACGGCCGAGCCTCCTGACGGTGAGGCCCGGGCGGGAGGCGGTTCGATCGAACAGATGGTCCGACGTGGCCATTATCCGCAAGGGCTCCCCCGGGGCATGGTCCCCACGCTGATCGGTGGAACGTTTTTCCGCCGCAGCCGCGTCGGCCGGTATGTGCACAGCTTCAATCCCGACGGGACCGTAGCCGCCACCATCCAGGAAAAACCCCGGGATCTGTTCGAACGGGTCTTCGGTGTCGTCACCGTGGCCGGCGGTGGTGCCGATGAACGCCGACGGCGACTCCGGCGGAGCATCCTCGATTCGGTCCTCGAAGACTACCGATTCTACACGGGGAAAAGATCGCCCCTGGGCGGTCTGTCCCGCCGCCGTGTGGCCGACCATCTCGATCGTATCCGCGAATACGAACAGCGGGCGTTCGCGATGAAACACAAGAAGAAAGATTCCCCCCCCCTGCCACGGCGATCGATGATTCCCCACGGGGGACCGGCCGATCCGGGCGGACAGGGCATCGACATCACCCTGGCCGAGCTCTCGACCGAGTGGAGACTGATGGCCGATCTCTACGCCCTGGCCATCCAGACCGACCGCACCCGCTTCGGCTCGCTGACGTTCCTGGCCGCCGGGGAGCGAATCCGGATGACCGGTGATTACCGGTACGGTGACCGCAAGATCTGGAAATTCGACGATGCCGCCCAGCAGAACGCTGCGGGCGACAAGGGCTGCAGCCACGAATGGTGGCACAAGTTCAACGAGAAACGAAAGAACGAAGCCCTGAGGGCCCACGCTCACATGAAGATGCGCGAGGTGGCGTACTTCCTCGGACGACTGGACGATGCGGAGTCGCGAGACGTCAACGGACGGACGATCCTCGACAACTCGATGATCACCATCTCGACCGAATCGGGCGACGGACGACACAACGACCCGAAGCGGGAACTTTCGGGCGTCTTCCACGCCATCACCGGGGCCGGTGGCCGGTTCAAGACCGGCGAGATCCTCGACGTGGGAGCCGAGGGCCTGGACGTCTACAACACGATGCTGGCCGGCATGGGCGTCACCGACCGCATGGGCCCCGAAAACCGTCCGATGCG
>MDTE01029057.1_pt1 | contig 10534 bp, 10 predicted proteins | sample 811231 | NCBI WGS metagenome assembly MDTE01 (sample SAMN05326651, study PRJNA326480) | marine metagenome | isolation source: seawater | place: Indian Ocean: Red Sea | collected 2010 | reverse complement strand
TCAAATGTTATAGAAAATATAATGTTATATGATTATAACAATAAAATATTAAAAAATAATTTTAAAAAACTTAATCTAAAAACTAAATTTTAATGCTCAAAGGTCAAAACATATTAATAACAGGCGGTACAGGATCATTTGGAAAAAATTTTATTCAAAAAATAATTAAGATTGATAATCCAAAAAAAATAATTATTTATAGCAGAGATGAACAAAAACATTTTAAGTTGCAAAAAGAATGGAAAGATCACAAGAATTTAAGGTTTTTGATCGGAGATGTTAGAGATTTAAATCGTTTGAGTTATGCGATGAATGAAGTTGATATTGTTGTTCATGCTGCAGCAATGAAACACGTCCCGCAAGCTGAATATAATCCATTTGAAGTCGTTAAAACTAATGTCTTGGGTGCTCAAAATATTATAGAAGCCGCATTATCTAAAAAAGTTAAAAAAGTTATAGCTCTAAGTACAGATAAAGCATCATCTCCTGTAAATCTTTATGGAGCAACAAAGTTAACATCTGATAAATTGTTTTTAGCAGCAAATAATTATAAAGGAAAAAAAGATATAAAGTTTTCAGTTGTAAGGTATGGAAATGTTTTGGGTAGCGAAGGCTCAATCTTACCTTTTTTCATTAAATGTAAGAAAAATAATATTTTTCCTATTACAGATAAAAGAATGACAAGATTTAATATTACATTGGATGAAAGCGTTAATTTTGTTTTATTTTGTCTAAAAAATATGTGGGGAGGAGAGCTTTTTGTTCCAAAAATTCCATCGTTTAAAATTATAGATTTAGCTAAGGCAATTTCAAATAAACCAAAATTTAAAATTATTGGAATAAGACCTGGCGAGAAGCTTCATGAGGAAATGATTTCTAAATCAGAGTCAATGAACACTATAAGCTTTAAAAATCATTTTGTGGTAACACCTAATTCAGAATATTTACATTGGAACAAAAAAAAATATTTTCAAAAGTTTAAAAAAGGTAAATACTGCCCAGATAATTTTAATTATAATAGTTTAGAAAATAATAAGTATTTATCAGTCCAAAATTTAAAAAAAATTATTAAAAAGTTCTCTCAAGAGATATAATCAAGAAAAGTGAAAAAATTAGTAATCGACCAAATACCGGGCGAATTTAATTTTAAAAGTGATATTGTACTTGGACCGTGGTGCTTCAAAAAAAATATTTCTTTAAAAGATATACTTAAAAATAAATTTAAAAAATATTATTTTGAAGATAAAATAGATCAAATTAGAGCGTTTAAATGCTGTGAAGAACAATATCAACGTTTAATTAGAAAAACAGCTATTTATCTAAAAGAAAAAAATAACTCCAATTTTTCTATTAATTTTTTTGAAAATTACATTGGTTATTGGCTCTTAGACTTTATTCATTTGATCCATTATTCAAAGAGATTGAGTTCAACATACAAAAGAAAGTTTGAAAAAAAAAAAATAGAACTATTTTTAAAAAATAATAATAAAGACTTTATATTTTCTGACACGGCAGACTATTTAGCAAAAACTTATAAAAATACCGATTATTTTTCACATTTTGTGTTTTTGTTTCTTAATAAAGATAAACCGAAAAATTGGTCAACAAAAAAGTTACATAAAGATGAAAATGAAATATTAAAGAGAGGAAAATTGAATTTTTTATCTAAAATAAAAAATTTTTTTTCTAAAATAATTTTTTCTAGAGTATGTTTAGTTTATGGTTTTAATATATTAGAAAAGTTTATACTTTCAACAATTTTACTATTTATTAAACCAAATATTAAATATAACAAATTTTATAAATTTAATACTCTTTTAAAACCTAGTAAATTACTTTCACCAATATCTGATGCTGAATTATTTGAATATATAAAAAAATATGTTCCTCGGTCTTTTTTAGAAATTTCGAGATTGAAACATAACTTTTTTATAAGTTGTAAAGATAAAGTAATTTTAGGTTCAGGTTCATCTTTGCTTAATGATAAAGAAAAATTCAAACTTTTACTATTTAGAGAATTAGGCGGTAAGATTATATCAGTTCAACATGGAAGTGCTTACGGTGATGCAAGTGTATCGATACATCATGGCCACGAGTATTTATTTGATAAATTCATTAGTTGGGGACAAACTTCACATCAAAATTATAGGACTAAGTTTGTTCCTCTTCCATCGCCTCAATTGAGAAATAAAACAAATTATCACAAAATAAAGTCAAAAAAAAATATATTGTTTGTATCTACCTCAAATATGTTTGTTCAGCCTAAATATTTAAAAATGAGATCATTTAATGAGAGCTGTAAAAGAATAAGAAATTCTTATATTTTTTTGAAGAGTATAAAGGCTAAAGATCATAGTAAAATTTTTTATAAAGACTCTCCATATGGCCATTTTTCTGAAAAAAACATTTTCGAAAAACAATTCAAAAAAGTCATTTTTATTAATAAAAAGCCAGAACAATTTATTAATAACGTAAAACTAATTGTAATGAATAATTATTCAACTTTTTTTTTTAAGTCTCTTTCAATGAATATACCTACAATTTTAATTTGCGAAAAAAATTGTTGGGACTCAACATCTAAAGCAAAGAAATTATTTGGTGTATTGCACAATGCTGGAATTGTTAATTATAATCCAAAGAAAGCAGCTAAAAGAGTTGAAGATAATTTGTTGGAGTGGTGGTATTCAAAAAAAACTCAGAAAGCACGAAAATTATTCTGTAACGAATTTGCATTAAGTGATAAAAATACGTTCAAAACATGGTTAAATTTTTTCTTAAATCATAAATTATGAAAATAAAAAAAAAATCAGCTGGTGATGGTATTAAAGTATCAAATGCTGGATGGGTGTTTGATAAAAAAGTAGCAAAAAATTTTGAAAAACATGTTTCAAAATCAGTCCCTTTTTATAATGAAGGCCATCAAATAATTTGTGAATTGAGTGATTTCTTTTTAAAAAAAAATAGCAATTGTTATGATCTGGGATGCTCAACTGGAACATTGCTTAAAAAATTATCGGAAAGAAATTCTTTAAAAAAAAATATAAAATTTTTTGGTATCGATGTTGAGGCTCCAATGGTTAAAAAAGCTAAAGCAAAAAAAATAAAAAATTGTAAAATTTTTAAAAACGACTTGTTAAAACAGAAAATTAAAAATTCGGATTTAATTATAGCTTATTATACAGTTCAATTTGTTAACCCAAGATCTAGACAAAAGCTTATAAATAAAATTTATAAATCACTCAATTGGGGAGGTGCACTATTGTTGTTTGAAAAAGTTAGAGCGCCAGATGCAAGATTTCAAGACATTATATCTTTAATGTACAACGAATTTAAACTTAAAAACCTCTATTCACCTAACGATATAATTAGCAAGTCTAGAAGTTTAAAAGGAGTTTTAGAACCTTTTTCAACCCAGGGAAATTTAGATTTACTAAAAAGAGCAGGTTTTAAAGATGTCATTACTGTCATGAAACATTTGTGTTTTGAGGGATTCCTGGCAATCAAGTAACTTCATAAAATATAGTGTCCGATAATCAAATAGAAAATAATATTATTAGTGAACTTAACAGACAAGTAAATTACTTTATTAAATCAAATAAGTACCAAGATGATATTAAAAACACAAAATTTAGTTCAATAAGAACAATTAATAAAACTGAAATTTGGAGTGAATGGTCTCATAATATTCTTCAAGATATGAATAATAATATTGATGTACTAAAAAGTTTTAGAAAGAATAATTATTTTATTACAGATGTCCCAGGTGATATGCGCGGTCTAAAAAAAATATTTTATAATTTTTTTTCTATTATGCCGTCTAAATTGAAAAAATACCATCCTAAAATTTGTATGCTAGAAGATTTTTTTGATTTTTTAAAATCCAAAAACCTTTTAAGTTTATTGGCTAGAAATCCCTCACCGAAAATAGGAAATCCAGAGTTATACATTAAAGAAAATATGATATTTACTCATCGTTGGATAAGACATATCTGGTTATTAAATCTATATAATAAATTTTTAATTAACAAAAACGTCCAAGTTATTATGGATATAGGGAGCAACTTTGGTGCTTTAGCCTATTTATTAAAAAAAAATAACCCTAAATTAAAATTTATCTTAGTTGATTTCCCCGAAGCATTATCAACAGCACATTATTTTATTAAAAAAGAATTTTCTAAAGCAAATATTGCATCATTCGACGATTTAAAAGACCTAGAGAAAATTGACGAAAGCATAATAAAGAAAAATGACTTTATTTTATTACCGTGTTTTTGGATTGAAAAACTAGAAAAGAATACTGTGGATTTAACAATAAATATTGCTTCATTCAATGAAATGAATAGATTTTGGTTTTCCAAGTATACCAATAGTGAAGTTTATCAATCTTCAAAGTTTATATTTTTGATGAATCGTTTTAGTAGACCTGCTATTGAAGAAAATGAAAAACCGATTGATATTTTAGATCTAAAGTTAAATAAATTTAAGAAAATCCATTTCGATATATCAGAACTTTATAAGTGGGATTATACACATAGATCTTATCTATTAGGTTTACCAGTTTTTTTCAAAAAAAATGTTCATCCTCCTGTTTATGAATTTATAGGTGAAAGAAAATATGATTAGTCTAGAAGTTTTTATTAATGGTGAGAATATTAATTTGTGTAAACCAGACAAAGATTTTGCTTTAAATTCCGATTGGTATAATTGGTTTAATGACCCAAAAAATACTAAGTTTTTAGAGCAAGGTATAAAAAAAAATACTAGGGAGGATCAATTAAAATTTTTTTTATCGATTAAAAATAGACTTTTATTAATAATACAAGACAAAAAAACTAAAAAATATGTTGGTGTTGTTTCATTATCGAACATAAATAGTGAAAAGAGAACTTGTGAGTTAGCGATAGTAAGAGATCTAAAAAAAAATAATCTGTCAACACCATTATCTTCACTTGAAGCAATTTCTTTACTCACAGAGCACGCCTTTGAAAAAATGAAAATAAGGATAATTTCTGCTGGCCAGCACATTGAATTAGAAAAATGGCAAAATCAAATGGAGTTAGCTGGTTATAAAATTGAAGGAATACACAAGGATAAGTTCTTTAAAGCAGGCGAAGAGAGCGACTCTGTATCCATTGCATGTAATTTTAAAGACTATATGTATTTAAAAAAAAAAAGAAAGAAACTTTGGGATGGTAATGAGAAAATGTTGAAAAGATATAAAAAATTATTAAAAGTTGAAAAGTTTTCAAAAAAATTTAAAGATTTTTTTGAAAAAGAGAAAAAAAACTATTACAAAAAAATCTTCGAACTTTAAATAAAATATGAATAATTTCAGAGTAATTACAAATGCAACGACAATAATTAATGATAATTTAATTATAGATCCATGGATATATGGAGATGTTTATTATTCAGCTTGGAGTCCTTATCCTGATCCAAAATATTCAAAAAATAAATTAAAAAAAATCAAATATTGTTTTATTTCCCATATTCATCCAGATCACTGGGATTTGAAAACAATAAGATTATTTAAAAAAAATGTAAAATTTTTTATTCCCGATCTTATTTATAATAGAATAATTGAAAAAAAACTTCGTGAGGAAGGATTTAAGAATTTTACTTATTTAAGTTTTGGTAAACTTCACCTAATTTCAAAGGAATATAAATTTGGAGTAGTTCCAGCACTAAACCAAGATGGTCAAGAAAAAATTAGACACTATAAAAAAGACAATCCCCCAGGGATTGATGCAAGTTTGGTAGTTCAAACTCAAAATGATAAAAAAAATCATTTAGTTCTGACAGATAATACGCCATACAATTACAAAATTTATAAAAGACACTTCGGAAATTTAAAAATTACTTCCTGTTTTTTTCCTTATAATGGCATTGATGATTATCCACTTTGTTATGATAATTTAACATTAGGTCAAAAAAAAAAGATTACAAAAAAAAGATGTTTAAATAGGGAAAAAGCGCTTTTAAGTTTTTTTAAAAAAATAAAACCCGAAGTGATTATTCCACATTCGTCAGATTTTTCTTTAAATGTTCGTAAGAAAGAATTCAACGCTCTTCACTCTGGAGAATTTATGGAGAAAGATTTATATTCTAAAAGAATACAAAAAATTTCTAAGATAAAATGCATTCCACTTTATGAAGACGATATTCTTTATTACAACGGAAAAAAATTTAAAGAAATCATCAATTCTTCAAAAAAAAGCAGAACTAGAGTAAGAAAAAACGTAAAAGTAATTATCCCTAAGCCAGACCTTGGAACAAAATTATCTGATTTAATGATTAAAAGTTTTAAGAATTATATATACCGACTCAAGAAGTATAACTTTAACACAAAATATTTTGATAATTGGAAATTATTTGTGGTTTTATCAGATAAGCAAAAGTATCTTATAGATCCAACAAAAAATATTCTTCAAAAAATCAACGGCGAAAAGATAAAAAAGAAAAATTTATTAATACTAAATACTTCAGAAAATTTATTTAGATGTATATTACAAAGAAAGCTTCATATAAATAACTGTGGTGGCGCTTGTATATTGTCCTGGCAAAGATATCCTAATAAGTTTAATAAAGATTTTAACGAAAGTCTCAATTTTTTTCATATTTAAATTATTTAATGAAAAAATTAATTATCTTTGACTTAGACGGAGTCATAATTGACTCTAAAGAAAACATGAGGGTATCATGGAACGCTGTAAATAAGTCTTTAAATCTTAAAATTAGCTTTAAAAAGTACTTTGACAAGATAGGTATGCCTTTTGAGGATATTCTGAAAAAACTCAGAATAAATAGAATGTTTTTTAAAAAAGCAAAAAAAATATTTAGAGAAAATTCGATCAAAAACTTTAATCTAATAAAAATATATCCTGAAACCCACGAAATAATAAGCAAACTGAAAAAAAATCCTACTTATAAATTAGCTGTTTTAACATCCAAAGAGAAAACTAGAACCATAAAAATATTGAAAAGGTTTAATCTTAAGTTTCATTACGTTCAATGTCCCATTAAAGGAAAAAAAGGAAAACCAGACCCTTATCTTTTAAATAATCTACTAAGGAAATCTAAAGTAAAAAAGTCTAATTGTTGCTATTTAGGGGATACATCAATTGATTTAAGATTTTCAAAAAATTCAAAAATAAATTTTATTTTTTGTAATTATGGATATGGTAAAATTAAGAACAAAAATATCAAAACAATTAAAAAATTAAGTCAAATTTTTAAATTTATCTAAAAATTATTAAAGTGAGTACAAATTATTTTTTACTAGAGCAAGGGTGCCTAAATCCTTATCAAATCAACTTACTTAATAAGATAAATAAAAAAAATAAAAAAGAATATATAAGTTTGTTAGATAAAATTTATTTAAATACTAATCGTAATAAAAAATGGATTCTATCTCCGTTATTTAGTAGAGACTTTGTACAATCAAACTTTTTTTCAGATCTCAACTTCTTAGGATTAGTAGATCATTTAAAAAAAAATAAAAAAATTAAAAAAGTCAAAGTTAAAAACACCTATTTAAAAAAAATTATTCTACAAAAATATCCTGATTTAAATGTAACAATAAATATTACAACAGCGATAACACATATTTTTTTTAAATATTGCGAAATTTTTTCAAATTTCATCAAATTATTATTGTGTACTTTATTTATGATTACTTCAAAAAACGAAAAAAGAAAAAACTTTTTTAAAGGAAAAAAAATAACTTTAATTGAAACTTTCTTTTCAAAAAATTTAATCCAAAATAATAAATTTAAAGAGAGATATAATAAAGAGGCATATTTAAGATTTCCAAAAGCTCTCAGAAAACGAAGTTTTTTCTTTCCAATAAATTTATCTATTTTACACATAAAGAAATTCTTAAAGATAACTAAGAAAGATAAAATTAAATTTATTCATCCTTTAGATTTTTTAAAAACTGAGGATTACATTGAGTCCATATTTTTAATACCTTCACTTAAAAGTATTAAAAATGAGCCTTTATTTTTCAAAAAATTTGAAATTAGTAAATTAGTAAAACTTTACAATTTTTTCTCTTTTTTTAATTATTCAACTTTTTTAGCCAATTTGAACTTTAATTTTCTAAAACGATTAAAAGAAAATAATATTAAGATTGATCTTATTCTTGATTGGTACGAGAATCAGATTATAGACAAAGGTATTTCAATGGGTAAAAATAAATTTTTTAAAGACTCCAAAATAAAAGGGCATATGGGTTTCTTAAATGACTTCAGGAATATTCATTATTACTATCCAACAAAGTTAGAACATAAACTTAGGTGCGTTCCCGAGGAAGTTCTTTTGATCAATAAAAATATTTACCGACAATTTTTTAAGAATAATCGTTATATTAAATATAAGATAGTTCCCTCATCAAGGAATCAAGAAATATTTAGTATTAATAAAATAAAAACTAAGAAAAAAAATAATAAAAGAATTTTATTATTTATTTTAAGCGCAAATCAACAAGAATCGAATTTTATATTTAAACTTATTGAAAATGTACATCATAAGTTTGATTTAAGTAAAAATGCGATAAGAATTAAAACTCATCCAAATACGAAATTAAATTACTTTATAAAAAAATGTAAAAATATTGAAATTTCAAACAAGTCAATTTATGAGGAGATTTTAAACTCAGAAATCGTCATTGGAGGTGGAACAACGGCGACTATTGAAGCACAAATTTTAAATAAAAAAATTATACTGGTAGGAAATAATTCAGAAATAATGTTAAATCCTTTGATGATACATGATAAAAAAAGTGTAAAAATTTGTTATGACACTAAAACTTTGCTTAAAAACATCAGAAGTTTATCAAAAATGAAATTAAGAAAAGATTTTTTAAATAAAAATTTACTAAATTACTATTTTTTAAAATTCACAAGAAGTTTAAATAAAAATTTTTACAACTAATGATTTTGGCTCTTATTCCATCTCGGCTTAACTCTAAACGATTAGAAAGAAAACCTCTTTTAATAATTGATGGACTACCAATAATCATTCACACTTTAAAAAGAGTTCAACTTTCAAAAAAAGTAGATAAAGTAATTGTATGCACGGATAGCGAAGAAATTAAAAAAATTGTTGAAATGCATGGAGGTGAAGCAGTCATAACATCCCCAAAACATAGAAATGGGACGGAAAGAATTGCGGAAATTTCAAGAAAATATAAAAAAGCAAAATTTATTATAGATGTGCAAGGAGACGAACCACTAGTTGACCCAAAAGATATAGACGATGTAATTAAATTTCATAAACAAAACAAAAATTTTGATATTGTTTTGCCCATGAAAAAAACACGTAACGCTGACGACAAGTCCCTTATTAAAGTTGTTTCTTCAGAAAAAAATAAGGTTTTATATTTTAGTAGAGCTAAAATTCCATTTAATTACAAAGAAAAAAATATTAATTACTTTAAAGATTTGTCTGTAATTTCATTTAAACCTCAAGCATTAAATAAATTTTCTAAAATGAAACCAGGAGTCCTTGAAAAAACCGAAGGAATAGAATTGTTAAGAGCTCTTGAAAATAATTTAGTTATAGGAACTTTTGAAGCTAAAAGTTCTAGTTTTGGTGTAAATATAAAACAGGATTTATTAAGGGCAATAAATGAGATGCCAAAAAACAAAATAAGAAGGCTTTACTAAATTTATTTAAAGTTAAGATGAAAAAAGTATCTGTTCTTATGACAGTCTACAATACTGATAGATTCTTAAGAAAATCTATAAATTCAATTCTTAATCAAAATTATAAAAATTTTGAATTTATTATCGTAGATGACTTTTCAAAAGATAAATCAAGGAAAATAATAAAAAGTTATAAAAATTCACGCATAAAAAAGTTTTTACTCAGAAAACATATTGGCAGAACTAATGCTTTAAATTTCGGATTAAGAAAATGTAAGGGTAAATTTATTGCAATATTAGACTCAGATGATATTTCTGTTTACAATAGGCTTTTAAAACAAGTTGAGTTTCTAGAAAAAAATTCTCAAATTAAAATGGTTGGATCTAACACTCTTCTAATAAACGAAAAAGGAAAAAAAATAAAAAATTTTTACATTCCTTCAAACTTTGACGAGTTTAATAGAAAAATGATCTTTAATAATTATCTTCCTCATTCTTCAGTAATGTTTAACAAACAATTTTTAAATAAAACTGGTGGTTCTTATCCAAAAGATTTTATATATAGCCAAGATTATGCATTAATATTAAGATTTTTGCTAAAAAGTAAAATTTATGTTTTGCCAAACATTTTAACAAAGTCAAGGGTTTCAAAAAATAATATGACTAACTCAAATTCTTTGAAACTTACCAGAGAAAAAGAAATGATTAAAAATAATTTTTTTTCCTATAAAAATTTTGATTTGTCTCTTAAAGAAAAGATATTTTTCCATTTTTTAATTTTAAAAAGAGTTTTAAAGTATACTTTAAAGCTAATTTTATAAATATAAGGGCGTGTAGTTCAGTGGTAGAACGCTTCGTTGACATCGAAGAGGTCATAAGTTCAATTC